>Ga0256407_10001786_pt1 | contig 43558 bp, 24 predicted proteins | sample RumenRJG_04DNA_FD_193489 | JGI IMG/M metagenome (GOLD analysis project Ga0256407, IMG submission 193489) | Bovine rumen microbial communities from Lethbridge, Alberta, Canada - RJG_04 | ecosystem: Host-associated > Mammals > Digestive system > Stomach > Rumen | place: Canada: Alberta...
CCCCATATTTTTTAATTAAAATTTTTATTTATTTTAATATAAAAAAATATTGTTCATTAATAATTATTCTTTTACATAAAAAAAATATATATTTTTTCATATTATATTAATTTTAAGGAAATATTAATCTAATATTTATTCATAAAGTTTTTAGTTTGGTTTTGAATTTTTTTACCCTTTTTTATTTATAATTATTCAAAATTTATTTATCTAATTCCAAATATTTTTCATTATTTAATTTTAAATATAATTCTTTTATTTTCAATCATATAAAATAAATCATAATTAAATAATATATTAATATTTAACAATTTATATAAATTAAACTTCTGACATTGGTTTTATTTGATTTTCCTCTTTTTCTTCCATATTTTTTTTATATTTTTCTTCATAATTTTCATCATCTTCACCTGTATTTTTATCTTCATTTTCCTTAGTGTTGTTTTCAAATATAAGAAAATCAATTTTTTGAGGTAAACCATAAGATAAAATAATACTAAAAAGTGCAAAAACCAAATGATATAAAATTAAATCTTTATTTTCATTTGTATTTTGTCTAAAATATAAAGGACCCATCAAAGTACCAAATTTACCCAATCCTTTATTAATAGATAATCCTTTAGTTCTAATAATAGAAGGATAAATTATAGTTGTTATGATATATAAAAGTAAATAAAGACAATTCCAACAAACTTCAGAAATATAAAATAATATCATTTCTTTTTTTATATTTCTCTCTATTATACTAAATGATAATACTATAAAAGATAATAATTGTAATCCTACTAAAATAGGTTGAACTAATAATTTTCCATTGATAAAAAATAATAATATAATAAAATATCCTATAAAATCAAAAATATATGACATTAAAGTTATTATATGATCCATATATGATAAAAAACTTTTTTTATGATAATTTATTCCATCTTTTATAATTAAACAAGCAGTCCATAAATATGATAATATTAAAAAATTTATAATTTGTTCTTTTGATCTTAATAAATGTAAAGGTGTATAATCTTTCATTTTAAATTTACCAAAAACTATTTTTGATAATGGATTTTTTTCATCAATAATTTCCATTTTTGCTTCACTTATACTTGAACTATTTGATTGAGGTTTCAAAAAATCATCATTTTCATCATCATTAATTATATTATCATTTTCTTTATCATTTTCAATATTATTAATTTGTTTTTTTTCAACACTAAAATTTGATATTTTATGAAAATTTAATATAAAGTCAAAATCATCATTAAAAATATTTTTTTTGTTTATTTTTGATAATTTAATTAAATTTTCTTTAAAAGAATTAATTTGTCCATTTAATAAATTATAAATAGGGCTTTCAATAATAAATAATAAAATTAATAAATAAATAAAAATATCTGCAATAGCCAAATAAATTGTTATTTTTTGCCAATTTTTAATTTTTATATTATAAAAAAAATAAGTAAACATTCCACTAATTGGAAGTCCTGAAACAAGTAAACAAATAAATATAGGAATACTCTCATGTTCAACTATTTCACAAATATAAATAATCATTGTAATCATAATAATATAATTAAAAAAACCTGATATTATTAATATTAACATCATAAAATAATAATTTGCAATTATACAAAAACCAAATAAAAAATATAAAATTATATTTGCTGGAATTAACATTATTAAAGTTTTTTTTCTTCCTAATAAATCAGCAAAAAAAAAAGTAAAAAATGCACCCAATATATTAGATATTAAATATCCTATTTCTATGAAATTTACTTTGTTTTCATCACAAAAAATATTTAATTTTATAACTAAAGAAATAAAAGTTTTAGAATAATCAATATCAAATTTATTTGATTTATTTTTTTTACAATCATCAAATTTTAATAATTTACTTTCTACTTCATAAGGGAAAAAAACAAAAGGAAGATCATCTAAATAAGGAACAGCTACATTTAAATATTCACAAAAAGTAAATTGAAATATAAATAAAAGAACAAATATAATTTGATATCTATTTGATAAACCTGCTTTTTCTAATACATGATCTAACTTTTTTGATAAATCTTTCATATAAGAATTAAAATGTTAAAAAAATAATATTAATTTTTTTTAATTTTAAAAAATTAATTAATAAAGTAAATATTTATATTATAATTATTTTATAATTAATAAATGTAATATATAAAAAACCATAAAAACCAAATTCTATATAAAAAACTTTATAAAGTTAAAAATAACTTATAAATTTTAATTATTATTCCATTTATGAAAACAATAAAAATGTCTATACCATATAAATAAACTTTTACCAAGTAAATAATCTCTTCTATTATCAAGTGATTTTCTCAAAGGTTCTAAATAAGTAAAATTATAAATCATCATCATTAATAAATATTTAACTAAATTCTTTTTATTAGATGCAATATTTCTTTTTGATCTTCTAATTTTTATAATTACATTTTTCCATTTAGAAAAATTATGATATTTTTTTGATTTTATAAATAATTGATTTATATTCATAAATCTATCTAAAAGAAGAGAATCTTTAATTGTTAAATTATCAAATACATTTGTAAATGTTTCACTATATTTTGATGAACGACTTCCATTAATTGAAGTAACTTCTCCACTTCCATCATAAATTTTATGTATTATTTTCATTTGTTTATAACCTTTTGATGAGTTTGAACTTAATGAATTATCTTTTGAAATATTTCCTGAACTTTTATTTATGAATTTTACTCTTAATTGTCTTTTTGGTTTTTTTATATTATCTTTTGATCTAAATGTAAATAATTCATTTTGATTTATATTATTTTTCCAAAATATAAAATAAATTTTTTTTATTTGATTATTTTTGATTTTTATTAAGTTTTGTAAATACTTTTTTTTAATGTCTGAAATAATATTTTTTTGATTTTTTTTAAATATTATTCTATCTGAATTAATTAAAGGATTATTTGTTTTAATTTGTTCTTTTTCTGTTTTTTTTCTATGTGTATAACTTATTTTTAATGATTTCATAGAAATTATTTTTTTTGAAGAATGATTTGAATTTAAATTGTCTAATTCTAGTTTTGGAATATTTAAAAATTTATTTTTTGATTTTAATTCATTATTTTTATTTGTTGATTTTAATATTATTTCATTATTTAATTTTAAAACATTATCTGATATTTGTTTATTTATTGAAAAATTAAAAACATTTGATTTAATTAATTTATTATTTAAAATATTATTATTATTTCCTTTATATTTTTGTATTACTTTTTCTATTATTTTATCCATCTTAATGATATCTTTATATTGTCCAAAATAATTATTTTTCAAAGTAATATCTTTTTTGTTAATAAATTTTTTTAAAAATTTTTTCTTTTTTTTATCAATTTTATTTTTCATTTTAATATATTTCATATAGTCCATTAATGTTTTAAAAATAAATGCCTTATTATAATTTTTAATATAATTAGAAAGTTTAATTGGAAAATCATTTAACTGAATTACTTTTTTTTTATTGGTTAAAATATTAGACTCTAGAGTTTTTTCTGAAATATAATCTATGTTTAAGTGATTTATTGTGAAATTATTATTATCATTTTTATTTTTTTTATTATGAATAATATTAAATGAAATTACTTCTTCAAGAATATTTTGATTAACAATATCATTTTTATTTGATATAATTTCAAAGTTATTTTTAATAATTTCATTTTGTTTTAATTTTTTCAAAACTTTTAATTGTATTATATTTATTTGTTCATTTGTATAAATTTGTAAAATATCATTTAAAGATTTTTTTTTTTTAAAATCAATTATAAAAAAGCTTTCATTTATAATTTCTAATAATTGTTTATCTTTTTTTTTAATTGATTCATAATATAACGATTGAATATTACTTTCCAAAATATTTTTAAATTTTTTAACTTCATGATTATTAATATAAAAATTTTGATTTTTATTAATTTGTAAAATTGGTGTTTTTTTGTTTGATTTAATAAAAAAATGATTTATATTATTATATTCAAAATTATTGAGATTTTTATGACAAATTTGTTTTTGAAAAATAGAAAAATTAATTGATGATTTTGAGAAATTGGCTTTTGTTTTATTATTAAATAAAGATTTAATATTAAAAGATTCATTATTTGTTAATAAATTATCAAATTTTTTATTTTTTATTGATTCAATATTATTTACTTTTATCTTACTAATTGATAATGAGTTAAATGATGAAATTTTCTGAGGTTTAATATACATAGAAAAAATTTTATTAATGATAAAATTATTTTTTTTTTTACTTTCAAAATATATATTCAAATTTTTATATTCTGGTTGTAAATCATTAAACATTTTCTTTTTTCTATTACTTGATAAAGTATTATTAATTGTTATTACAGTTGGTGATGAATTTGAATTATTTTTATCAACAAAAAAATAAGTTGATTGATTGAAAGTTTTTGGTCTATTTTCAGTTTCATTTGTTGAAATATTATTATTATTTAAATTATTTTCTATTTCATTTTCTTGGTTAATATAATCATTCCCAATAATATTTATTTCATTTAAATTTGAATTTATTTTTAATTCTTTATCTTTTTTTTTTGGAATATATATTTCTTTATTAACTTGTTTTTTAATTGATAACTCTTTAAATTTATTTGGTTGATTCAATTGATTAATTAATTTCTCATTTTCTTTTTTTTCATTTATATATAATTGAATATATTTAGAAAAATTTTCATTTGATTGTTTTATACTTTTTAATTCAAAATTATTAATATTTTGTATTTTTAAACCTCTTTGACTTGCTTTTGTTGAAGTTTTTTCAAAATCAATTGATTTTGTTGTATAAGTATTAATATCTTTTTTTTGTAAATTAGAAAAAATAGTATTTATTTGTTGAATTTCTTTATCTCTATTTTCATAACTTTTAAATAAAAAATTTTGTTTTTCATTATTAGCTTTAAAAGTTTTTTGATTATAATAATTATTTTGATTTAAATTTTTATTGTTTATTTTTTTATTTAAAGAAGGTTTAAATGGACTTTTATAAATAATATTTTTACGATAAGATTTTAAAGCTTTTAAAAAGTATTTTTTAAATAAGTTTGCATGAATTAATATAGCAAAACAAATATGATTTGAAAAATTATTTATTTTTTCATTTAATATTTTTCTACGATGACGTAATAAAAATCCTCTAAAAAATTTTTGAATTAAAATTATATTTTCTATATACTCTAAATAATAAACAACTTTTACACTTAAAATTTTTTGATATTCTTCAATTTTATTATTATCAATTTTTAATTTAGAAGATTTATTAAAATCATTATTTGATTGACTTTTATTAAAATTTGAAGGAAAAGTAATTTGATAACCATAATAAGTAGTAGAATATATTTGAGTTTTTTTAAGATTACTTTCTGATTTACATCTATGAAAACTTAAATTTTTTTTTAATTTTTTTTCACTATTATTATTATTAATATTAAATTTTTGTTTTTGTTCATTTTGATTATTTATATTATTGTTGTTTATATTTTTTTGTTTTGGTAATAAATTTTTTTTTAATTTTTTTTGATTTTCTTTTTTAAATAAAAATGCTTTTTCCTCATTTCCTAAAGTAATAGGATTAAATATTATATTTGTAAAATTATTATTTAATTGATCAAAAGTTTGATGACTATATGAATTTTCAATATTTATACTATTATTATTTCTATGACTTATTTTCTTTATTTTCATTGATTTATTTGAATCATTTTTATCAAAGAAACTTACATTGGGTTTATTTGGTTTTGATTTATTTGATTTTCCAATAATAGAATTTATATTATTTGCTTTAGAAGTAAATGAAGAAAAAATATTTGTTAAACCTTTTAATTTACTTGAAATTTGATTTTTTGATTTTCCATTTATCATATTATTTTATTTTTTTTTTAATTTTATCATTTTTTATTAACATTAAACACAATAAAAAATACATTATTAAATACCAATTTAAAGTTTAATTTTTCAAAATTTGAAAAAAAAATTAAATAAAAAAAAATTTATTTAAATAACTATTAACTTTCTTTAATTTTCTTATGTCTTGTATATTCTTCATAGTGAACATTAGGAGAAACATAAGTTATATTTTGTCTTTTAAACTTACTATTATAAGGAGAAAAATTCATTGGACTATAACCAGTAGTTGATACAGAACAACCAACATCACATGCCCAACATGAACCATCATCATAAAAAGGTAATTTTTCATATGATTTTTCCTTTGATTTTTCTTTTGATTTTTGTCTTTTATTTTTTAAATTTGGAGATATATTTCTTTTATTATTTAAATTTGTTGGAATTTGATTTAAGGGTATTTTATTATTTTTAATATCATTTTCTTCTATTTCAGGATCTTTATTATTTAAAATATGAAGAATATTTTCTCTATTTGCTTTTGATGTTGGACTATTCTCTCTTATATTATTTACTTTTTTTTTGAGATTATTATATCTTTTATTTGTTCTTAATTTATTTAAAGGATTAATTTTATCATTCTGTATTTCATTATCTAAATTTTTTGGTATTTCATTATCTAATTTATCATTATTTTGTATTTTTGATTCTATTTTTTGTATTATTTCAGGACTATCAGAATTATTTGATTTATTATCAAATGGATTTTTTATTATATCTTTTGGATTAAATGAACCATTACTTCCAAATGTTTCTCCAAAATTATTTGTATTATTTGGACTATAAGTAAATTGATTATATGGATTATTTGGATCTTTATTTGGATCATAATTACTATCTTTAGGTAAAATATTTGATTCAAATGGATTATAATTATTTAATTTTTTTAAAGTGTTTAATGTATTATATGGTTCATTTAAATTAGTTTTAATTGGTGAAATTTGAGGAGAATATGATATTTCATATGTTGAATTTGGAGTTAATAATAATGAATCATTATTTAAAGGTGATTTTAATTGATTTGGAATATATGATTTATTATTATTTGGAATATTTGTTGGAATATTTGATAATAAAGGACTAGTTTGATTATAATTATTAGGAATTTGATTTTTAAGTAATGAATTTGGGTTTAATATATTATTTCCAATTTGATTTTGATTTAAATTATTTTGATTGCTTGGAATATTATTTTGATATAAATTTGGTTCAATATTATTAAATTGAGAATTAGGTAAATTATTTTGAGGAATATTTGGATTAATATTATTTAATTTAGAATTATTTGGAATATTATTTTGATTCAAATTAGGATTAATATTATTTAATTCTTGAGGTATATTTTGATTTGTATTTTGTAATATATTTGAATCTTGAATATTATTTGGCTCAATTTGATTATTAAAATTATCATTTATTCCTTCTCTTTGTTTTGGTACTCTATTTTTATTTAAATAATCATAATTATTCATATAAAAATATGGATTATTATTTGGGAAAGTTTTTTCATTATTATTTATTTGATTATTTGGATATAATTCATTAGTTAAATTTGAATTTTGAACAATAACTTCTTGAATTTTTGGATCATCTAATAAATTTTTAATAGTATTTAAAACCATATTATAATTCTCTGGTTTATATAAATAATAATTAACATCTCCTCTTAATTTCCCATTTGGATTTTTACATAAATCAGATAAAGGTTTAATAATTTTATCAAATGAATTATTTATCATTTGTGTATATAAATTAATATCATTTGTATTTGGTGATAAAAAATAATTAGATTTAATATTATCATGATTATTATTATTATTTTGAAATTCTCTTTCTAAATTTTGAACATATGAATTAATAGAATTATATTTATTCATTAATTGATTATAATCATTTAATAATTGATTATGAACATTTTGTAAATCTGAATATTTTCTACATAAATTATTTAGTTGATTAATAACTTCAATATTATTTGAACAATTACAATTACAACATTTTTTATAATGACAATCACAATTACAAGAAGGAGGACATTGAATAATATTTTGGTAGTTATTTTTATAATTATTATTATCATTTGTTTTTATTAAACCTGAATTTAATAAATTATTGTTTTGTTTATTATATGAATCACAACAATTATCATATTGATAAGTTTCATAATTATTTAAAGTTGATGAATATTTTGATGGATTATATCTATCAAGATTGTTATACATTAATATTTTATTTTTATAAAAAAAAATTTATTTTAATTAAAATTTTATAATATGAAATTTATTATATAAGATTTAAATATTATTTATGAAATTGAATAAAGCTCTTCTTTCATTAAATGATAAATTTGAAACTAATTTTTTGCCACAATTTATAAATTCTATTTCTTTCATATCTTTATTTCTATTTTTAATACTTTCAATAATCGGAGAAAGTAAATTAAATATTGTAATAGGTATACTTTTTGTTTCCATTGATAAAATATTAATTAAACCATCATTATCAGAATCAAAAATTTTAAATAATTTTTTAAATGATATATCAATATTTTGATTAAAAGTATTTTCATTAATTTGTTCATTTTTATCATTATAATTAATTATATTTGAATCTTTATTTTCATTATTATTATTATTATTTTTAAAATAATCTTGATAATTTTTTTTATTATTTCTATTTGAATTTTTTATTTTTGGAATTGATTTATTAGTTTTTTTACTGTGTTGATTTGGAGGAGTTTTAGTTAAAGAATTATTATTATTTAGATTATTAGATTTTTTTTGAAAAGAATTACTATTTTTTAATTGTGTTATTCTCTTATTTTTAATATCATTATCATTAAAATTAAATTTTGATTTTAAATTTGAAATATCATTTCCTTTATTTATTGATTGACCAGTATTATTTTGATAATTTTTAATTTGAAAAATACTTGCATCTTCAATTTTATTTTGATATATTTCATCAAGTATATTACAATTATTTAAAAATTGATTGAAATTCTTTTTATTTTTCATAATAGTTAAATCATTATCTAAATTAATAGTAGTTTTATTTATTCTTTTTTCTTTTGGTAAAATAAAATCATTTTTATGAGAAATATTATTTTCTGTATCAAATTCCATATCTAATCTTTTAGAATAACTATTTTGTCTATATAAATGAGAATCTTTTTCATTATTTTTATGAATAATATTATTTTTAAACTCATCAAAAAATTTTTCATATGAAATAATATTTTCTCTATTTTTATAAAATTCAATATTACCACTTAAATTACTTTTCATTTCAATATTATTTCCAGAATTATTTATATTATGTTTATTAATATTTTTCAAACTTTTATTATTTTTTTCTTTCTTATTATTTTCATTATTATTAAAATTATTATTTTTATTATTAAATCTTTCCATAAAATAATTTTTATATTCAAATCTATTGAACAAAGAATTTACAGCATAAGATTTATTATCATTATTATCTTTAATTCCTTTTTCATTATTAATTTTTCTTTGAAATAAATGATAATAATAATTATTAAAATTATTATCAACTTGAATATCTTTTTTATTATTTATAAACCCAGGTGATAAATTAGCAGAATTAGTATTACTAATAAATTTTTTACTTTGTCCTTCACTTGAAGGATTTTCTTCATCAACTTCTTCAATTGGTTCATTATTATTTTCATTTCCATTTGATAAATTTTCTATTAAATTTTTTATTTGAGTTGATAAATATGATAAAGATGAAAAATCCAAATTATATTTTTTACAAAAACTAAATGCTAATTCTTCTGGTTTTGAATTTGCATATATTTTTATACTTTCACTTTTTCCTTTTTCTAATTCTACTGTCATTACATATATTGGATCTTCATCTTCATTTTCTTCTTTTTTTTTATTATCATCATTTTCGTTTTCTTCATTTAAATTTTCAAATTTTTCTTCTTCATTTTCATTATTTATCATAATTATTTATTTGATTTTAAATATATTTTACAATTGAAAATAATGGAAAACATAATATAAATTTTTAATATATTCAAATAATTTTTTAATTATGAATTTTATTAAATAAATAAAATAAGTTAATGATAATAATTTAATTTATATAAAAAAATAATATCCACATTGAAAAATAAAATACTAACATTACAAAACAAATTAAACGATATTTTTTTCATAAGTAATTAATTTATGTATAAATAAATTGAAAATTTTACTTCAAAAAGGAAAAAAAAAAATGTCTTAAGATATATATAATTAAAGCTATTATATTTTATTATAACTTAAATTCTGATTTTTAAATGGAGTATTATTCAAAAAAATTAAATGAAAAGTCATTAAATTTTTTAATACAAAAAATCAACCGCCAAGAATTTTTTCCTTCTTTAGAAGAAGAAATAAATTTAAGTGCATATATTATAAAACACAAAGAGGAATTTTATTCAAATGATTTATTTTATTTAGAAGAATGTCATCAATCAATTTTAAATTGGATTTGGTATAAAAGAAAAAAACTCATTCCTGAAAATATTGATTTTAATCAATTAATTGATTTATTATTCAATGTAATTATTATTTTTGAATATTTTCCTATGAAATTAGATATTTTAATTAATTGTCATTTAATTAAAAAATTAAAAGACATTAAAAATTGTATTAAAGATTATAATATTCCTTTGACAATTCGAATTGGAGATTTGATTAATTATTTGGAAAATCAATCAAATAATATCAAAAATAAATCATTATTAAAAAAAAAAAGAAGAAGAGAAATTGAATTTGATTTATCTGATAATGAGACAGTTTCATCTTTAATTAATGATAATGAATATGAATTTTGTGATACTTCTTATTCTATTAATAGTAAGAAAAAATATAAAAGAGTTTCTTGGAAAAAACCTTTTATTGAAGAATATAATATTTATGTTGATCAGGAACCTAGGAAAATGTAATTTACTTTTTTTTATTTTTTGACTTTTTTTTTTTGACAAAAAATTTTTTCTGGATTCTTTTTTGCCATTCTGATTTAAATATTTATAAATATATGTGTTATTAATTATAAAACTTATAATACATTAATTTCATCTTTACTATAAGATATATATTATTGTGAATTAAGAAAATAAAATTAAATATTAAAATTAAATAATAAAGATTGAATTTTTATAAAAAATTAATTAAACTTTTTTAATGAATAAATGAATAAAATAATCAAAAAAAAATCATATATCAAATATTAATTTTTGATTTGAATGAATTTTTATCTTATAATATATTTTTCTTTGATTAAAACAATTTTATTAATTGAAAATAGTAAAACACTAAAAGATGGATTATTTGATATATTTTATGAATTTATTTCTGGTATCGATATAACAGAAATAACAAAAAATTTATCAAAAAATTGTTCAAATCTACTTAATCAAAAATATTATCCTGATTTAAATAAATCTTATTTCTATTATCAAAAATTAATTTTAGATTCTTCAAAAAGTTTAAATGATATATCAACTTTTGATAAATGTATGAATAAAAAATATGAATTTGAAAATGATATAAATAATTTTTCATATATTTTAATATATGTAGATAATAGAAATAATAAAAAATTAAATTTAAGTTATGAAGATACTTATTTTTTTGCAATGTGTATGTTTCATAATAATACTTGTAAAACTACTGATTATAAAAAACTTTTATTCAATATTATTCGAAAATATTTAAATAATTCAATTTTAGTTAATAATCCTTATATTTATACTCTGAATAAAAATTTAGGATTTTTTAAATATACATTTACTTCCACTTATTTAATACCATTTTATATTATTATTGTATATATAATTTTTTTTTTATTTAAAAACATATTTGTTAAGTTCTTCAAAATATGTTTTAATTGTTTTCTAAAAAAAAATGTAGAAGAAATAAATAAAAAAAAAAATAAAGAAAAAAAAATTAAATGGGAAAAAATTATTATCAGTATTTTTTCATTATCAAAAAATTTTATAATTTTTATAAGTAAAGAAACAGAAGATAATATTTATAATGATAATGGAATAATTTATATAAAGGGAATAAAAGGTATTTCAATGATTTTATATTTATTTGGAGTGTTATTTTTTAATTTATATAATTCACCATTAACTCAAAAAACGAAAGACAGTTTTATTGAAAATTTAAATAATCCTTTTTCTTTTGTTTTTTTTTTTGGAATTAAATATTCTCCAAGAATTTTATTAAGTTGTAGTGGATTTAATTTATTTTATAAATTTATGTGCTATTTTGATGAAGAATCTTATGAAAATAAAGAAAAAGAAAAAAAGTCAAAAAAAAAATTTTCTGATTTTATTAAATTCGATATTCTATTTTTATTTATTATACATCAATTATATAAATATGTATATTTTCTATTAATAACAACTTTTTTTATATTTTCTTTTTCTACTTTAAATGTAATTTTTTCCCAACATAATGCAATGCCAGTAATATTTAATTATTTATTGATAGATAAGGTTAAATTAAAGGAAATTATTTTATTTCTTTTTGGAATAAGGCCTTTTATTTTAACGTATGATGAAAACCAACAAGATAATATATTAAATTATTTTTGGTTAATTCAATGTGAAACAATTTTCTTTTTAATTACTTCAATTATTCTCTTTTTTGTTTATAAATATCAAATTAAACTTAATAGAATTATCATAATATTATTTATAATAATTGAAATGATAAAAGTTTTGTTAATCCTTTTTTCTGAAAATCTTTTTAAAATTATTTTATATCCTTCTTTTATTTATTCAAATATTAATTATGGTTTTATTTATAAATCACCTTTATTGAATTATCATTATTTTTTAATAGGTGTTTTTTTTTCTATGGTAAATTATTCAATACAAAAATTATTTAATTATACACAATGTTATAAGAAAAATAAATTATATTTATTATCAAGTGTAAAATTAATGAAAAAAATTGAAAGAATGAAAAAATATTATTATTATATATTTGGATTTTTAGGTATATTTCTTATTATTTTATTTGGTTTTTCTCAATCAATTTTCTTTTTTATTATAAATAATATTTTTAAAGAAAAAAAAAAAATCACCAAATTTTTTGATAATATCATATTTAAAATTATAATGCTTTTTGATACTGAATTTGTTATAATATTAATTCATTTATTACCTTTATTTTTTTATTTTACTGAGGAAAAATATATTAATAATTTTTTAATTCATAATTTATGGAATTCTTTTGATAAAATATATTTTAGTTATATTTTACTAATTAATCCATTTATTTTATATATTCTTTATACAGGAGAAACAAAAATTAATTTTACAATATTTAATTGTTTTTTCTATAGTTTTAGTTGCTTATTTATTTTTTTAATTTTCGTTATTATTTGTTATATTTTATTTGAATTACCATTGCGAAGAATAACAAAATATTTTTTTAAAATCAAAAACAATCAAAGAAAAAATAGAATTTTAAATATTATAGAACAAAAATATAATAAGAGTCAAATCTTAGTTAATGAAATTATATATCCTAATGAAGGAAATGAAAATGAAAATGAAAATGATATTGAAGAAGAAATAGAAAAAGAACATACAGATACAGAAAATGAAGATTCTTTAATAAATAAAATCAAATTAATTTAATTTTTAAAATACAAATAAAAAACTTTTTTTAAAATTAAAATAATATAAAAATAATATTTATAAATAATAAAAATTAAAAAATGGACAAAAAAGAAAATAAATCAACACAACAAGATGAAAAAAAAGTAATAATAGAAACATCATCAGATTTATATAAACTTCCTTTAGATGTAATAAAAAATACAAAACTATATAATTTCAAAGGAAATTACTATGATGAATTATATGAAGAAGCATTAAAAATAGAAAAAGCAGGAGGATTAGAAAAATTTTCAATATCAAATTATTTAAAAAAAGGAATTAAAATAGAAAAAATAAAATTTCAAATGACATATCAAACTCAAATGGGACAAGAATTAGGAGTAATTGGTTCTTTTAAAGAATTAGGAGAATGGAATCAAGATAAAGCTTTAAAAATGGAATGGACAAATGGAAATGTTTGGATTAAAAAAATTGATTATAATGAAGGAAATGATTTTGAATATAAATTTATTTTTATTGTTAATATGAGAGTTGAAAGATGGGAAGATGGAAATAATAGAAATTTTAATTTTAATGATATTAAAAGTAGATTAGAAAATGAAAAAAATAATTCTGATATTATTACTATTCATTTAAATCAACAAACATATAAATTTGATTCTAATGATAATTTATTAACTATTATTGCTGAATGGAATAAAAAATAAATTTTAAAGAAGATTTATTCTTTATTTAAATAATAATTAAAATTTATTTATTGGATTGAAAATATAATATTTCATTTAACATAAAAACATAGGTTTTTAATTTATTTTTTAAATTGTTTTTTATTAATTTATGATAGAGTAAATCAAAATTTAATATATTGAAGATAAAAATAAATATTTTTTACTTAAAAAATGTTATTATATAATTTATTATTTTTAATAAATTTTTTTTCGATTTATTTAATTGAGAATAAAATTAATGGATAATAATAATTCACTTAATCAAAATGACAAAACAAATATTCCTGAATTAAAAAGTAAAAGAGATTTTAAAAAAGAAGATTTTGAAATAATTTCAATATCAGGAAAAGGGTCATATGGTACAGTATTTAAAGTAAAATTAAAAAATGATTCATCAAATAAAATATATGCAATAAAAGTAATGGAAATAAATACAATGAAAAAATTTAAAAAATTACATCATATTTATTTAGAAAATGAAATTTTATATCAATTAAATCATCCAAATATAGAAAATTTAATAGGTTCATTTAAAACAAATGAAAAAACTTATTTTGTATTTGATTATTTATCAAAAGGTGATTTTTCAGATTTTTTAAAATATAATAATAATTTAAATGATAAAACAATAAGATTTTATTCTGCAGAAATAGTAAATATGTTAGAATATTTACAATCAAAAAATATTATTCATAGGGATTTAAAACCCGAAAATATAATGTTAGATGAAAAAAATCATTTAAAATTAATAGATTTTGCAACAGTAAAAATAATAAACAAAAAGTTTGACAAAGAAAAAATGGCATTTATAAATGAAAATGAAAAAACAAATTTAAATGATAATAATAATATAATGAATAATATAGATAATAATAATAATAACATAGATAATAATAAAAATATAGATAATAATTATAATATAAATAATAATATAGATAATAATAATTTAGATAATGAAGATAATCAAATAAATAAAAAAAGGTCAATGTCTTTTGTAGGGTCAGCTGAATATGTTTCACCTGAAATATTATCTGATAATGAACCTTCTTTTGGAACTGATATTTGGGCTTTAGGTTGTATAATTTATAAAATGTATTATAATAAAACACCTTTTATTGATAAAACTCAATATTTAATTTTTAAAAATATTGAAAAAAATGAAATTAATTTTGATAGTAATATTTCAATTCCTGAAGATGCAAAAGATATTATTAAACAATTGTTAATTAAAGATCCTTTTTTAAGATTAGGAGGAGGAAATTTGGGAAGTAAATATGATATTAATTCATTAAAGAAACATCCTTTTTTTAATAATATTAATTTTGATAATCTTATTAATGAAAATCCACCTTTTGAAAATGAATTTAATTTTTCTTATTTAAATACAGATTCAAATAACAATAATAATGATAATATTGAAATATTAAAAGAAGATATTTTAGAAAAAAAATCTCCTTGGTTTCACTATAATAAAAGAAAAGTAATATTGTATTCTACACCAAAAATAGATTATATTGACCCAAAAACTAATGAAATTAAAGGGACAATTGAATTAAATAAAGATTGTAAAGCTGAACATATTAATATGAGTAGTTTTAATATAATAACACCAAATAGAACATTTAAATTTAAAGTTAGTGATAATTCGGCATATATTTGGGAAAAAATTATAAATGATACTATTAAAAATTATTCAAAAAATTAGATTTGTATTTCAAATAATAAATTAAATAAAATAATATATATATTATTTATATATGTTTTGAAATTTTTTTTATTAAATTTCCTTTTTTTAGTTTAAAAATTTATACTTTTTAGATTCTTTATTGTTTAAATATACAATAATAAAAAATAATCTCTTTATTTTATATATTTTAAAAATATAAAAATATATTTCAAATAAATTAAAATGAAAATGCTAATTTTATTATATTTATTTTTTTTTGTCAATTCATCATTACCTAATGATATATTAAGACAAGATTGTAAATTAACAATGCCAACAGAAGCATCTGATTGTAATTCAATAACTAATAATCAAGTAGATAAATATTATAAGTGTTGTTATGAAACTTTTTATTTTCATAATGAAAAAGTAAAATTTTGTAATTATTTAGAATATAAAATGAGAGATTTATTAAGATTAGAAAAAGAAACTTTAGAAGATTTATATAATGCAAAATCAGTTGATATTGATTGTTTAGGAAATTATTTATATAATAGAATAAGATATTTTATATTATTATTTATTTTTTATATATTATAAATAAATAAAAAAATCAAATTTCAATTTTTTAATTTATAATAATTTTCTTTATTATGTGGATCCATTAAATTTTCAATAGCTAAATAATTAGTATAATTAGGAATAATTAATTCTATATTATCATTATTTGTAATAAAAGCAATTGGAATATTATCTTTATTAATTAAATTATTATATTCTCCTTTTTTTTTTTCTTTAATTATTTTTTTTGCTGGTAAAGTTAAAAATAAACCTTTAATATCTTTTAAATAAAATTTACTTTCAATTCTTTTTAAAGTTTCATCATAATAAAAATTAATAGTGTCATCTTCTAAATTTAATAAAAGAATTCTTTCTTTATAACCAAAATCTAAAGGATTATCAAAATTAAAGGGATTAAATTCTTTTGATTGTTTAACTTTATCCCCATATTTTTGATATATTTCTATTCCTTCTAATAAAGGTAACATTATTTCACTATAAAGTAAAAATTCTTCTTCTTCATCTTTTTCATTATTATTTAATGATATTGTTCTTGCATTAAATAATTCTCCTTTTTTATTTATATCTGATGTTATATTTATTAATTGTTCAAAATCATTATTTTTTTTATTTTCTTTTATTAATTTATTATTTTCTTCTTCGTTTGAATTTTTTATATTCATTTGTAAGTTTATTAATTGCTTTTTTAAGTTTATATTTTTTTCTCTTAATTCTAATCTTTTTGTGTTTAATTCAGTTTGATTTTTTTCTTGATTATTATCATTTTGTAATTTATTCTTTTCTAAATTATCAAGTTTTAATTTAATTGATTTTATTTTATCAAAATAATAATTCATATTTTCTAAATTATATAATCTTTTTTTTTCATATATAAAATTTTCTTCTTTTTTCAATAATATTTGATTTATTTTATCATTTAATTCTTTAGAAGATTTTTCTATTAAATGTTGATTTTTAATTTTTTCTTCTTTTTTTTCATTTAATTCATTTAATTCTTCATTAAGATCTTGATATTGAGGAGAAATATTTTCATATTCATCTTTAATAATTTTATTTTTAGCTTGATAATTATTTATAAAATTTAAACATTTATTTATTGATTCTCTTATTTTCATATGCTCCATTACTTTATCTTGATATAATTCTTCTTTTTTTTCTTTATTCACTTTATTTACCATTTTTGTTCCATAAAATTTTTTAATATGATTTAAAGTTTCTTCATTTTCTTTTATAAATTCATTATATTCTTCTTTACTTAATTGTTCAAAAGAATTTTTTAAATTTTGATTTCTTAATGCAAGATTTGAATTTATGTTTTTTATTTTTTCAAAATTTATTTTTCTTTCATTTGATAAACTTTTAATTTGAGTTTTTAAAGTATGTAATTCATTATTTATTTTATTTAATTCATTGTTTAAATTTTCTATTTCTTCATTATTTCTATTTAAAGATTGATTAATATTATTAATATTTTTTGCCTTTGAATTTATTTCCTTTAAATACATTCCAATTAAATTTTCATAATTTTTTCTATAATCATCTTTTGATTCTTTATAATTATTATTATTTTCAATTAATATTGATCTACAATATTGATTAAATATTTCTGTTTTATTTTCTTCTGTAATATTATTTAATAAATTAACTGTATTTGTATATAAAGTATATATTTTCATAAATTTATCATTATCTATTTTCAATTTATCTTCAATGTCTTTTATTTTTCCTATTATATGAATATATTCTTTACCTTCATTTTCTGATTTCATTTCTAATTGTTTTTTCTTTCTATTTAAAGATTTTAATTTATTTTCATTTTCTTTTTTTTCTTTCAAATATGTATTATTATATATATCATTTATTTCTTGTGTCAAATATTTATTTAATCTATTTAAAAAAGACATTCCTTCATTTTCAATATTTAATTCAATATTATATTTATTAATTATTTCCCTTAAATTATCCCATAAAAATTTATCACTAATTTCTTTTCTAATATATTCACTTAATCTTTTAATCATATCATTATTAAATAAATTATTCAATTCTTCTTCATCTTTATTTTTTTCTTTTTCAGTATCATTTAATTTCTCTTCTAGATTATTTTTTATTTTATTATATTCATCAATTTTCCTTTTTTTTTCTTTAATTATATTATTTATTTCTTTATTCATTGTATTTAATTGAATTATACTATTTTGAAATTGAATATTTTCTCTTAAATAATTAAATTCATCTGGATATTTATTTTCTAGTTCATGTAATTCTTTTAATATATTTTCTGCTTCTTCTTTTAAATTTTCTGAATTTTTAACATTATTTTTATATGATTTTTTCATTTTAAAAATTTTTTGTGTTAAATCAGAAATATTTTTTTCTATTGTACTAATATCAATATTTATTTCTATTTTTTTTCTTTCTAATTCTTCTAATATTTTTGTATATTTACTTATTTCTTTTTTAAAATTTTCTAAATTTAATTTTTGAATGTTATATATTTTATTTTCTTTTTCATTTAATGTTTTTAGTATTGAATCTAATTCTTTTTCAAGTTTTACTTTTGTTTCTGTAATTTTAAATGATTGTTTCTCATATTTATTTTGTGATTCTTGTTTTAATCTTTCTGTTAAAAGAATTTCCCTATTTAAATCATTAATTTGTTTAGTAATATATTTAATTTCTTTAGTTTTTGTTGGTTTTTTTCTATAAGAAATATTTTTCATTTATTTTTAATTTATTTTTTAATAATTGTTAAAAAATTAAAAAATTGTTTTTATAAATTGTCATCAATAATTAGATATAAATATAAATATTAATTTTTTATTTTAAATGATAACAAATAATGAAAAACAGATGGAAATTATAAATATGATAATAAATGCAAGTATAAATGTAAATTCAGAAGAACATCAAAAATTATTATTTAAATTATTAGAATTTGAACAAAATCAAATTGCATATACAGAAAAATTATTAGATATATTATGTAATATTGAATTATTATTTAAAGAATTTAATAGTGAAAAAAGAATTCTAATATTAATTTATATTAAAAATTTTTTTATTAAAATACAAAATAGAAATGAATTAAAAAATATTTCTAATATATTTGAAAATATATCTAAAATTTTTATCATTTATTTAAAAGTAAATTTTTCTCAATTAGAAGAAAAAATATTTTGTGAAATTAATGATAGTTTATTTAATATTTTATCACATTTTGAAAAAATAAAAGAATATTTAAAAGATATTTATAAAAATATAATAACAAAAATTTTTGATAATGGAAAAATAATTCAAAAAGAAATACTTCTTAAAATAATCAATTTATATACATCATTTAATTCAATTTATTTATTATATATTCATGAACAACAGGAGTTAAATTTTATTTTTGATTATTATAATTTTTTATTCGGACAATGTGAAATTGTTTCTTTTAAAGGTAATGAAAAATTAACAAATGAAACAATTAAAAATAATGCAAATTTATTTAATAAATTAATTATTTCATTTTCAAAGACTTCAGTAAATGCATTAGATAATTTTTTAAAGAATCAAATTTTTCCATATCTTATTTCTAAAGAAAAAAAAGAAGATGAATTTTTACATTTTTTTTTACAAAATGATTCTTTTTTAGATTTTATTCAACATGGTTTTATGTTATTTTCATCTTTTGAAAATTATTCAAATACAAATAGCCAATTTTTTATTTTATCAAATATAAAAAATGAATTTAATTTTATTATTTCTAAAGGTAAAGGAATTTTATTAGAATTATTGACAATAATATGTCAAAAAATAAGCAAATATAATTATTCTCAAAATTTCCAAAAATATAATTTATTTGTAAAAGGTATTACAGAAAATTTAATAATTCATTTAGAAAATTATTATAAATCAAATGAATATCCAAGAGAAAAAATTGATAATACAAATGAAGAAATAAATCAATTAACTTTAATAGTAAAATCATTAGTTTATTTAGAAATATTAACAGTTTATCCAGAATCATATAATATAATAAGACAACATCAAATGGACATTTTTCAATATATAATAATACCAAATTTATTAATCTCACCTTTAGAAAAATCATCTTTTGAATTAGATAGTAATTTATATTGTAAAACATTATTTGATATGTGTAAAATTTGTGAAAATTCTTTACCTAAAAATAAAGCTTTAAGATTATTAATGAATATGTGTGAAAATATTGATGGATTTTTTAATTATATTATTCATTTATATTTAAAAATTTTATTACAGTTAACTAAAATTAAAGATGATACTATAATAAATGATAATAATGAAATTTTTCTTTTTTTAATCAATAAAGTTAATCAAATTGATTTAACTGAACAATGTTTTCAAGTTTTAACTTCTGTTTCTTTTTTATTTTCTGAAAGAGAAAAAATATATGATTTCTTTTCAGAAAAAATTGATTTAATAAATCATTTTTTAATTAAAATATCTAATAATTATCTTAAAACTAAATTATGTATGTTTTATTCATATGTTTTAGAAGATTTATTTCATGATGAAAATGAAATTTTATCAAAATCTTTTAATGATTCATTAATATTTTTATTTAATTGTGTTTTAAATAATGAAAATTGTTTATCATTATTTCAAGTAGCCTTAAATTGTATTAATAGTATAATATTTGATAAATATTTAAAAAAATTTTGTGTACAGGAAGTTACAATTTATGCTAATAAAATAATAAATTATATTCAAATTAATAAAATGGAATGTTTTGAAAATGATTTTAATAATTTTGTTAAAGGAATTATTAATTTTTATATGCTTGATTTAGAACAAGATGCTATTAAATTATTTGATTTTTTTTGGGATTCTTTTTATAATTCAATGAAATATATGTTAAATCATAAAAATGAAATGAGAACTATTTTAGGTGAAAAAGTTAATGATAATCAAGATTTTCCTTTTAAAATCAATTTAATAGTAACAATTATAAATTTAATTAAAAATAAAAATGGTAATATAAAAAATACAATTTATTCAAAAGTAATTTTATTAATTAATGAATTGGATAATTTATTTAATTGGGAATATGAAGGAAATATTTTAGATATTTTAATTTTAATTTTTGAAGATACAAAATATTTATCTGAAAATTATATTTCAAATATAATTAAATATTTTTTAAAATTTACAAATGGAATTGATGGAAATTTTACTTATAAATTTGAAGAATATCATATTTATTTCATATTCACTTATTTACAATGTTTTAATGAAAAAATACTAATTAATAATAAAATACAATTAAATTTATTTGAAATGATTTTCTTTAGAATTCAAAATATTCCAAGAAAAACTCAATTAAATAAAATAATTGCTGAACATATTATTTATGCAAATTTTCTTAACGTTGCTATAATGTTTTTTTGGAATTTATTTTGTAATGATGATATTAAATTATTTTTAAATATGATAATTAATAGAATGGAAACTCATCCAAATGCAAATTTAGATTTAAATGTTAGATTATCAATTGCAATTTTTCTTTTATTTTTAAAAATTGAAAAATATGAATACATTCAAAAAATAAATTTAAATAATTTAATTGTAAAAATTATTAATTTTTTTCCTATAAATAATTTATGTTCAATAGAACAACAAATAATTTCTATATTTTGTTCAATAATGGTAAGATTTATTTTAATACAAGGTAATAACTTGAATGATAATAAAAATAAAATAGATGACATATTATATTATTTAATCAATTTAAATTTAATTCAATTAAAATTAATAAAAAAAAAATTAACAAATGAATTAAATTTAAATTCAGAATATGGAAATATTAATTATCAAAATGATGAAGATGAAGAAAAAATAATAAGTAGACAAAAAGAATTCACATTTTCAAAAAGAAAAGAACATAAAACAAGTTTAAAAATTGATATTAAAGTAGATAAAAATATAGATGAAGATGATTATTTTGTGGATATAAAAAATGAAAATGATGATGATTCAGAAAGTAGTTTAAATACAGGAGGAAGTAATAATAGTTCTAAAGAAAATTATTTATTGGATAATTCTGAAGATGATAAAGATGATGAATTTATTAAAATTAAAAAAGGACAATTTAATTTTAATAAATATTATAAATCATTTGCAAATGAATCACTTAAAATATATTTAAAAAATATTAATGAGTTTCAAATGTTTAATATTATGTTAAAAGACATTGAATTATCTAATAAAGATTTATATATTTTAATAATGAAGAAATTTGATAATGAAAGTATTAATTTAATTCAAACTTTTAGAGAATATAAAAAGATAGTTTTTAATAATAATGGAAAGAATAATTATTTATATAGAAAAATTATTAAATTAAAAAAAAAATTATAAATATAAATTTCAATATCTATATTATTTTTTAATTATATATATTTAGTAATAAAGTGCTAAAAAAATAAAATGGTTTATCTTTTATTTTTTATTTCATTTTTTTTAAAAATAAAAACTGAATTACCAAAATGTAAAAATAATTCAATAAAATATATAATAACAAAATGTAATGAAAATTTAAAAAGATCAATTTATTTTTCAAATCCAGAAAAATGTAATATATTCTCATTATCAATTCCATATTCAAATGAAAATATTGAATGTAAAGAATGTGAAAATGGATATTATTTAAAATATGATTTTACTACAAAAAATTTAAAATGTGAAATTTGTCCAAAAAATACATTTTCAATTAAAGGAAATTTTAGAATAAATGGTGAATATTTAGAATGGAATAAAGAAACAATTGATTCATTTCAAAACGATTGTTTCATAAATGATATAAATAATGATAATTATTATTGTACTTCATTTTATACTGAAACTGGTAAAAAATTAATGAGTGGAAATCCTTATTTTCCAATTAATAATAATATAAATTTTACAGTTCAATTAGGAAAAACATTTCATTTAATAGAAAATGGTCAATTAAAATTTAAATATAAAAAAGACACAATAAAAAATGAGGAAAATAAAAAAAATGGAATTTTTAAATTTTTTATTAATTACATAATTTTTTTTATTGATGATGAAATATCAAGTTCAAAAAATGAATATAAAAACATAGTAATTGACTTAAAACCAGGATATTATACTTTTTTATGGCAATATTCAAAAGAAATAAATATTTCATTATTTGAAAATTTAAAATATGTTATTAAAAATATAGAAATAACAGGAATTCAAAATGCAGCTTTAGAATGTATTTCATGTAAAAATGGTTTTTCAAATGAAGGAAGTGATCACTGTGAAATTTGTTCTAAAGGACTTTATTTTGATAATATTTCATTATCTTGTAAAAAATGTCCTTTAAATTCAATTAGTTATGGTGGAATTGGTATTAAATCATGTATTTCTTTACCTAATTGTAATGAGGATGATTATATTAAAATTCTTAATAATTTATGTGTTAATAATAAACAAAAAATTGATTATAAGTTAATTAATGATAAATGTAATGAAATTAATAAAAAAGATGATATTTTTATTAATTGTTTAAAATGCGAAAAGGGGTTTTATAAAAATAAAGTTGATAAAAATATATATAAATGTGATTATTGTCCTCCTTATACTTATTCTAATAATGAAAATATGGATAATTGTTTATTTTGTGAAGGTATACTTAAAAAGAAAATGGTATTTAATTATATAGAAAATAATTTATTTAATGAAAAAATAGAAATAATAGAAGAAGAAGGAGAATTAATGATAGAAATTGATAACACAGGAATTCAAACATTTAATTCAATAACAATAATAATTGATAATAATAATATTTCAAAAGAACAAATTAATAATACAATACAAATAAAATTAGAAAAAGGGATTCATAATATATATATAAATTCAATAAATATTTTTATTAAAAAAATTACTATTTTAAATACAAGTGAAGGAGGAGGATATGAATGTAAGGAATGTTCAGATAATATAAAAGTTAAAACTGAAAATGGATATACTTGTTTAAATTGTGGTCCAGGTTATTATTTTAATTCAGAACAAAAATGTGTTAAGTGTGATGAAGGTTATATTAAAATTAATAGTGGTAATCATGAAAATTGTATTAAATGTCCTTCTTTTACTTATTCTAATGATGAAAGAAATCAATGTTTTATTTATGATGTTTTAAATCAAAAAAATATAATGAGAAGTTTTATTATTGATGAATTGGAAAATACAAATGAAAAATTATGTAAAATGCAAACTTGTATAGATTCTTTTTTACCTGTTAAAGATAATAATAAAAGAGATTTATATTATATTTCTTTTAAATATTCAAAAATTTTTTCTTATGAAAATCCTAAATATTCATTTAATGATTCTAAAAAAAAATCTCAACCTGGATTTATTTTTTTATTACAAGATAATAATGATGATGGAAAAATATTTAATATTGGAAATCAAATTGAAAGTATTAAAATTTTAGATGAAAATGATAATAAAGGAATAATTATTGAATATATTGGAAGTGATATGTGTACTCATATTAAAGATATTAAAATTAAAACTTATTTATTTCTTAAATGTAAAAAAAATGAAATTGAAAATAATATTTTTACTTATCAAAATCCAGTTTTTGTAAATTATAAACAATGTTCTTATTATTTTGAATGGGAAACTTCTTTTGCATGTCCTATTTGTTTATCAAATGAAGTGAATCAAATAACATCATTTTGTAAAAATTCAAAAAGAGATATTTTTGTATCAGAAAATCAAAAATGCATAATTCAAAATCCAAAAAAAAAATTAGGAAATGATATTGAATATGATTCAAATGATAATATTATAAATGAAAATGATATAGAATTAATAAAGATATATAAATTAAATATTAATTCTAAAAGAATTTATCCAAATAAAAATACAAAATATATTTATGAAAAAAAATATATTAATTCTTGTTCAATGAGTAGTAATTATGATACTTTTTCTATAATTTATATTATTATTGGTATAATAGTTTATATTATATTATTAATAATAATTTGTATTTTTTATTTTAAATCTAATAAGTTAAGTGCAAATTTTTCAGGAATAAATGTTGTAAAAATTAAAGAAGGAGGAATAAAATAATAAATTAAAATATATTATTATATTATTTTTAAATGATTAATATTAAAAAATTATAATATTTAAATATTTTTAAATAATTAAATAATATTAAAAAAAAAAATTAATTAAAATCTTTATATTCTTCTAATTCAATATCACTTTCTGAATTTTTTTCCTTTACATTTTCATTATCTTCTTCTTCTTCTTCTTCATTTTTTTCATCTTCATTATCAAATTCATCATCAAAATCATCATCATCAAAATGTTCATCAATTTCATTTTTTTTTACAGTTTTATCCAATTCCCAAATAGCTTTATTTTCTTTCATAATAAATAAAATTTTCCTTGAATCATCACATAAATCATTATCTAATTGATTACATTCATTTAAACATAAATTTAAATTATTAATAGCTTCATTTTTATCATTTTTTTCTTCAAATAATAAAACTGCATAATTTAAATAAATAGATAATTTAACAGGATCTTTAAAAGAAACATTATTTAAAATTTCTATTCCTTTAAGATAAGAATCTTCACTTTTTTTAATATATTTTTTTTTATCAGTTGGTCTTAAATATAAAGAAATTGAATATCTATTAAAATCACCACTTAATTTTTCATAATAAGCTTTATCAATTTCATTATTTGTTCCATTAATTAATTTATTTAATAAATTATTAAAATCCATTATTTTATTTTTTATTTCTGTATTATAATTTGCTATTGTTGCTCTTAATTCACTTAAAAAATAAGATATTAATTCTTTATCTTTATCTGGATCTAATCTAAATTCGTTATCTATATTTTTTATATTTTTATTATCCTGTTTTTTTTTGTCTTCATTTTGTTTTTGTATTATTGAATTTCTTCTAAAATTTGAATATGAATATCCTAAATTTACTTTGTCTTCATTTTCTTCATTTTTTTGTTGTTTGTTTTCTTCTTTTTTTTTATTTTTTTTTTTTGAAAATTTTGTTAATGCCTTTAATTCTTCATTTAACATCATTATTTGTTTTTTTAGAACATAAAATATTTTTTTAAAATTAGTTGGAAATAATATTTGCATTTCTTTATCTAATTTTTCTTCTTTATTAATTAAAGTTTCTAAATAAATTTGACATTCTCTATTCATATTTGCATGATATGTAACTTGACATAAATGTTTTAAACTATCAGAATGCATTCCTTCATAATTTTCAATCATTTAAAAAAAATTATTATATTTAACTTAAATTATAATTAAATTAATTTAAAACAATAAACAATATAAATAATTTTTATACATTATTATAAATTTTTTTTTTCATATATTGAGAACTAATATCCATATTATTATTTTGATTAATTTCATTAATAATTTCATTTTTTTTATCAATATTATCTCTCATAACTTCAATATTAAATATAGCATAAACTGGTCTATGATCAGAAACTTTAAATTTTTCATCCATAACACTTTCATATTTTAAACCAATAATATTAGTATTTTTATCATTTTTTTTAAATAATATTCTATCACACCAAGAAGGATTTCTTTTTTTTCCACTTTTTTTTCCTATATTATCTTTCTTATCACTTAATGTATAATCATATTCATTTGAACCAATACAATATTTATATGTTGGTTTAAAATTTATTTCCATTTCATCTATTATATCAAGATTCATTGATGCTTGTCTTGATTTATTTAATTGATCAAAGTCTAATAAAGTTTTCCAAATATTTTCTTTTTCATTTTTTATTATTTCTTTGAAATTTTCATATTGAGTATCAATTCTAAAATTTAAATCTCCAAAAATAAAAAAAATATCACTATTTCTAAATAAAGAATTATTATTTATATTTGTATTTTTATTTGTATTATTATTTAAATCTATATTTGAAATATCAAATTCATCTTTTGAGTATATTAAATTATTAACATTTTTTTTTTCAATATTATTAACTTTAAAATCTAAAATTTCAATTAATTCATCAATTCTATTTTGATTTTTAGAAGCTCCAGCACATAAATGAGAACAAGAAACAGAAATAGAAGTATTATAATAATTAAAACTAAATATACAACTTCCTTTATTACTTGCAGTTCCTCCTAAACCAGTTTTAATATATTCAAAAATAAAAGAAGAATCTTTAATATAATCAATATCAGAATTTTTAACATATGCAAAAAATGCAATTCCACCTAAATTCATTTCTGCTATTTTCATATAATTAATTTCTTTATATGAATTTATAATATTTAAAATTCTCATATTCCATTTTTCAAAAATTAAATTATTTTTTTCATTTGATATAACATTTAATGAATTTAAAGGAACAATTTCTTGAAATCCAATAAAGTAAATATTAGGCATTTCTATTAAAGGAAGTAATAATAATTTTTCTAATGATATTAAATTATCATTTGCTGCTCCAACATTCCATGTTGCAATATATATTTTTATTGTTGATTTTTCTGCATATAAAGAATGGAATTTTTTTAATTGATAATTAAAAGTAAGTTGTCTTAATTGAGGATTAAATATTATATTTAAGAGTCTTTGAAATTGTCTAATTTTATCTTCTTCATCTTCTGTTATTTTATATTGATTAATTAAATAAAAATTATTTTCTCTCCATAATGATTTTAATTGTTCTGTTATTTCATTTCCATTTCCATTAAAATTATTATTCCATATTAATTTTTCATTTTTATTTTCATTTGAAATTGGTTTTCCTAATATATTTATATTATCTCCAAAAAATAAATCAAGTTGTGATGAATATTCTAATTTTTTTATTGATTTTATTATATTTTGTATTATTGTAAATGAAAGTATCATTGAAAATGTATTTATTGTTTCATAATCTGTTCCTATAAAATTAAATATTCCTTTTTGTTTTTTTAGTTTTTTTTCCATTTCTATTTCTTTTTCATAATTTATTTCTGACATACTTTGAATTATATTTTCTGTATAACCAAATATTTGTATTAAATCTGAAATTTTATTTAAGAAATCTTTAAAATTATCCTCTTTTGATACATTATAATATTTAAATTTATCATGATATGCATCTTTATTTGATTTTAGTAAATTAATAAAATTATCTTTTAATTCATTTTTTTCATTATTCTTTTTATTATTAACAAAAATAAATGATATTAATTTATATTCATCAAATTTTTCTTTCATATATTCCCTAAAAGCTTTTTTAACTTTATTAGCTTTTTGTTCTTTTTCACTTAAAAAATAAACTGGAATAGAACTACTTAAAATAATATAAGAATAAATATAATTATAATTATATATAAAAATACATTCTGTTTCAATTTGATTAGAAACATTACCATATTTTCCTAATCCTCTATATAAATTTTCAATTCCATAACACCAAATATTTCTTCTTGATATTAATAAATAATTAATATTAATATTCTCATTTATATCATAAGAAATTTTATCTATAAAACCATAAATACAAACAGATAAAAAATCATTTAATAAAAAACCTTTTTCATTTCCTTCTATTGATAATTTTTTATGATAAATTAGGAAATTATGAATAAATTTTGAATTTGCTAAAAAATTTCTATTTGATTCATATATATAATCATATGATTCTTTTTTTAATTCTTTTTTAATTAAATATTGACAACTTTTACTATTTGTTAAATCATAACTATTTGAAAAATAAAAACCATTTGTTATTATTTCTCTAATTTTATATAATATTTCTTCTTCCATTGATGATACTTTTTTTTTTACTTTATCTAATATTAAATATTTTATGTTTGTTACCTTATATATTTCACAATCATTATCACAAAAAATTCGGTCAGATTCACTTATATAGATTAAATAATTAGTATTTTCTATTTTTATTATTCCTATTATTCCATCACATTCTACTACTTTATTATTTAATCCTTGAATATCTTTATAAAAATACATTTGTAAACTTTTGAAATGGATATGTAATGATTCTTTTTTAATATTATTTGTAATAATTATTCTTTCATCTTGCTTATAAATATCAAAATATTTTATCTCCATATTTTAATTTAAATTAATTTTTTTTAAAAATAATGATGAATAAAACTTTTCTATATATTAATTTCAAAATTGTTATTTATGTGATTTAATTTAAATTGATAAATCTTTATTCATTAATACTGAGTCTTGATAAACTTTTTTTATTGCCATAATTTATTTTGTTTGATTACATTTTACTTTAAATGTAAAATATATCCACCATTTCCTATTAAATTATAATCATTATATATCATTTCAATTTATTGAATTATGGTATATTGTTCTTAACTTATTTTGTACTTGATGTAATAAATTATTTTGATTATAATCAAACTTTTTCCTTTTTTTATTTTAAAAATGGAAATATTTAGAAAAAAATATTTTGAATATTTAAAAAAATAATTATTTTTTATTTTTTAATGACAACCCAAACCACACCATCAATAACCCAAGAAGAAATAACCCAAATCCTTATAAAATATTTCCCAAAAGAAGAATATGACAATTCATTAATAAATTATATATCAAATACAATATTAACAGATATGCCAGAAAATGAAACAGATTTAAAATTATTAATAGGAGATTACTTAACTGATGGAAATAAATATTTAGATACATCAATAAAAGAAATATTAAAAGAAATAAATATCTCATTACATAAAAATGGAATTAAAGGAGAAAGAAAAGCAATTATAGCAGAAAAATTAGAAGATCCAACTAGATTATGTGATATTCAAGTAGGTTCAAATAATACTATAACATCATTAAATTTCGATCCACAAACTCTTACTTTTGATGTAGAAAAATTATATGCTAAGGGAATGATACAAGGTAATGTTAATAGAAATGAATTTAAAGTTGATCCTTCAAAAAAAAAAGCAATGGAAGCTTATTTAGAAGAAATGAGAAGACAAAAAGAATTAAGTGAAGATTATAGTATACATCATTTTAAAGATGAAAGTCATAGAGTTGATATTAATATTCCTTCATTTACTATTCATATTGGAGGTAAGACTTTATTAAATGAAGCAGAACTCAAAATTTCTTTTGGGAGAAGATATGTTTTAATTGGGAGAAATGGAATTGGGAAAACTACTTTATTAAATCATATTGTTAGAAAAGAAATTGATGGTGTTCCTAAACAATTACAAATTGTTCATGTTGAACAAGAAGCTATTATGAGTGATAATAGTTTAATGGATGAAATATTAATATGTGATAGAGAAAGGACTAAATTAATTAAAGAAAGTAATGAAATAAATGATATGATTAATAAAGAGAAAAATGAGGATAAATTAAAACAATTATCTAATCAATTAATTCAAATTAATAATCGCTTAGAAGAAATTGATGCTTTTTCTGCTGAAAATAGAGCTAAGTTTATTTTATTAGGTTTAGGTTTTCATGAAAGTGATTTTACAAAAAAAACTAAAAATTTTTCTGGAGGATGGAGAATGAGAATTTCATTAGCAAAAGCATTATTTGTAATGCCAGATTTATTACTATTAGATGAACCTACAAATCATTTAGATATGAATGCAGTAATGTGGTTAGAAGATTATTTATTAAATTGGCCTTATACTTTAGTTATTGTATCACATGCAAGAGATTTTATTGATAGTATTGCAACTGATATTATTCATTTACAAAATCAAAAATTAACTTATTACAAGGGAAATTATACTGATTTTGATAAAGCTAGAACAGAACAAATAAAATTAAATAAAAGATTACATGATGCTCAAACAAAAAAAATAGAACATATGCAAGAATTTATAAATAAATTCCGTTACAAAGCAAAAAGAGCAAATTTAGTACAAAGTCGTATAAAACAAATGAATAAAATGGAATTAGTAGATGAAATATTAGAAGATCCAATGTGTATATTTGTTTTTCCAGAACCAGAAAAAATATCACCACCAATTCTTCGTTTAGATAATGCAGATCTTGGTTACAATGATACAGTAATAATAGAAAAAGTAAACTTATCAGTTGATATGACATCTCGAATTGCATTAGTTGGTGCAAATGGATGTGGAAAAACAACATTATTAAAAGGATTAGATGGTGATATAATTCCAATGAGTGGTTTATGTTTTAGACATTCAAAATTGCGTTTAAGTGTCTTTGCTCAACATCATGTTGATCAATTAGATCTTGAATTAAGTCCTTTGGAACAATTACAGAAATTTTATCCTGATTGTGATGTTGGTGTTATTAGAAGTCATTTAAACTCTTTTGGTATTAGTGGAAATGTTACTTTGAGACCTAATTATTTGTTAAGTGGAGGACAAAAAAGTAGAGTTGCTCTTGCTTTGATTGTTATGAATAATCCTCAAGTTATTTTAATGGATGAACCTACTAATCATTTAGATTTAGATGCTATTAATGCTTTGGCTATTGCTCTTAATTCTTTTGATGGAGGACTACTTATTGTTAGTCATGATCAGAATTTTGTTGAAAGGGTATGTAATCAAATTTATATGATTGAGAATAAGAAGTGTAAACAGTTTAGAGGGAATTTTAATGATTATAGAAAGTATTTAAGAGCACAAAGTGAAAAAAATGGAGGGAAGATAAATTTTTAAGAAATAAAAGAATTAATATGTTTTTATTTATATTTGTAATAATAAATAATTATAACATATTAAATTATTATAATTAAAATATTTAGTTATTTTAATAATAAATATTTTCATTAAATTGTATATCTTCCAATTTATTCATTTATCTAAAATTTTTTTAAATGATAGAGAAATAATTAAAGTGAAATCTTATTAAAAGAAATAGAATAATATAATCATTCTTAGAAAGAAAATTGATAAATGAAGTAGATTTTATATATAAAAAGTTGATGATTATAATAAAGTAATTTTAAAAAAATATAAAATTAAAGATAAATTTATAACAATTAATAAAACACTAGGACAATATTTAATAATAATTTATTTATAAAAATCATTTAATAAATAACAAAAAAAAATAAAAAAAATTTAATTTTTAAAAAAAATATAATATAATAATAATAAATATTTACTTAGGTATAGTATTTAATACAACAGCAAATGGAAGTCCATTTGTATAAATAAAATCTTTTTCATTTAAATTAAAACTAACTTTATTTTTAGGAAGAAAAGGATGATAATAAGCAGGACCAGGAGGTTTAAAATTACAATCAGCATTATAAGCTATAATACTTTTCCATCTAGGAGAATATAATTTAAATAAATTTTCTTTAGGAACATTATTAGGATTAATATTAATATAAATATTTTCATTTGTATTACTATATCTATGATTATTATTTTCTTCATCATCATCTTTTTCATTTTCTTTAAATCTATTATTATATTTTTCAGGTTTAAACTTTTCAAAAATTTTATTTTTTTTATCTTTTTTTTTCTTATCAAAAACATAAATAAAATCCCTTCCAAGAATTTTACTATTATTCTCTTTCCAACTATGATTAACATTACCTTTTTGATCAACTAATTTAAAGCTACTATTACAATAATCACCAATATCAATTTTTAATCTTTTAGTAGGATTATCTTTTCTTTTAACTTTCCCTTTAAAAAAATAACTTTCTCTATTTTTATCTTTAACTAAATCACTATCAACATTAAAATATTTTCCAGGACCAGGATTATTATTTTTATTTTCTAAAATACCTTTAAATCTCACACTATCAGAAGTAAAAAAATATGAATTTTTATCAATATTAATATCATCATAATATTTTGGATTATAATCACAAGGACCAGGAGAAGATTTTTTAGGTAAAATTGAATGATTTTCTTTTGTATTATATAAACCTTGTGAAAATAAACTTTTACTAACATCATTTTTAATTGAAATTTTATCAATTGGATATTCACAAGGACCAGGACGATATTTATCTTTAAATCCATTATCAAATCTTTCTGTTTTTGATATAAAACCATTTCCATATCCTTTTTTTGATAAAGATACTGATTTTGTTTTAAATGATGATGGATTGTAATTTGATTCTGAATTATTTTCAGGTTCAGGTGAAAAAATTGAATTTGATTTTTTTTTTTTTTTGTGTCTATTAATGTTTTTTCTAATTTTGTTGGAATTGAACCTAAACTTGTTTTTGTATATGCTGTAAATATTGGATGGTTATATAAGTGACCTTGTCTTGTTGTTTTTAAATAAAATGTTTTTGATTTTGGAGTTGTTTTTGGATTTAAAAGTTCTATTGTTGAAACTGTGGAAAGAAATTGAGCATCTGATTCATTTGTTGCCATTATTGACATTTTTTTTTAATTTTTTTAGAGAAGTTAATTATTAAAATTTTAATTTTTAAATAAAAAAAATTTTTTTAATTTATATATTTTGAATTAAGTGAATTATATTTTTTATAATTATATGTAAAAATCATATGACTAAATACTATCCAAGTACTAAATAAATTTATTAATGAACCAGTTATTAAACCAAGTATTATTCCTATAAAAGCATTTAATGGATAATGATGAGTTTGTATATCAATTATAATAATTTTAATACTCATATAAATTTTTAATCCTAAATGAAATACAAAAATATAATATGCTACAGTAGAAATTGTTCTTGAATATTTATAAATTGATAAATATAATAAAATAGAAGTAAAAATACAAATATAATTTATTATTAAATTATAATCAAATTCATTTGGATTATATTTTATTTGTTCATATGATGATGATAATGCTCTTAAAGCATAAATTATTGATATTATTCTTAATAAAAATTTTAATGATAAACCAATTGATTCTTGATAAATGTTGTTTGGATTAATTACAAATAAAAATTTAAATTGAAATGGATTTTTATATAATCTATCATTTTCTTCTTTTTTTTTCTTTGCTATTTGTTCTTCTGTTAATTTTGGAGAATTATTTATATGATGATGATGATTATGTGAAGTTGAATTTGTTTTTGAATTTGATTTTATTGTATTTTTCTTATTTTTTGTTAAATTTGTTTTTTTAGTTTCTTTCATTTTTTAAATTTTAATATATTATAACAATAATAATCTATTTCTTTAAATTAAAATTCTAAAAATTAAAAAAATAAATTTCATTAAATGGATAAAGAAGAAATTTTATTATTAGAATCATCAGGAGAAAAAATAAATAAAATATTACCAAATTTATTAGAAAGTAATAATAAATCAATATCAAATTTATTAAATAAATTAAGAGTAAATTTATTTTTCCAAAATCATGAAAATAAAGCAAAAAAAAGTTTTAATGACTTAATAAAATTATCTGATGATAGACATAAATATTCAAGAAATGGAGAATCACTTAAAGGAATAATAGCTAGATCAACTGATGATGTTAAAAAAATATCAAATTATATAAATAATGATAATTTCTTTAATAAAAATGATGTTTTACAAGAAGAAATTAAAATATTAAAAGATAAAAGAAAAACTGAAGAAGAAAAAAAAATTCCTGAATTAATTTCTTCAATTAGAACTAGTTTAAAAAGAAGAAATAAATTTAATACTAAAAATGAAATTGAAATATATAATCCAACTTCAAGAAATGATATTGGTAAAATAAAAGTTTTTTTAACTGATAGAATTAATGAAGAACAAAATAATTTAAATAAAAATTTTTCATTATATAAAGAAAAGTTAAAATTATTTGAAAAATTTCCAGAATTAGGGAAAAAAAATTTTGGTGATTTTCAATTTTCTTTAAATTTAGAATCATTATATTATTCTAAACCAATTAAACAACAAAAAATTTTTAATAGAAGAGATTTTACAAATATGAATAAAATAAATAGAATAATGTTAAATAGAGAAGATGATTTTGAAAAAGAAAATCATAAAAAATTAAAAAATTCTAATATTAATTCATTAGATAATATAAATGATTATAAAAATATTGTTAAAATTGTTAAAAATGAATCATCCAATAATTTAATATATAATGAAAGAATGAATTTAAAAAAAGAAAAAATTCAACAATTAATAAATAAAGGTTTACCTGAACCTTCAGAATATGAAAAAATTTTATATCAAGAAAAAATAAGAAGAAATGAAAGAAATAAAAATAAAATTGAAGAAAGGAAAAATTTATATGGAACTGAGGAATATATGAAAGAATTTAATACTTTGAAAAAAAAATCAAATATTTTATTATCAGATGAATTTTTTGTTGAGAGATTTTATACTAAAAAGGATAAAAATTATAATAAAAGAATAAAAAAATATACTTTAAAAAATAAAAATAATAGTGTGAAAAGTTTAAGTGAAGAAAATATCAATAATAATAAAAAAACAAAATATTTAATACCATTAAAAAAATTTGAAAAAAGAAAATATATAATTAAACCTCAACAAATATTAAATAAAAGTGACACAACACAATCAACAAATTTAGAACCAAATCAAAAAAAACAAATAATATATTCAAATATAGGAAATAATCTTAATAAAATAAAAAAAAGTATTTTAATAACAAATGATAATTCAAAATTACTTTTTGAAAATAATGATATATAATCATATAAAAAATATAATATTAAACAAAAAAAAAATTAATAAAAATATATTTTACTAATAATCAAAATATTTAACATTTTTTATTTTTACAAGAACCTCCTTCATCTTCATATGGATTACTATTTCCCAATTGAAAATTATCATCATCATCATCATTAAAAGCAGGTAATTTTTCATTAGTTCCATATTTAACATAACCTTTATTTTTAAGAGCATTTTTCTTTTTTTTATTCTGATTTTCAAATTCTTTACCTTTTTGTGATTTTTTTAAATTTTTATACAACATTTTTGCAATTTCCTTAAAAATTTCTTGTGAATTATCTCCATGTTTAGCACTAGATTCAAAAACTAAATCAATTTCTTTATCTAATTTAAATTTTAAAGCTTCTTCTTTACTAACTTGTCTATTATCATTTAAATCTATTTTATTACCAACTAAAATACTTTTCGTATCTTCTGGAGCATTATTTTTCATTTCTTTTAACCACATTTCACAATGATTAAAACTTTCTTTATCTGCAATTGAATAAACAATGACACAAGCATTTGTATTTTTATAAAATTTTGATATTAATGAATGATAAGCTTCTTGACCACAAGTATCCCATATTTGTAATAAAATTATTTGATTATCATATTTAATATATAAACCTACTAATTCAAATCCTACTGTTGATGGATTTGTTCCTGTATATATATCTTTTGCTGCTCTTAGGGATAAACATGTTTTTCCTACTCCACTATCTCCTATTACTATTAGTTTAAATGTGTATGATGGTTGATATTTTGAATCTTGAGGAATTATTTTACATTCATCATCTTGAATATCTTCAGAGTCATTCTGTTGGGATGACATTTTTATTTTTTGAATATTGAATTTTTAATTATGGGAAATTTTATTTTTTTTTAATTTTTTATAGATATAAAAATAAATAATTGAAATTAATTTTTATTATTAATTGATAATATATATTTGTGTTAAGAAAAAATAATAAGATAATTTTAATTATACTTAAAATAAATTATTTTTTAATTTCTTTTAATAAATTCTTTATTGCTTTTTTATAACAAAAATCAAATTTATCCATAATTAAAGGATCAAATATACCAACTTGTCCTCTTGGAGTAGAAAAATGAATAGTTTTAATAATTTTTTTATTATCATTAGCATTACTTTTAGAATGTATTAATTTATTATTATTTTCAACTTCATTATCTAAATTTATATAATTTCTAAAAACACCACTATATAATTCTCTATTTAAAATTTTTTTCATTTTTGTTTTTGGAAAAACATCATTATTAATTAAAGGTAATTTTAATTCTTGAATAATATTATCATTTCCTTCAGTTTTAGCAATTTCACTTTGTTTATTATCATCATTAATATTTTTTCCTTTTAAATGTAAATTACTTTTACTTAATGAAGGTATTGTTAAAAAAATTCCTTTATCTTCTTTATTTCTACTATGTCTACGACTTATTTTCATCATTTCATTAATTTTATCATTATTTTCTTCACTTTTTATAAAATTAAAATCATTTAATGGTTTTTTTATTTGAATAAATAAATTTCTATTATATCTTCTAATTTCTTTTTCTTTAAAAATCACTTTTTCAAAAATTGACTTTTTAAAAGTTTCAAGTCGTTCAATTAAAAAAGGAATTTTTGTTTTTACAAAATCTTCTCCTTCATATCCTAAATACATTCTTTTATATAATTTTCTATCAATTGAGTAAACTCCACTATCATGAGTTAAACATTTAACAGAAAAATAAGAAATTCTATTTTTTAAATTGACTAAATCATTTAATCCAATCACATCTTTATTTTTAATAATACCTAATTTAATTTCATTTTTTTTGTGAACTTCTTCTAAAAATAAATTTGTTTTAAATCTTTTATCCAATTCTAATTCTTCATTTTCAATTTCTTCATTAAATTTTTTTTTCTTTTTTCTCATTCCAGCTAAACTTTTTAAAAAAATTAAAATATTATTTATATCAATAACATTTCCTTTAATTGATATTTCATATTCTCCAGAACTAACAACATAAATAAGATTAGAAATTTTACCTTCTTCTAATAAAAAAACACCTTTTGCCATAACTTTATATTCAAAAAAATTATAATAATAATTTTCAAAAGTAACTCTTGCAATTCCTTGAAATAAAGGTAAAGAATAAACAGTAACATAAAATTTTTTTCTTATTATTTCATGAACACTTTTTAATAATTTATTATAAACTTCTTTAGAAATAATACCAAAATCAGAATTTTCTAAAGTAATTAAAGTAGCTTTTCTTTTCTGATCTGCATTTTCAAGAGCAAAATAACCAAAAGTTTGTCCAGTATAAAATTCATTAATATATTCATAATAAGGAATAATAACATTTTTTCTATTATTTTTACTAGTTTCATATAAATCAGGTGGATTAATAAATCTTAAATATTTTTCACTGTCAACACCATCTTGAAAACAATCAATATTATATTCCATATATTGTAATGTTGTTTTCATTTGAGAAATTAATTCTTTCGAATAAGGAGAATGTTTTTTTGTTGATTGATTTTTAATCCAAGAATCAAAACTTTCATCAATATGAAAAACATTGTGATTTAAGGCAATTGTTATTTTTAATAATTCACTTTCTTTATTTTTTCTCAATTGAAGTAAGTGATTTATGTATTCTTCTTCATTTAAATAACCATTTTTATTTTTTACTATTATAATTGAAACACCACCATTTAAAATTATATAAAATACATTTCCTTTTTCTCCATATTTAACTACAAATCTATCTTTAGGTATTGAACATAATGTCATATTTTGTAATATTTCTCTAAGGGTATCATTATAACTTTGTAAATTTGCTTGTCTTAAGTTATTGATAAATGAAGTTAATGTATTTATATATGGAAACATTCTTTCAATGTCATTTTCTGTTCTTTGTTCTGGAGGAATTTTTAATGAATCAAGACAATTTTTATATATGTTATGTGAAAGTAACATTTTAAAAAATTTTTTTTATTTATATTATTTAATTTAAAATAAGTTATACAATTATATAATTTATATTTTTAAATGTCAGAAATGGAAAATGAAGAAAATATAAAAAATACAATTCAAGATACTCAAATGTTAATAAGAAATCATATGCAACATCATAAAAAAATAAGTAAACAATTACATTCTCAGATAAAAAAGGAGAAAAAAACAATAGATTTACTACAAGAAAAAATAGCAAAATTAATGGTAGAAAAGCAAAAATTAGAAGATAAACAACAAATAAGTTCAAATATGAATCAATCAGATTCAAAAGTAGAAATATTAAAAAATAAAATATTACAAGAAATAGAAGAGAAACAATCATATGATGATAAAATATCAGAAATTCATAATGATTTCTTAATAATAAAAAGTGAAATGGGAGGATTAAACGCAACACAAGCATTACAAGAAAGATATCAAAAGCATATTAGAATATTAGAAAATAGATTAGATAAAGCTAATCAAAAATTTAATGATTCAATTGAATATGATAAAAAATTAAGAGCTGAAATAGATAAATTAAGAAAAGAAAGATATTTTTTTGAAAATATATATAAAAAATTAGAAAAAGAATTAGAAAAAGTAAGAAAGGAAATATCAAAAAATTTAGAAGATGCATATGATAATTATGAACAAAGAGATATTAATCAAGAAAATTTTGAAAATTTAAAAGCACAAATGATAAAAAAAGAAACAGAATATACAAATATTTTAAGTGGAATTGCAAATGATTTAAATATAAGAAATTCAAGAAAGAAAAATCAAGAAAAAAAAGATATTAAAGATAATGATGAAAGTAATTTAATAACAAAAAATTTTCAAAAAAAAATTAAAAATGAACAATATGAACAACAACAAGAAAATTTAAATGATAGATATCAAAATTTAAAATATAAATTTGAAAAATTAGCAGAATTTACTGATCAAGAAGATGTTGGAAAATTTTGTGAAGAATTTAAAAAAAATGTTCAAAAAAATTATGAATTATTTCAAACTATATCAAGAATAAGTTCAGAAGCAAAAAATTTAGATTCTGAAATTAAAGAAATTGAACAAGAAATTATTTCTTATAAAAAAGATAAAAATAGTCAACAAGGTTTTGAAAAATTTAATTTAATAAGTGAATTAAAAACTAAAACTCAAAAATTAATTCAAAAACAAGAAAAATATGAAAATGAATATAAAATTCATGATAATAATTTTAAATTAATAAAAAATAATATTAACAATCTTTTTCAGAGTTTAAATTGTAATAAAAATTTAACAGAAGAAGAAGAAATTGATTTTAAAAAAGGTGTAGAAGAAAATAATGTTTTAAGAATATTAGCTTTAATAGAAAAAAAATTAAAATATAATCAAAAAATTTTAGAATTTGATTATAATATAAATTCAGATGATCAAAATATAGATTTTAATGAACCAAAAGAAACTTCTAATCCTCAAATAATAAATGAAAATATGAAAATGGCTTTTGCTAATATGGATATAGGAAAAATTAAATATATGGAAAAAATTAAAACTGAACATAGAGATGAATTTAATTTTGAAGATTTAAAAAATTATTCTGAAAAAGTTGCTGATGAATTATTTGAAAATATTAAAAAAGCTAATCAAGGAGAAAAAAAATATCAAAATAAAGTTTCAAAAAAATTAAAATTAGGTGAGTAAAAATTTTTTTTTGATTTAATTGTTAAAATATTTTAATTATAAAATTGATAATAAAGTTAATAATTAAAAAATGAATTAAATAATAGATTTAATATTTTTTTAATATAAATATGAATTTTTTTAAAAACAAATAATTTAATTTGAAAATTCTTAATCAAAATAAATTTTTTTAAATGAAATCAAATAATTATCAAAATCTTTTTTATAACAATTCTAATTTCCAATCAAATATTTCATTTACACCAGAAGTAATTAGAACATTATTATCAGAAGGCAATTTAAAAAAATTTTTAACAAATGAAAATATATCAAAACTTCAAAAATACATTCCAGAGTCATGGAAAAACATATTTTATTCCCCAAAAGCATTAAGTGACCTTTTACTAAACACAAAAACAAAATTTTTTACTCCTTCAGAAATATTTTTAAAAATGTATTCCCATAATTTTTTTACTGAATTCTATCAACAAAACTTAAAAACATTCAAACAAGAAAATTTAAAAGACTATATAGATAAATCAATATATACATTACAAAAATTAAAATCATTAACAACAAATTCAAATCATACAACATTAAATTCAAATATAGATAATATTATTACATTTGATTTTCATTCAGATGATGCTTCAAGTGGTTATGCATCAATAGATACAAATAAAGATAATATTACAATATCAGATAATGGAATAAATGATGATAATGATGATTTCCCTAATCCATTTTTACCAAATAAAAAAAAGAAAAATCCAAAAACAAATGATTCAATAATAAATCAATCAGAAGATAATGAAACAATAATAAACGATAGTATATTATTAAATGATAGATTTAAAAATATAAAAAAAAACAAAATTCAAATAACAATAAAACCAAGAACACAAGAGGAAATATTAAATTTTCGTAAACAAGAATTAGAAAGATACAAACATCCAAAATTACCATGGGAATATACATTATTAAATGGTACAAAAGCAATAGTAGCTCCCTTATTTAAAAAGAATAAAATAAATACATCAAAAGCAAGAGATCATGCATTATTAAAACAAGATAGACCATCATACATAACAATATTATCTTTAGTAAGAGATGCTGCTGCAAAATTAGAAGATGGTGTTGGGACAAGAGCAGATATATGTGAATTATTAAAGGATTCTCAATATATTACTGAAAATTTAACTGATTCTCAAATTAATAGTATTGTAAGTGGTGCTTTAGATAGATTACATTATGAGAAAGATCCTTGTGTTAAATATGATTTACATAGGAAATTATGGATTTATTTACATAAAAATAGAAGTTTAAATGATAAAAATTGGAAAGATTTTGATGAGAAAAATTCAGGGGAGAATAAAAGAGATGATAATAATAATTTAGAAATTGTTGTTAATGAAAATGTTGATGTTAGTAATGATGGACAAAATATTATTATTAAAAAAGAAAAAATTGCACCTATTTTGGATAAGGTTTGTAAAGATGATGTTATTACTTTAAATGATGATAGTGATGGGAATATTAATTTTTTAGGGGTTAAAAAAAAGGGGAATGAAGAAAATAATTTAGATGATTATTTTAAAAAAAGGAAATTTAATAAATAATTAAGATTAAAATATTAAATTTTATTTTTTTATTATTTTTTATGTAATTTATAAATAAAAAAGTAAAAATATCAAAAAAATTATCATATAAAAAGATAATAAAAAAATATAAAATATTTAATTAAAAATAAATTAAAGAATTAAAAAAAGTGATGATATTTAATTTGATTTTAAAACATGATAAGAAATAATAAATTGAGAAAATCAAATTTGAATTACATGTTATTTAAACAAAATATAAAAATTATTTATAACATTATTTAATTTAAAATACTGAATAATTATTTATCTTTTAAATTATAAAATAGAATATATTAAAAATGTCTCAAGTAAAATATAAATTCAATGATGATGAAGATTTCTTAACTGTAAATGATTATAATCATTTTATTGAAAGAATAAAAGAAAATATAGACGAATTAGAAAATGAAGATATTATAACAAAATCAGAAGAAGGGAAAATATTAAATGAAAAAGAATTTAATAATCTATTAAAAGAAGACAAAGAATTAAAAGTAGAAATTGAAATTGATAAAAAAAAAAAAAAAAAAAAAAAAAAAAAAAAAAAAAAAAAATAAAAAAAAAAAAAAAAAAAAAAAAAAAAAAAAAAAAAAAAAAAAAAAAAAAAAAAAAAATTGATCTAAAACTAAAAAAAAACTTAAATGATAATCCAAAAATTGTGACTGTTAATCTGAATTATAAGGATACAAAAAAAACTATAAAATTGGAATCTTATACACAATTATTAAAAGATATAAAAAAAAATTATAATGAATTAAAAGATAAGGAATTTGTACTAAAGGAAGAAAATAATAAAACAAAAATAAATAATAAAGAAGAATTTGAATCAGTTATTCAAAAACTTAAACAAAATCAGTTAAATTTTATTATTGAGGAAAAAAATGATAATGAAAATGAAGAAGTAAATATAATTATAAAATATAATAATGAAAAAAAAAATTATCCTTTAAATAAATTTAATACTTTAATTT
>Ga0256407_10001787_pt1 | contig 43544 bp, 35 predicted proteins | sample RumenRJG_04DNA_FD_193489 | JGI IMG/M metagenome (GOLD analysis project Ga0256407, IMG submission 193489) | Bovine rumen microbial communities from Lethbridge, Alberta, Canada - RJG_04 | ecosystem: Host-associated > Mammals > Digestive system > Stomach > Rumen | place: Canada: Alberta...
AGCTTGCACATGGGTTGCCCCCTACGTTCCGGGCTACGCCCTCCACTTCGGGGGCAACCCATGTGCAAAAGTACTACATCCCTCTCACTTTTCCCCTATCTCGTGTCCACTTTTTCGAGAGCAACAAAGATGAGCGCATTTTATCTAAATATGAGCCCCAATCGTTTATCAGTTTTTCTAACTCAGACATTGTTTCAAATGTTTGTATTAAAATGTTCTCTATTATATATGTTGAATAATGGAACTCCTATGGAATACCTATCCGCTTTTCTTCTCTCTGCTGTTTGATGTAGTCACTAAGGGACTGAAAAATATATTTACTCATTTTCTTTAATTTAAAATATAAGCAAAGATATTTACCGTTTTCTATTATGCCAAACCGATAAAGAAATCCCTAATCCAAAATAAAGAAGTTGCTTATCCCAAAAGGGCAAAATCCCTGATTATTGCTTTGTTTTTCTGATACACCACAGCATTGGGCCGAAACCCCGAAGACACCCTCACATCCACCCCGTCCATGGCATAGAGCCTTGGAAGAATATCATAGATATACCCCAGATTCATCTGCTGGGAATGAGGCTCAGTGCCGCTGTAGATATTTCCACCTTCAGCAAACTCATTGCTTCTGCTCCATGCAGCAGAGCCACTTCCCCTGATGTCCAGCCTTCCTCCCACGGCTATCATGTTGTCAAGTCTTTCTAAATCATCCGTCATATCTTTGTCTTTTTAATCCGTTTGTTGTTATGCTTTCATCCATTTAATCCAACCATTGATGCAAAGATATGAAAGAGACTGATAAGATGATGGGCTATAAGGAAAATGCTTATCGTAGGCAAATTTCATTGCATCACAACCTCACTATAGATTGTAGGTGTAACCATGTTCCTTTAGGAAGTCATCAAAACTGCAATCTTGTGGAATAAAACCCATCTCTTTTGAATAATTGTAAAGAATTTCCGCACATTTATCAATTTCACAAAACGAATCTTGTAAGTAGGAGAGTTTTCTGTTTTGAGCTGTTGTCTCAAAAAAAACTTTTATGCCATTTTTTGTAAGGTCATGAGATGCTGCTTTTTTCATAATGTAGTAACACATAATATTGATAGCATTAGTGTAGTATTGAACAGGCTGACCTTGACCATTCGTCTTTTCATTCTGTGTATTATCTGCTGATTCCATAATTCAGTATTTTCCTTTTGTAGCTGCTGTTCCACCACCAATTACGGTGAAAGGCAACAATGCTTTAAACATATTTGAATTGGTTCTGTCGAAATTTCCGTTATTGCCGAGAAGTGACTTGTAGTTAGTAGGGTTAGGCACTACTAGTTCAGAAGGGTATGCTCCAACCATTGTCTCACCAGGAATGCCATAATAAACAGCATCGTAACCATCAAATAAACCTAAAGGAGCATTTGTGTTAGACCGATTAAACAGACCTGCATATTCAAAGTTTGGATGGGTCAAATCAAAGGGATGTTGAACATTTGTAGTTAAAAGATAGTTAGTGTCACCGTATGTATTCCTACCTGTTAATTGGCCATTTATATTTTCCGCAGGGTGTGTGTAAAAACCTTTTCCATAGAATCCCTCATCAGTAACTCCAAATTTTGAAATGTCAAATGTGTCAAAAGAAGAATTTGTCGTATGTGAGAAAGGTTGATATTTAAAAGGCGATTTGCCCGTATAGACATCGTAGGCTCTACTTTGCATTTGTACCCAGCTTCTTGGGTCTCCTTGCCAAGTACTTCCATCTGGCATCTTTAACCATGTTCCATTGGCTTTAGCCGTTTTTTCTATCTCTAGATACTCAGGAATATGGGACTGCAGCGCTGCAATATCTTCTGTGTCATAAACCCCTGTCGCTCTTGTGCCGAACCACCCTTCAGGAGACCAGTCAAGTTCTGATTTAAAAGGTGATGCATTTGAGAGTTTTGCAGCTCCCATCTCAGCCCACTCCTCTGCAGGCTGTCCCTTAAATCGTTCAAAGGTGCTTCTTGCTTGCTGCTTGGCCGCATTATATTCCTCATTGCCCAGCATGTATCTGCCTGTGGTGTCAAAGGCAGTCTTGCCTAAGTCGAAAACTGTCTTGCCAATGCTCTTGGCCACCTGAGGCAGCTCCCTTCCAAGATAATATGGGTTGGAAAGATCCATCAGCATCTCATTGGGCCTGTGGCCTGTGGCCTTCTCCACTGTTGTGGCAGCAAAGTCACCCCAGCCGTTGTAGCCGCTGATTCTCGCAGCCTCATTGGCGCTCTCGCCGAGCAGCATGCTCTCAGCAAACTGGGTTATCGGTTTCTGGTAGGTCGTCCAAAAGCTGCCCCCAGGCTTCATGGCCTGCCATGCCTGTGCGGCATAGGGTTTCGCAGCATCATAAACATAGCCCAAGGCTCCGTTTACAAGGCTCCTTCCACCAGTCAGCAAGGCAAACTCTGGATATACACCCTGCAATCCCTGCTCATGAGGCATTCTGAGCCACGCCAACATGGGTCTTGTGATGTCAGGGTTATATCCTCTGGCCCTGACCAAGTTGTCCACTTCACTTTTGGTGGGAGCAGGTTGCACTGTCGCTTCTGGGGCAGTCTCCTGCCATCGGGTATAATGCATCTTGTTGCCAGCATTGTCATAAAACCTGTAGTCCGTCACACCGTCAAAGTCCTTGCTGTCGCTGAAGTCAATCCATCTCACCTGTCCAGTTTCAGGCACAGTGCTGTAGGTCAGTGTCCTGCCGTCAGCAGTCATCCTTGTCTTCGGCTCTCCGTCATCATACAGGTTGCCTCCCAGTGCGAACTCATTGTATTTCGCCCTGATGTCTGCCAAGTTGGTGATGCCGTGCTTTACGGCTACCCTTATCATCTCCCTTTTCTCCCTCATGGAGAGTTCATTCCACATCTTAGATATTCTCATCTTATTACTAATTTCTACAAAGATACGGCTTTTGAGAATAGGCACCAAACGAATTAAAGATTTAGTTATCCGCCCTAAGCCGTATCAAAATTCAGTTGCTTCACCTTCGGTTTCAACTCCGGGAGGTCAGCATGGTTAAGCCCGATTTTTATAATCAACAGCCTGGCCCTTCCCATGCCTTGATTTTCTGTTTGTAGGCACACCATTCTGATACACCACAGCATTGGGTCTCAACCCCGAAGACACCCTTACATTCACTCCATCCATGGCATACAGCTGTGGAAGAATATCATAGATATACCCCAGATTCATCTGCTGGGAATGAGGCTCAGTGCCGCTGTAGATATTTCCACCTTCAGCAAACTCATTGCTTCTGCTCCATGCTGCAGGACCGCTGCCTCTGATATCCAGTCTGCCTCCCACAGCCATCATGTTGTCAAGTCTTTCTAAATCATCCGTCATATCTTTGTCTGTTTATTCCGTTTGTTGTTATGCATTCATCCATTAATCCAACTATTGATGCAAAGATATGAAACAGACTGATAGGGTGGAGGGGTATAAGGAAAATGCTTATCATGGGCAAGAACTCACTGCTTCTCCAACTCATTGCCCTCCATGATGTAGAGATTGATAATGATTATTATAGTTATTTGTCAGGATATAGCCATTCAAAAAACTTTTCTGCATTCTCCTCATCTTCAAAGAAAATTTCTATAAAGCCGGCTTTAAATAATCTCCTGTATAATATCTTGTATATGTTAAATTTCATCTTTATTCGTTTTATTTGTTGTTAATATGGCTGGAGCAGAAATAGATAAGAATCCTTTTAAAAACTTTTTCATGTTTTCTGGAGTAAATACATACCTGTTGACCCCGAATAAACTATTTGTATAAATATACAATAGCAAAAATGCTTCAAAAAGTGGTGTATCCAAATAAGATGTGTCACTTTTTGGACATTAATGCTTTCGTGATAGATGTTCTCTCAATATTCTACGGAATGACCTTTCAACCGCTTCGTACAATCTTCGACTTCTTCTCTCAGCCAATACACTTCGTACTGATTCATCAATCATATTCATCTATTTTATCCCATACGCTATTCGATATAATCACTACCATATTCTTTTAAAATCATTTCATCTACTTTATTATACAATTTCTGACGAAATTCTTCCAATGTCATAGTCCCATTAGGACAATAATACTGCTGCCATTCACTTGCTGACCATTCTTTCATCTCGTCAATCCTTTGTTGCTCAGTAAGTGACTGAAGATAACTCTCATTTAAATTGTGTTTCATTTTCATCTATCTATTAATGTCTCAAATATAAATATCCTCATTTATTTGCAAATATAATCCCTTTTATCCCAACAGCCAAAATTAAATGTTTCTTTTTCAACCCTAATCCAAAATAAAGAAGCTGCTTATCCCAAAAGGGTAAATTCCATGTTTCCTAGCTCTATTTACTGCTATAGTTTCTAATCGAGGACAAGGTGTTGACAAATCCCCGCAATATTATTAATACATATTTTTTCCCCGCACAAAGAGGCGTCTTCACCATTTTTTTGCTATATTTGCCACACTTGCCGGATTTTGCACGCATTTACATCTTCTGTGGCTTTTCTGCCGCAAGGGTTGACTGAAAGAGAGCGGCAATAAAGTAGTCGGCAATAAAGCCTGTTTTATCCTTATGATTATGAAAATGCTGAAAAACTTCTTCACAGCGGCGGCCGCCTGTGCGGCGCTCGTCGGCCTCACCGCCTGCGACGGCCAGAGATGGTCGGAGCAACAGATCGACTCGTTCATGCTCGTCAACCAGCGGGGTGGACCCTCGCTGGGCTACTCGCCTGCCTCGGGCGTGCATCTGCTCACCGTCGACGGCTATGCCTTCAAGGACCTGAACCGCAACGACTCGCTCGATGCCTACGAAGACTGGCGTCTCACGCCGGAGGAACGGGCCGCCGACCTGGCTTCGAAACTGACTGTCGAGGAGATTGCCGGACTGATGCTCTACAGCAGCCACCAATCGGTGCCTATGGCCGAGGGCATGGGTTTCGGTGCCTCTACCTACGGCGGCAAGACCTTTGAGGAGAGCGGTGCAAAGGCATCCGACCTCTCTGATGACCAGAAACGTTTCCTGCGCGACGACCACCTTCGTGCCGTCCTTGTGACAGGCGTGGAGAGCCCTGCTGCGGCCGCTGTGTGGAACAACAACATGCAGGCCTTTGTCGAGGCGCTCGACCATGGCATACCGGCCAACACCAGTTCCGACCCGCGGCATGAGGCGAAAGCCACCGCTGAGTTCAATGCTGGGGCGGGCGGACAGATATCGCTGTGGCCCACCACACTCGGACTGGCCGCCACCTTCTCACCGCAGTTGGTGCGTCGATTCGGCGAGATAGCCTCCGAGGAGTACCGCGCCCTGGGCATCGCCACGGCCCTGTCACCGCAGGTGGATATCGCCACCGAGCCGCGCTGGTTCCGTTTCAACGGCACCTTCGGCGAAGACCCGCAGCTCTCCACCGACATGGCGCGCGCCTACTGCGATGGCTTCCAGACCACACCCGAGACCAAGGGGTGGGGCACGAAGAGCGTCAACGCCATGGTGAAACACTGGTATGGCTACGGTGCCCAGGAGGGCGGGCGCGACTCGCACTTCGCATCGGGCAAATATGCCACTTATCCAGGCAAGAACCGCGAGATGCACAAACGCTCCTTCACAGAGGGCGCTTTCCGCCTGGAGGGCGGCACCGGCATGGCATCGGCAGTGATGCCCATCTACAGCATCCTGTGGAACCAGGACCCCTCGGGCGAGAATGTGGGCGGCAGCTACAGCCGGTGGATGATAGAGCAGCAGTTGCGCGGCGAGGCGAAGTTCGAGGGTGTGGTGTGCACCGACTGGGGCATCACCAAGGACATGAAGGTGCTCGATAGTCCGCGGGGCGGAAAACCCTGGGGCGTGGAACACCTCAGCGAGGCCGAGCGCCACTACAAGATATTGCAGGCCGGGGTGGACCAGTTCGGCGGCAACAATGAGATAGGCCCTGTGATGGAGGCTTACCGCATGTGGGTCCAAGAGCAGGGAGAGGAAAGCGCCCGCAACCGCTTTGAGTTGTCGGCACGACGCCTGCTGCTCAACATGTTCCGGGTGGGACTGTTTGAGAATCCTTATCTCGACCCTGCCGAGACGGAACGCATAGTGGGCAAGCCCGCCTTTATGAAAGAGGGTTATGAGGCCCAGCTCAAGTCGGTTGTCATGCTGAAGAACCATGGCAGCGCACTGCCCGTGAAGGAGAAGAAGAAGGTGTATGTGCCCAAACGCCACTTCCCGGCCATTCCGGGTATGTGGGGCGGCATTTCTGAAGAGAAGACCGAGGCGCCTATCGACCTGGCGCTGGTGGGCAAATACTTTGAGGTGGTGGAGCGTCCAGAGGAGGCCGACTTCGCCCTCTGCCTGATACAGGAGCCCAGCAACGGTTGGGGCTATACCTACGATGATGTGAAGCGGGGCGGAAACGGCTATATGCCTCTCAGTCTGCAGTATGACGACTATACGGCGGCCGATGCCCGCGCGGTGAGCATAGCCGGCGGCGACCCCATGGAGAAGACCACCAACCGCAGTTTCCGCGGCAAGACCATAAAGACCTACAACCGCGACGACATGGTGATGGTGCAGGACACCAGGCGTGCCATGGGGCAGAAACCCGTAGTGGTGGTCGTTGAGACCGGCCGTCCCTTGGTGCTTGCTGAGATAGAGCCTTATGCCGATGCCGTGCTCCTCTCCTTCAATGTGCAGCACCAGGCACTGCTCGACCTTATCAGCGGCCACAATGAACCCTCGGCCCTGCTGCCCATGCAGATGCCCGCCGATATGGCGGCGGTGGAGGCGCAGCTCGAGGATGTGCCGCGCGACATGCGCTGCTACCGCGATGCCGACGGCCACGACTACGACTTCGCCTTCGGCATGAACTGGAGCGGTGTCATCAGCGACGAGCGCGTCAAGAAGTACAAGTAGCGAAGCCCTGGGCGGCATAGTCGCGCCACACTTCCTCCAGCTTGTCGGCTTGGCGGTCGGTCAGCATCATGCCCGAGTGGCCCTGCTCCCAGTCGAAGTCGGGTATCTGTTCAGCCAGCGTCTCTGTGCTGAGCAGCAGCGGGGCCTTCTCATGGTGTATCATGTGGCTCAGCCGCATCCTGATGTAGTACACCTTGCGGCCCTTTCCGCTCCAGTCTTCGTCGGGGTAGGGGGCGCTTGTGAGTATGCCGCGCATCACCACCCCCTTCCTGCCCTCGCCTCTCTGAACTTTACGGGTGTCTTCATGATGCGGTTTTTAATTGAGAGGACTATCCCAGTTGGATGCTTTCTATGCGGAGGCGCATGATGCCGGCGGGCACACGCACTTCCACTTCCTCGCCCGCTGTCTTGTTGAGCAGGGCCTGTCCGATGGGCGACTTGACGGAGATCTTTCCCTCGCGTATGTTGGCCTCGTGCGGGCTCACCAGGGTATAGGTCATGCGGCTGTTGTTGGCCAGGTTGGTCATCTCCACCTTGCTCAGCAGTTGCACCTTGTCGCCGCTGAGACGCGACATGTCGATTACACGGGCGTTGGCCAGCACCTTCTGCTTGAAACGTATCCTGCCCAGCAGGCGCGACTGTTCGCGCTTGGCGGCGTGATATTCAAAATTCTCGCTGAGGTCGCCCTTATCGCGGGCCTCGGCGATGGCTTCCCTCACCTGGGGCAGCAGCACACACTCCAGCTCATGGAGCTCGGCCACAAGTTTGTCGTAGCCTTCCTGTGACATGTATTCCATACTTCTACTTCTCTTTTTTCTGATTTTTGGCTGCAAAGATAGTGCAAATTCCCTAATTCCGGCCGTTTTTGCACTGTAAAATCTTTTTTGCGGCAGTCGGGCATCGACTGCCAGCCCATGCTCACCATCATGGCATTGGCCAAGCGGATTGCAAAGATTATCGCAGAGCGGTTCTGACAGAGGCTTTCCCGGCACTATTGCCGCGGCTGCTGCTTCATCCTGACCAGCTCGATGGCTTCCTTGCCCGTGAGATGCTCTATGTCGAAGCGGAGCGCAAGCATGTGGGCAAAGCTTTTCTCTATCTCTTTCTGAAAGCCTTCCTCATCGTTGGGGTTGTATCTCTCAGCCAGCAGTCGGGCGGCGGTCATCTTCTCGGTGTCGTCGTCCACGATGTGTATCCGGCCAAAGGCAATCACGCTGCGGAAGTAGGTGGTGTATTCGCAGGCATGCACGTCGTCCTGCTCGATGACACAGAACGATGCCTTGTCAGAGTGGCGGATGGCGTCAATCTTGTGCCCGCTCATGGCACTGTGAAAATAGAGCTTCCCTTCCGAGTAGACATAGCTGATGGGCACGGCATAGGGGTAGCCGTCGTGCCCCGTCAGGGCCAGTGTGCCGGAGGTAGCTCCCTTCAGTATGTCTATGCTCTCTTGCTCAGGGAGCTGCTGACGCTTCCGCCGCATTGAGGGGAAACCGTTTTCTCTTTGCTCTTCCATTTCTTTTTAGGTGTTTCAGTCGTAGTACTCAATGGTCAGTTCCTCACTCACATCGAAGTCATCGTGATAGCGGTCGTCGTAGAGATACACGATGCGCAGCCCCTTGTAGACCGAAGGCACTTTCAGAACCTCCAGCAGAAACCAGTTGGGGCGTCCGAAGTCGTAGGAGGAGCGGTCCAGCACAATCCGGTTGCTGACAAAGTCAAAATGGTAATAACCGCCGCCGATGCACTGGTCGCCGGGCTTGAGCAGGTCTTTGTGCTGGTTCACCATGCCCAGACGGAAGTAACCGTCTTTTGTGATGATAAATTTGGGTAGACTCATAGGGCGCAAAGTCAGACTGCTCAATCAATCACGCTGACCCTCATCTCGATGTCGTCGATGGGACGGTCGCCCCGCCCGGTGGCGGAGCTTTGTATCATCTCCACCACGTCGAGACCCTGCTCCACCTCGCCGAACACGGTGTACTGGCCGTCGAGATGGGGCGTGCCGCCCACTGTGGAGTAGATGCGCTGTTGCTCCTCGCTCAGTCCGGTGTAGCCGGCAGCCTGTTTCTCGGCTTCTGCGGCCAACTGGTCCTGCAACTCCTGCAGTCCGGCACGGTTCCTCTCCCGCCGCATCTGCATAATCTCTGCTTTGCGGGCCGCTGCCAATTGGTTGAAGATGTCCTGCATGCGCTGCATCTTCAGCTGTTTGGAGAACTGGCGGAGCTGTCCTTCGTTGTAGACCTGTCCCCAGACGATGTAAAACTGCGAGCCGCTGCTCCTGCGCTCCGGATTCACCTGGTCGCCCTGACGGGCAGCGGCCAGAGCGCCTCGTTTGTGGAACAATCCGTCTTTTATTTCTGCCTCGAGGGTGTAGTCGGGACCGCCCACGCCCAGCATTTTGCCTGCAGGAGCGCCTTTTGAGTCAGGGTCGCCGCCCTGTATCATAAAGTCTTTGATGACACGGTGGAAGAGCGTGCCGTCGTAATAGCCTTCCTTGGCTAGTTTTATGAAATTGTCGCGGTGGATGGGTGTCTCGTCGTACAGGCGCACCACGATGTCGCCCAGCATGGTCTGTATCTTTACTTTCATGTTCTATAGTTGCTGATTTATAATAAGTTGTGTTGTTTGCTTGTTCTTACTCTCCGATGACTGTGGCCACCAGCCTTCGCGCTCCCCCGTAGTTGCGGTACTCGCACAGGTAGATGCCCTGCCAGGTGCCCAGGTTCAGACGCCCGCCGGTGACGGGGATGGTCAGACTAACCCCGCTGAGGGTCGACTTGGCGTGGGCCGGCATGTCGTCGTCACCCTCTAGGGTGTGCTCGTAGTCAGGACAGTTTTCCGGCACAAGGCGGTCGAAGATGGTTTCCATGTCCACGCGCACGTCGGGGTCGGCATTCTCATTGATGCTCAGTCCGCAACTGGTGTGCTGGCAGAACAGGTGCAGCAGACCGGTCTTGGGCAACTTTGGCAGTTGGCGCACAATTTCGCCGGTCACCAGATGGAATCCCCTGGGGCGGGGTGTCAGGATGATTTCTACTTGCTGCACCATCATTTCTTCCAGGCATTTATCACCTCGCCGATGTACATGGAGTGCAGGCCGGCGGGGAAGTTGGCGTACATATTCTTGGGCACATCGCTCTTGAAAAACTGGGGGTCGAAAGGCGCCGCATACATAATCTTGCACTCTATCACCATGTCGGCCTCTGTGTAATAGGGCGTGCCATGGGCCGTGTAGGCGGTGTGCAGTCCGAGTGCCGCTGCCTTGTCGCCGTCGCGTCCACTCTTTGTTCCCATATAGCGGAGCACCTGGCTGTGCTCCACGTCGAATGCCATCACCGTGAAGTATTCTTCCTGGTCCATGAACTCCTTGGTGTAGCGTTTCTCCGCCACGTAGACGGTGAGGGCGGTACGCCCCCACAGGGTGCCGATGCTTCCCCAGCCTATGGTCATGGCATTGCTCTTTTCCTTGTTGCCCGCAGCAAGGAGCTCAGCATCGTGAAACCATTGGAAACCGTTCTCCGTAAAGTCTTCCCTTACCTCAAACTTCTTGAATCCGTTCTCTTCCTGTGCGTAAACGGGAGCGACAGCAGCCATCAGGGTAAAAACCACCGAGAGGGCCGAAATAAGACTTCTTTTCTTCATGGATTTTTCAATTTTTGTTTGCAAAATTACGGAAAAACGGGCAAATATGGTAATTTTGTAAGTGGATTCTTATGAATGATAAAAATATGGACTCACTGCTGTCTTTCGACCAGAACTTCCAGCCTACGGCACTGGCTTACTTTGTTGCCGTCAATGTGGTCACTTTCGTGGTCTATGGCATTGACAAATGGAAGGCCAAAAAGGGCCGGTGGCGTATCTCCGAGGCCACCCTGCTCTTTCTGGCTGTGATAGGCGGCAGTATCGGGGCGTGGATGGGCATGTCGGTCTGGCACCACAAGACGCTGCACAAGAAGTTCAGATACGGCGTGCCTCTGATTCTCATTGCTCAATTAGGGCTTATATTGTATTTCTTGTTCAAAGCTGGTTAACAATCGTCTTGGCATTCATGTCGGCCATCTTATCGCTTCGGAGAATGCTTTAATTTCTTACTGTTCCCACATCTAATACATAAAAAAGGCTCCTCCATAGAAGAAATTAATTAGTTTTGCGGTCAATTAGGTATTGTATAACAATAAAGTAAAAAAATATGAAGGTAAAAAAAGTATTGGTTACAGGAGCTAACAAAGGTATTGGATTTGGTATAGCAAAGCATTTAGGCCTCAGCGGATGGCAGGTCATCATCGGCGCACGGGATAAGGAACGGGCAGAGAAAGCCATCCGTGAACTGCAAGCATTGGATATAGAGGTGTCTGGTTGGGTGAACATCGAATTGACAGATCTCACCGGCATAGAGAAAGCTGTGGAGGAACTGGAGGAAAAACACCCCGACTTGTCGTTGCTGGTCAACAACGCAGGTATTCCCGGCGATATGAGCGTGGACAGCCTTCATACTGAAATCGGCGTCGTGCGGGAAACCCTCGAGGTGAATTTCGTCGGCACCTTCCAGCTCACCAAGGCAATGGCGCCTCTGCTCAGCCGGAATGGAGGTAGAATCGTCAACGTCACAGTTCCGTCGGAAGTAAGTCCTTACTGGCATCCCTTGGCCTATGTGGCCAGCAAGGCTGCCCAAAATGCCATGATGGGGGTGATGGCGATAGAATTCCAACAGCAGGCGGTACCCCTTGAGATTTTTTCCGTCCATCCCGGACCTACCACTACCGACCTCAACGGCAATATGGCTCTGCCGGGCTTTCACGACATAGAGACCGTAGGTAAGAAGATGGCCGAACTGATTAATGACGGAAAAAGTCATCAGGGCGAGTTCTTAGAACTTTATCCGATAGTGGAGGAAAAATAAAAACACCTTTTGGCGTATTGGGCCGCTTTTGCCCCTGGAAAGACGTTTCTGAGGGCAAAAACGGCTTTTTTAATAGTGAAAATTCCTCAAAAGATGCAGTTTGAAAGATAAGAATGCCGAAAAATGATTATCTTTGTCATCTAACAGCAATCACCATTATGAAAAAGCTTTTTTATTTTGCGGCAGCAGTTTGCCTGATGGCATTCGCCGCCTGTGGGGGCAACAACAAACCGGCTGCTCCGGAACCGACGCCTGCACCCGAGGAACCGAAAGATACGGTAGTGGTAGTGAGAGACACCTTCCCCGCCGACCGGTGGATGGAGGAAAACAAGCAGAAAGAAGGGGTCGTGGAAGCCAACGGCATTCAGTATAAGGTGCTGGAGGAAGGCAAAGGCGCCAAACCCAACAAGCGCAAGCGGGTGAAGATGAACTTTGAGTTGCGCCTCACCAATGGCAAGGTGGTGGAGTCGCATTGGGGAAAGGATGTGGTGGAACTTCCGCTTTCGAATGTAATCCCCGGTCTCCAGAACGCCATGACACTGATGCCGGAGGGGTCGACATGGGAAATCTACGTGCCCTGGCAACTGGGCTATGGCGAGGAGGGCTCCAAGAACATACCGCCCCATTCGGCCCTTATTTTTAAGGTGAAACTCATAGAGATAATAAAATTGTAATATAACAAAGAAAAAGACTGTTTTTTAAGCGAATATGATGGATTACAATAGAACTGCAGGAAAAGTGCAGCATGTGAAGAGAGCCCTGCTGAGCACGGTGCTCGCAGTAGCGGCTGTATGCAGCTGGGCCGCCCAAGACGGCAAGACCCTGAAGGTGAAACTCGACCTCGTCGACTTCGGCGACAGTGTAGTGGTGTACCGAATAGGACAGAAGGAGCAGACCTTCACCGGCAAGAATGGCAAGTTTGAGTTTGAAATCCAGGTGGATAAGGTCTGTCTGGGCACGCTGGTGCAACCCAGATTGTTGCGCGGTGACATGGAAGATGCCCGCTTCTATACCATTCCTCTTGTGGGCGGCGAAACCGTGCGCGTGTGGGATACCGACAAGACCCGCTACGATATAGACGGCACTGGCTTCTATGCCGATTATCACAAGGTAGATCTCTTCATGGAAAAGACCGACGACGAACAGGCTGCCAATGCTGCCAAATACCGCGAGATGTCGGCCGACCCCTCTGTCAGCAAAGAGGCGAAAGACAAGTTCTACAACGAGGTCTATAAGCCCAGCTTCGACCGCTACCAGCAGGCTCTGGTCGATTATCTGAAGGCGCACGCTTCACAGGATGCCTCCGTCTGCCTGCTCAGCAATATCAGCGGACTGGAGAAGAAGAAAGAAGCCTTTATGCTGCTCGACGCATCTGTGCGTGAGGGACGCATGCGGCCGCTTTACGACAATATGGTGGCCGAGGAAGAAGAGGCCCTGCAGGCCGAGGCCCAGGAAAAGGAGGCCATGAAGAAACAGGCGGAAGGACTGGAGGCTCCTGCCTTCACCCTTAACGACCTGAACGGCCAGCCCCTCTCGCTCGCCTCGCTGCGCGGCAAATACGTCGTCCTCGATTTCTGGGGCTCATGGTGCGTATGGTGCATCAAGGGCTTCCCGAAGATGAAAGAGTATTATGCCAAGTATCCCGGCAAGTTTGAGATTCTCGGTGTTGACGTCAATGATACGGTGGAAAAGTGGCAAGCTGCCGTAAAGAAGCACGAGCTGCCTTGGCTGCACGTCTACTGTCCCAAAGATGCTACGGTGCTGTCAGACTTCGGTGTGACGGGTTTCCCCACCAAGATTATTATCGGTCCCGACGGCAAAATCGTGAAGTCCATCCTCGGCGAGGATCCTGCATTCTACACCTTGCTGGATGAACTGTTCGGAAAATAATGCCCCAACATTATAAAGCTTTTAGAAAGAAATGAAGAAATGCTTCTGGCTCGCTCTATTGCTTGCATGGATAAGCGGCATGGCAAGCGCTCAGACCGACAGTAACGCTCTCAACAGGAAAAAAGTGGCCGTCGTACTGAGTGGCGGCGGTGCCAAGGGTATGGCGCATATCGGAGCACTGAAGGTGCTTGAACGAGCGGGCATACCTATCGACATCGTCACGGGCACATCGATGGGCAGCATCATCGGCGGCCTCTATGCCATAGGCTACAATGCACAGTCGCTCGACTCGATGGTGCGTGTGCAGGACTGGAGCTATGTCATCACCGACCGTGAGAACTTGAGACGGCAAAGCCTCAATGACCGCCGGAAGCAGAACACTTACGTCTATTCCACCGGCATGACCATCGGCAAGCGCAACATGCAGGCCGGCGGTATCATCAAGGGCAAGAACCTGGCGGAGCTGTTTCAGCGGCTTTGTACGGGCTATACTGATTCCATTGACTTCACGCACGACCTCCGTATCCCCTTTGCCTGTGTGGCCACGAATATCATCGACAACAGCGAGGTCGACTTCCACAGCGGTCGCTTGCCGCAGGCCATGCGTGCCTCCATGGCCATTCCCGCCGCTTTCTCACCGGTCAGGATGGGCGACAAAGTGCTTGTGGACGGTGGCCTGAAAAACAATTACCCGGCCGACATAGCCCGTGAGATGGGGGCCGACATCATCATCGGCGTCACCGTGCAGGGAGCGCCGAAAGAGGCAGCCGACCTGGTGGGTACGATGAGTATCCTCAGCCAGATAATCGATGTGAACTGCAAGAACAAGTACGAGGAGAACCTCGCCATCACCGACCTGCACCTGTCGGTAGACACCAAAGGGTATGGATCGGCCAGTTTTTCGCAAGCTGCCATCGATACGCTGATACGCCGTGGCGAGGAGGTGGCCATGCGTCATTGGGACGATATCATAGCACTGAAGAAACGCATTGGCATCGACGATTCGTTCCGTCCTGTCATCCTGCAGCCCCTGCGGCCGCAGGTGATGACCGAGAAACGTCGGGTCATCGGCTTTGTCTTTGAGAACATGACACCGCAGGACGAACGGTTCCTGAAGCAGAAGTTTCACATAAGCAGGATAGACAGCATCGACGCCAGTCTGGAGCAGCAACTCACCACCTCCATGCGTGTGGACTTGTTTTATCAGACTGCAGAGAGCCGCTTGATACCCGAAGGCGATGGAGTGCGTGTGGTTCTCTCGGCAGGCAATCGGAAGTCGGTGCAGCTGCATGCCGGCGTGCGCTACGATACGGAGGAGTATGCCGCCCTGCAACTGGGACTCGACATCCCCTTCAAGACAGCCATCCCTGTCAATGCCGACATCACCCTGCGGTTGGGCAAACGCTTGAAGGCCCGCGGCGAAATCACCGCACACCCCCGCAGCTTCTCCCGGCCCACATTCAGCTACTCTTTCAGCCGCAACGATGTGGATCTATACATAAAAGGCGACCTGGACTACAACATCCGCTACAACCAGTTCCAGGCCGAGGTGCTGCCCTTCAACTTCAATCTGAGCCGCTTCAACCTGCAGATGGGACTGCGCTGGGACTACATGCATTACCGCAACAAACTCGGTTCTGCTGCCGCCAAAGAGTTTACCCTTGAGAACGAGCATTTCTTCAGCTATCGGGCCAGGGCCGAGTACAACAGCGAGGACAACTGGTACTTTCCCTCCCGCGGTGCGCGCTTCAAGGCGGAGTATGCCTACCTGACCGACGATTTTACCAGACTGGAGAACAATACTGGTATGAGCGAAGTCAGTGCTCACTGGCGTATGTCGTTCACCCTGGGCAGCCGCTTTACTCTCCAGCCCATGGTCTACGGCCGTCTGCTTTTCGGCAAGACCGTGCCTCTTGTCTTCAGCAACGCCATCGGCGGCAACTGGTTCGGCCACTATGTGGAGCAGCAGATGCCCTTTGCCGGTGTGGGCAATGTGGAGTATGTGGACGACCAGTTTGTGGCGGCACAGTTGCAGGCGCAGCAGCGCATGGGCAGCAACCACTATGCGCTGCTCCGTGTGTCAGGGGCACAGTGTGCCGAGAAGACAGCACAGCTCCTCGACCATCATACCCTTTTCGGTGTGCAGGCGGCTTATTATTATGACACGATGTTCGGACCGGCCGGCATCACCATAGGCTACAGCAACCGAACCGAAAAACCGTATGTCTTCCTGAATCTTGGCTTCGTGTTCTGATAGTGGCTCGCAATTACTCTTTTGTGATAGTTCGTAAGCGATAGCTTACCCTATTCTTCTATGGTCTGCCCGTTGTCATACAGGTCAAGCGCCTCTTTCATCTTGTCGCGCATATACTTCACGGCCTCGCGCGGATAGATAATCTTGATGCCCGGTCCATAGGACATGAAGACGGAATACATCTCGAAGTTGATGACCACGTCAATCCTGAAAATGCAACTTCCGTCCTCTGGGTTTTCCCTGACGAGCTGCTGCGAGCGGTGCAGGGGCTTTGTCTTGATGTACATGCTCTGCTCCCGGCTGGCCCAGAACTTGATGCGGCGCGGCTTGTAGTGGATGTTCTTGCTCACACCGATGACATCGTCGAAAAAATGCTCGGAATCGAAGTCGGGATTGTCACGGTACGGCACGTCTACCGGCTCCACGCTCTTGATGCGGTCGAGGGCGAGGTTGAAAAGCAATAGGTCGTCGGCTTTAGAGCCGAACAAAAACCAGCGGTTGCGGAACTCCTTCAGCAGGTAGGGACAGAGAATGAACTCCCTGGGCTGCCGGGCATTGAAAGACTGGTACATGATGCGGAGCGTCTGCCTGTGCGCAATGTAATTGTAGAGAGGGTTGAGCAGGCGGATTCCTTCCAGGTTGGGCACACTGTCGAAGTGGATGATGGGCTTGCGGTTGTTGCGGCTGATGGAGAGCTTGTCCTGAAGGCGGCTCACCACATCCGACATCTCGGCAAACTGCTCAAATCCCTCCAACTGTCGAAGCATGTCGACAGCCTCCTGCATCACGTCGTAGTCGTTCTGCGACATCGGCATGTCCATGATGGAATAGTCATCGATGCCATAGCGGTAGTATTTGTGGTCGTACACCTCAATGGGGGCATTGTAGCCCAGCTTGTCGGAGCGCATCATCTGTATGTCGCCCTGGACGGTTCTTACAGAGACACCCTTGCGTATGCCCTCCATGTCGTAGAGCGCCTCGCTGCAGGCATCCACCAGGTCTTCAAGCGTCCACCGGCGGTAGCGGTTGCGCAGGCAGTTGTCTATCGTCTTGTAGCGTATTAGTGCGTTTTTATTGGCTGGCATGGCGGTATTCTCTTATCTTAACAACTCATTGATTATCATATTTCTGTTCATGATGAATGACAGCATGTCCCTGTAGATATAACAGTCCTCATAATCAGTAGGTATGAGTCGGCCGTCATCTATGACCAGGATTTCTGCATCTGGAAAGGATAGAATGACCGGGGAATGTGTGGCAATAATAACCTGTGAGCCAGCAGCCACTGCATCCTTCATCCACACAAGAAAACGCAACTGACTGGTATAAGACAAAGCAGCCTCTGGCTCATCGAAGATGTACAGGCCACGATTTCTTAGCCTGTTCATGACCAGAGAGATGAAACTCTCCCCGTGAGACTGTTCATGCAGACTCCTTCCACCATAGCTGTCAAGCATTCTGCCGTCTTCCATCTGAAGTCGGTCCACTTCAGAAGCCACATTATAGAAACTCTCGGCACGGAAGAAAAAGGCGTTTCTATAGCTCAGGTCTGCACGTATGGGCCTCAGATCCTCATACAAACGGGAATGGGTTTCACATGTTTTGAAGTTAAAGTTACGGCTTCCCCCTTCCGGATTAAGCCTGAGGATGGTAGCAATAGCTTCGAGCAAGGTTGACTTCCCAGAACCGTTTTCGCCGACAATATATGTCACACTTCTGTTAAACTCCAACGAAATCAGATTTCTGACCACAGGAAGTGTGAAGGGATAGTCTTCCGGCTTTTGCGGAATATGCTCATTCCTTACTCCTTTGAGGAAAATATTCTGTCCGTTGATATTCATCTCTCTATCTTTTTTGCAAAGATAACTGTTTTCTACGCAATCTATTTGCGTAGAAGTGAAAATCACACTTTTTTGAGGTTTTTTACATAATAATTTTAGCTACGCAGAAAGAATGCGAAGTGGGTATCTACCTTTGCAGTGCAATTCCGAAAGGGATACTTATGGATACTGAGCTACGAGGCACCACCCGATTATTATTAAAGATGTATAACTATTAAAGAAGAAAAGACAATGGAAGTTAAGATGATCAACAATCGTCCGGTGATGATATGGACGGGTAGCGTGGAGGAGACCGCCATGCGTCAGGTTGAGAACCTGACCACATTGCCCTTCCTTTTCCATCACCTGGCCATCATGCCCGACGTGCATGCCGGCATGGGAATGCCTATCGGCGGTGTGCTGGCCTGTAAGGATGCTGTCATACCCAACGCCGTAGGGGTGGATATCGGTTGCGGCATGTGTGCTGTTAAAACAAATTGGAAGGTAGCCGACATACCGACGGAGGTGCTGCGCAAGCAGATTATGCGTGGAATCAGGGAGCGCATACCGCTCGGAATGGATCACCACAAGGAGGCGCAGGACGAGAAATACTTGCCCGTGGGCCATGACATCGACAGTCTGGAAGTGGTAAAACGCCGAAGCCAGTCCATCCTCCATGAGGTGGGCACACTGGGTGGCGGCAACCATTTCATAGAGTTGCAGAAGGATGAGGAGGGCAACCTTTGGATTATGATTCACTCTGGGTCACGAAACCTTGGCAAGCAGGTGGGTGACTATTACAACAAGATGGCTGCCAAGTTGAATAAGCGGTGGCACTCCAGTGTGTCTCCGGAGATACAACTGCCTTTTCTGGCCCGTGAGACCAAGGAGTTCGGCATGTATTGGAGCGAGATGAAATACTGCATAGATTTCGCATTGTGCAACAGAAAGCTAATGATGGAGCGTATCGAGGAGGTCATTGCCGACTCGCTGAAGGGTATCGAGTTTGAGCCGATGATCAACATAGCCCACAACTATGCTGCGTGGGAGAACCACTTCGGGCAGAATGTCATTGTGCACCGCAAGGGGGCCACGCTGGCGCGCGAAGGCATCATCGGCATCATCCCGGGCTCGCAGGGCACAGCCTCCTACATCGTCGAGGGACTTGGCAATCCGGAGTCTTTCTGTTCTTGCTCACACGGTGCCGGCCGGCTGATGTCGCGTAAGATGGCCATTAGAACACTCGACATGCAGCAGGAGGTGGCGCAACTTGAAGCCAAGGGCATCGTCCATGCCATCCGCAGCCAGGATGACATGCAGGAGGCGTCGGGCGCCTACAAAGACATTGAAGAGGTGATAGCGAATGAGCTTGACCTTGTGAAAGTAAAGACCCGGCTGCTCCCCGTGGCAGTAATCAAGGGATAACATCTAAGGGTTATGGTCTCACGGTAGAGCCATGATATCGGAACGGACGGGCGGCACGGCCGCATGAGAAGGTTCGAATCCTTCCGCCGTGAGACCTTTTTCTCAAACTATGAGTATCGAATAAATGGTGCGGTAGCTCAGCTGGTAGAGCAATGTGCCTTGTGATTACCTTCATGAAAGTGGAAGGTCAAACGAGCGCATACTTCCTCATGGGTCGGCAGTTCGACTCTGCCCCGCACCGCTATTTCGTTCAATCTTCTTCTCTATCTTCATACCAGTCTTCGATGTCATACGCATAGTTATCCGGATCATCAAAATATTCTTTCCATGAGTCCAAAGTTTCTTCGGTGATTTCTCCTGAAAGGATACTCTCTATGACATAGATCCAGGCGTCAACACATTCCTCAATTCCTTCACATTCGCCACCGTAAGTGTAATAGTCATATCCACCGGCGAAGTCCATTGCTTCTGCTTTGTCCTCGATAAAGTCCTCATACAAAGCGTTTTCACAAAGGCCTTCAAAGACCTCTTTCAAATCATACTCGCCATAAAGCAGTCCGATGGCTTCCTGGGCTGTCAATGGAATCTTCTCCTGAGCGTCCTCATCAAAATAATAGTCTTCATTATAGTCTGTAATAGTAAAATGAAATGTGTAATTGCCGTCTTTGATGGCACGGAGCTTTTCACGGGCATTTTCTATTGCCTCTGCGTTACGTTCTCCATCGGCAAGTGATTTCAAATCCTCCGACAAGCTGGTCAGTTCATCTGGAATGATATCATTAACCCATGCGCGAGGGTCTCCATCCGGCCAAGCACCCTCCTTTGCCATGGCAGCTATCATTTCATCAACATCCACCTCTTCTGTTTCTATTCCTTCAAAGAGTTCGTCTTTGTCCAACTGTACTTTGATTAAATAACGGATTTGCTCGGGCGACAATTCTAACTCGTTACAATCGTCCCAGCCATTGCCGCACGCACCTCCTTCTGTAGCATATATACTGCAGTGAAATGAATGCCATCCTATGGTTTCAATGGTCTTCTTAGCCAACTCAAATTGTGTCATAATAGTTATCTCTCTTGTTTGATTTCTGGGGCAAAAATACAAGAATAGAACCAATATGTCAAGCAAAAACAGGAAACAAGCCTTGCGACGATGAAGTCGCCCATGGCGATTGGTTTTATCCAAATCTATTGCTGATTATCAATATTTGGACAAAAAACGTTCAGTTTTTGTCCAAATCTACATAAATAGACCTACATTTGGACAAAAAACGTTAGTTTTATAAAAAAAACACTACCTTTGTCCACACACATCTGTCGTATTATCATGGATTCATCAGAAAAACTTATAGGGCGTACACGAGAATGTGAGGAACTGAAGTACTGAATAAGATGACACTTTTTAACTTAAAAGTGTCATAGCCTCTTTGATGAGCGAGATTTTGCTTCTCGAAACAGGGATTGCTTCAGGACAATGCCTTACGACGAGTTGCATGCTGCCTGACTTATAAATAACTTGCTCTACCTGGCCAAGGTTGACGAGGAAGGCACGGTGACAGCGGACAATCATGGGATAATCACGCAACTCTTCTTCTATCTGTTTGGAAGTGGCGCGGAGCATGTCGGCACGGACTTCCCCATTACGAAGGTGATAGACCTTCATGTAGTTTCCTACGGCCTCTATATATAAGAGGTCAGGAATCTGAAGCGTGACGGTCTCGTTGGTCGTGCCGGTTAGAGTCATATCTGATGGGGCAGACGGGACAGGTGAGGGCTTTATTGCTTTCAACTGCTCATTTAAGAGCTTCGCCTCTTCCAGTTCTTCGGCCAGATAGCGGCTGCGGAACTTGAAACGCCAATAGAGCCCGATGGCAAAGGAGCAAAAGGCGATTATCAGGAGTGTCTGGAAGAAATTGCTCCATGAAAGATGATTAGCCGGAATACTCTCGCTCATCACAAAATGACGATAAAGACAAATCATCAGTGTCACCAATAGGGTGTTGATAATCTGGAAGTACAGATTCCGACGTATGAAGTAATTGACATCCCTCCGACTGTCGTCCATGCAAACAGGTATATGGATAAGATGCTTCATCACGGCATCGGTCAGCAAGCACACGATGACACCCAGCACAAAGATATTCGTCAGATGCATATATCCCTGCCACTGCCATGCATCAAGTCCAAAAGGCTTGAATACGGCAAGGGCAAGTGTCGTAAAGGCGGTACTGACGAAACGCACGCGGATAATTTCTTTCTGTCCTTGATCCATAGGTCGGTAAAGGTACTATTATTATGCCATACAACCAAACCTTTCGTCACATTTAGTACCATTTATCACATTATCTCTTACCATTCATCACAAAATGGTGCAGAATATCCCAGATGTTTGCAATCTTCAACGATGCCGCTTATTTTTGCCACTGCTATCTTCTTTGGTGGTGTAAGTATAAAAATAGTAATATGAGAAGTATTGGTTTTAAGATGGCAGCATTGACGACTGCCTTGATGATCACAATGACAGTATTTGCCAAGTCGCAAGACGTGGGTGGTAGAGTGATTAACGAGAATGGCCAGCCGCTGCCATTTGTGAATGTGGTACTGCTGTCGCTGCCCGACTCCGCTTTCGTACAGGGAGCAGTGACTGATGAGAACGGAATGTTCAATATCGTGACCAAGCAGAGTGAAAGGCTACGGGTAGGCGAGCAAGGCTCGGGAATAGGTTTGCTGAAACTGACGTGCATCGGCTATGAAACGCTTTACTTGCCTTATAAGGCAGCCAATGGCCTGACCATCCAGATGAAGGAGGAAACACAGATGGTTGGCGAGGTGATAGTGAAGGGGCAACTACCCCAGACCCATGCCAAGGGCGATGCCATGCGAACTACTGTGGCAGGAACGATTCTGGAGAAGGCAGGAACGTTGAGTGATGCCCTCTCGAAGATACCGTCAGTGGAGGCAGAGCGCGACGGAGCCGTGAAGGTGATTGGGCGTGGCGACGCCGAAGTGTATATCAACGGACGCCGGTTGCTGGACATGAAGGAACTCTCCCGTCTCCGTTCCGACCAGATTCAGCATGTGGATGTGGTGCAGAATCCCGGTGCCCGTTATGCCGCTTCGACGAAGGCTGTCGTCCGTATTACCTTGAAGAAGGCCCAAGGTGATGGCTTTAGTTTCCAGGACAACCTCGGCGGCATGTACCAGTACGGCCACACGCTGACCAACAACCTCGACGTGAACTACCGCACGGGCGGACTCGACATCACAGCCTCTTTCTGGGCTGGTCGCTATGGTCACAGCAAGTCGCTGCAGGACAATACGCTGACCTACTTTGCAGGGCCTGAAAGGCAACGGGTAGGCGAGCAGAGCTCGGGAATCAAGATTGAGAGTGTCAGCACGCAGGAGTCAAAGAATATCTGGAAGGGCTGGTCGCCACAGTTGCAGGTGAACTACATGGTGAACGAAAAACACAGTCTCGGCGCCTTCTACAAGTACGACCGCCACCCGAACGGCAAATACAGCGGCATGTACTATACCAATAACTTTAAGAACGGAAACTATGTGGAGCGTTCAGAGAGCGACATCACCCAGAAGGACGAGTTCAAGAAGCATATCTTCAATGCGTATTATAGTGGCAAGGTGGGCCAATTGAGCATCGACCTGAATATCGACGGTCTGTTCGATGACACGAAGGCTCCAGGCAGTACTACTGAAATCACCAATCCGGCTCCAGCACCAGAAACCGAAGATGTGTCATACGGTACTGTCCGTACCATCAACAGCAACACCGTCAGCAGCAACAACTTCTGGGCCTCGAAAATCATCCTGGGCTATCCCGTCTGGAATGGAAACCTGTCAGTAGGCGGCGAATACAGTTACAACCACCGCACAGATGCCTACGACTTCACGGCCACCGATGCCGTTCCCGTGAAGACCACTGACACAGAAATCAACGAGAAGACTTCTGCCGTCTTCGCAGAGTATGGCCGACAGTTCGGCAGGGTCTATGCCCAGGTTGGTTTGCGCTATGAGCATCTGACGAATGACTACTACAATTTCGGTCAGCGCGAGGATGAAGTCTGCCGCAACTATTGCGACTGGTTCCCCACGGCGGTTATCTCCGCCCCCGTCGGCAAGGTGCAATTGTCACTTTCCTACCGCCGCGACATCGAGCGCCCGCCATACGCCAACCTTACCAGTTCGACCATCTACGTCAACCGCTACACCTATCAGAGCGGCAATCCTTATCTGCTCCCCACCTATACCCACAGCCTTGTGCTGAATACCGCCTACAAGTGGATGAACCTGACGCTGAACTACGGGCGTATCAAAGATGCAGTCACGATGTCCACTGAGTCCTATCCGGGGGCAGCAGACCCACTCATGAGTCTCGTACACCCTATCAACAGTAAGGAGGATTACGACCGCCTCACCGTCATCGCCTCCGCACGGCCAACTATCGGTTGCTGGCATCCGACATGGGCTGTTGTGGCCATGTTCCAAAACTACAAGTCACCTACTGCTAGAGGCGAGGTCGTCACACTCAGCCGGCCTTGGTTCAACGGCTCATGGCGCAACACCATCGAACTGCCCCATGATTGTCGGCTGAGTGCCGATTTGGAGTGGGCCACGAAAGGTGAGTACAACAACTTCCGCATCACCGAGCCGCGCATCGTAGGCAGCCTCGGCATCCAGAAGGAAATCTCACTCCGCCGTCTGGGCACACTGACTGCCGACCTGCGCTACATCGACCTCTTCAACACCAACAAGACCGAGGCCATCATCTACGGCTATCGCGACCTCACCGTCCACAATCCCGCCCGTCGCACCTTCATCCTCGACCTGACGTGGAAGTTCAACGAGGCCAGCTCGAAGTATCGCGGCTCTGGTGCAGGTGACAGGCAGAAAGCAAGAATGTAAAACCAGCAAGCGTGCGTAACTTTGCTGTATAGAAGCAAGTCGTTGTCAAACGTATGATAAAGGTATGATAGCAGGTTTCGTGCTCTATGTAAAGAGAGTATGTTTGGTGTCATTCCTTTATGTTTGGCAGGAAGTAGGCCGCGATGCCCAGCAGCGGGAGGAAAGACGTCATTTGGAAGACGAACTGAATGCTTGTCAGGTCAGCAACCCAACCGAACAGTGCCGAGCCGATGCCGCCCAGACCGAAAGACAACCCGAAGAACGCGCCCGAAATCATGCCCACATTGCCGGGCAGCAGTTCCGTTCCATAGACAAGGATGGCCGACATCGCCGACGACATGACCAATCCTACAAGGATGGCCATGACAATCGTCCATGTAAGGTTGCAGTAGGGGAGCAACAGGGCAAAGGGTGACGAACCAAGGATACTGAACCAGATGACATACTTCCGTCCGTATCGGTCGCCAAGTTCCCCACCGATGAGAAGTCCTACGGCCGTAGACACCAGGAATGCAAACAGCACATATTGTGAGGATGCCACCGAAAGACCGAACTTGTCAATCATATAGAAGGTGACGTAGTTCTGGATGTTGGCCGTGTAGAAGTCTTTGGAGAACATCAGCACCAGCAGGGCGGTCAAGGCAACAGCTATCTGACGCTTCGACAGATGGGTCTCGTTCTCTATGTCGAATTTGCTTTTGCTCCGGCCATACAGTGTCAGCTGTTTCCTGTACCAGCTGCCTATCTTAGCCAGCACCCATATAGCCACCACTGCCAGAAGCGCAAACCACCGGATACTGCCTTGTCCGTGAGGCACGACAATCAATGCCACCATCACAGGCCCGACGGCCCTTCCCAAGTTGCCGCCTATCTGGAAGATACTCTGCGCCATACCCTTGGCACCGCCTGATGCCATCCGTGCAATCTTTGAAGACTCGGGGTGAAGCACGGAAGAGCCTACACCCACAAAAGCGACGGATAAAAGAACCAGCAGAAAGCTATTGGCCACGGACAGCAACAGCAAACCGGCCAGCGTAAAGCACATGCCAACCACTAGACCGTATGGTCTGGGATGTTTGTCGGAGAAGTAGCCTACCATCGGCTGGAGAAGAGAAGACGTAACCTGATTGGTCAGTGTGATGGCTCCTATCTGCATAAAACTCAGACCCAACGACTCCTTGATCATGGGATAGATGGATGGTATCACGGCCTGGAACATGTCGTTCAGCAGATGCCCCATGCTTACCATCAGGAGTACCGATACAGCAGCTTTTCTCTTTTGTCTGTCCATCTCTCAGCTTTTAATTCTTTCTTTATACTTGTGTGAAGTGCACCTACTTGCTTCCATTGTCGCAGGCATTAAGCGGGTCGGCACTGCAACGAATAACAAAATCTTCTTTGTCAACTCTTCATTGCGCAAATTTAATCATTTTCGGCCAGTTATCTTTCAAAAAAGGGTCTTTAAATTCATATATCATGAGATTACAGAAAAGAGACAGCCAGGTATGATGAGAACAAGGTCTTGATTTACCGATTTCTAAGTATTGTGGGTTTCTTGAATACCATGTATCTTTGCAACAATAAAAAAGTAGTTCATAAGTGGGTAAATCGAAAGGGTTATCAATTATATTATTATTTAAGGTATGAAAAGTATTTTCAAGGATTTTTTCAGCCAGTGTGCCCGTCCCGAGGGGTTCCTGGGGCGTGTGATGCTGCGGTTCATGAATTTTGGCCATGCACCGCTCACCAACTGGGGGCTTGGCTTTGTCGCTTTCCACGACGGTATGACGATGGCCGACATCGGCTGTGGCGGAGGTGCCACGCTGAAGCGCCTGCTTAAAAGAAGCTCGGGAAGTAAAGTCTATGGCATTGACATTTCTGAGGAGAGCGTTATTAAGGCGAAGAAAGTGAACAAACAGTTGCTGGGTAGCCGGGTGTTTGTGGAACAGGGCTCTGCCGACCGTCTGCCATGGGGCAATCAGACGTTCGATGTGGTGACAGCCGTGGAGACTGTCTATTTCTGGCCTGACCTGCCGAAGTGTTTCCAGGAAGTGAAACGTGTGCTGAAGCCAGGCGGACAGTTTGCCATCATGCTCGAAGTAATAGAAGGTGACTCAGCATGGGCGAGTGTCGTAGAGGGTATGACCGTCCGTTCGCCCGAGCAGCTGAAGGACATGCTGGAACAGGCGGGCTTCAGCAATGTGGAGGTATACAGGAAAAAACCATCGTATGCCACGATAAAAGGAACACGGAAATGAAAGAATGCATGAAATGGACAACAAAATAAAAGGATGTCGATGCAATCCGTGATATGGAACGCTTTATCAGGAAAAAAGCATAAAGAAGACCCAAGTAACTGAACAGTTACTTGGGTCTTCAGCAGTCGGGATTACTGGACTCGAACCAGCGACCTCGCGCCCCCCAGACGTGTGCGCTACCAACTGCGCTAAATCCCGAATTGCGATGCAAAATTACACACTTTGGGGGGAATGACCAAATTTTTCGGCCACTTTTTTTGCTTCTTGCGCTTTTTTTCTGTTTTCCATGGCCTAAAACAGACGATTTCTCCCACAGGGGCTCCTTTTAGTAGTGGCAAGCATCAAGGTGAGTCACAGCTGAAGGATAAAAAGAGCTATGTAACCATGCAGAATTACGTCAAAATGGGATGTGCATGAGACCCTGGCTTAATTAATGTTAATTTCTGTTCACTGTTGTCTTGCACTTTCATGTAAATTTGGCCATTAAAGTTCTTTTTGTAAATTTACACACGTTATTTTCGTAAAACTGACAGTTTCTACTGGCTATCCCTCCTGTTCTCGTTGAGCAGGAGAGGTGGAAAAAACAGATTGGCGCATTATCTGCCTTAAAAAAGGGCCGGAAACTATCAAGTGTAAAAAATGTTAATTTGCAAATCATATATGGGAAATCTTTACAAAAATATCTTCTTGCTGACATTGCTGCTCCTTTCTGTGCGGCAGGCACAGGGCGTTTCGCTCAGGGTGGTCTCCGCTTCGGATGCCATTGTGCAGCTCAACGGGCAGACCAACCTTCAGGTGACGGTGGTCAATGAGTCGGCCGAGCCGCTCGTCAGTCTGGATTTTGTCCTTATCGTCAACAAAGTGAAGACGGGCGAGACACATGTAGACCTAACGGAGCCTGTTGAGGCCTTCGGCAGTGAATACGTTCTTTCGCTCCCCGTGTCGGCCGACGCAGAGGCTGGCAGTGTGGCCAAGCAAGTTTCCATCACGAAGGTGAATGGCGGAAAGAACGAGTCGGCCGAAAACAAAGCCGACTTCACGCTTCTTACCGTCACCCAGTTGGAACCGCGCAGGGTGGTGATGGAAGAGTACACGGGTCTGTGGTGCGGTTTCTGCCCCAAGGGTGAGGCAGCCGTCAACCGCATGGCCGATGAGTTTGGAGAGCGCTTCATCGCCTTCTCAATCCACTCGGGCGATGTGCTGGAGTGTGCCGACTATATCAGCGCCTCTCTCATGTCGTCAACCTTTCCGAAAGCCTCGTTGCAGCGTACGCTCAATTATATAGACCCTTATCTTGGCACCACGGAAGGATATACGGAGATATGCCCCATACGCCATGATGTGGAGCGTCTGATGGGGGTGCCGGTCGAGGCGGCAGTGGAGTTGGCTCCCGAGTGGACGGATGCGTCGGAATCTCAGATCCGCCCCAATGCCAAGGTCACTTTCCGCCTCAACAGCAGCAAGGCACGCTATGCCATGAGCTATGTGCTGATAGAAGACAGTATGTCGGGCACAGGAAAGAACTGGGCGCAGGCCGACTATTACTATCTCGATGACGACTATGCCAAGAGATTCCAGGGCGATGAGTATATGGACGAGTTTCTGCATCCCGAGGAGACGGTGGTGTACAATGGCACCTATTATATCCCCGACTTTGTGAACCGACGTGTGGTCATCTCAACGCTCGGAATACAGCGCGGCATGGCCAACTCCATACCGCAACAGATTACTGCCGATGAGACACTGACGCTCGACCATGAGATGCCGGTGCAGAGCACCAAGGTGCAGCGCAAGGACCGGCTTGCCGTGGCCGCACTGCTCTTCAATGCCAATACGGGCGTCATCGTCAATGCCGCCTTTGCAAAGGTGGGAGGCAACTCCGAACTCCACGCCGACGCACCCACTGCCCCCGGCCGTCTCAGTGAGGCCGCCCGCTACGGTATCGACGGCCGCCGGCTCGGCGCTCCGTCCAAAGGCCTGAACATCGTGAGGCTGAGCGACGGCTCCGTGAGAAAAGTAATCGTGAGATAGACCAATGGAAGAAAAATTCAAAAACATTATACCATTATGAGAAAAAAACGTACAAACCGCTATTATGCAGCCGCACTCGTGGCGTGGCTGCTGCTGTGCGTGCTGGGTGTCTCCGCCCAGCCCCCTATGGGAACGCTGAACCTGACACCTGCAAGAGCCAGTGTGCCAAAGGGCTCACTGCTGGAGAAGCGAAACCTGCTCAACAAGCAGCTCAACAACCGTTGGCGAAACATGATGGTTCAGACACCCATCACATCGCTCACCCCGATGGCCAGACTGCCACTCGCTACTCCCACCGGGGCTACCTTCCGAAGCAACATCATTGCCGACTCGAGATGGCCGGAGGGGAAGCCTCTTTACGGACTCTACGACTTCCAGTCCACTTCGCCCGACTTGACCAATGTCTACCTCGATGACCTCGGCATCATGCACTGTGAGTACGGAGGCGCCTGGATAGGCGACTATTACTACATGGTCATGGCCTACGACTATGGTGGCTACGGACAGGTCTATATAAAATATGTGTTTAATATGGCCACCATGTCGTGGGAAGCCAGCATGTCCGACCTTATCCCCGACCAGGATATCACCTATCTGGCATGGACCAACACGCCTTTCGATAAGAAAGACGGGGTGTGCTACGGCTATTTCTACGACAGCTCAGGCACCTCGGTGGAGTTCTGCTCCATGAGATATTCCACCATGAAGCGACAGCTTATCGCCGTGCCGCAAAGACTCTTCATTGTGCTGGCCATCAATGATAACGACGGACAGCTCTACGGCATTGACATGAGCGGCGGATTGTACAAGATTGATAAGAAGACGGGAGCGGAAACTTTCGTGGGCAATACGGGCATCACGCCGAGCAATTATCACCAGGCTGCCGACATCGACCCATCGATAGGCGTGATGTACTGGACGTTCCTCGACGAGAACCTCAAGTCAGGACTGGCCATGGTCGACCTGGCTACCGGTGAGACTTCCATCTGCTACGAGTTCAGCAGCATTGTGCAGTTTGCCGATATTACCCTCACAGGAAGTACCATCGACCCGAATGCACCCGCCGTGGTACAGAACCTGATGTGGAGCGTCAATGTCGCCGACTATAACAAGGTGGACCTTGCCTTCACCATGCCCACACTCACCAACGACGGACAGACAAGTCTGGAAGGAAAACTCTCCTACACAGTGTCTTGTAAAGAGGAGGTGGTGGCCGAAGGCTCCGCTGATCCCGGCGAGCAGGTACAGATTGTACTCGACGGACTGCCTCTGCAGCAGGTGCTGCCCCTGACCGTTGCTGCCGGCAACGATGTCGGCGAGAGCGGCCTGTCTGCTATAGAGGCATGGGCCGGAAAGGATACCCCGAAACCGGTGCGCAATCTTACACTCGCCTCTAATGACAATTCCTATCACCTGACATGGGACGCACCTGATGGGGGTGTGCATGGCGGATATGTCAATGCCGATGATCTGAGGTATGAGATAACCCTCTTCCCTGGCAACCAACCGTGCGGGGTGACCGCCGAGAAAGAATTCTCCATCACATTGCCCGGCGACCAGTTTGCCGTCTATTACTTCAAGGTGAGGCCGCTCTATGAGGGCAGCGTAGGAGAGGCTGAGGCTGCAAGTTCCAACAAGGTGCAGCAGGGCTCGTCTATCGTGCCGCCCTATGCCATCGATTTCTCTGACCCCGATCTGATTTCAGACTACTGGACCATCACCGACGGCGACCACAACGGACTCTCATGGTCTTGGGACAGCGTCTTGAAACTGATGAGACTCGACTTGTATGAAGGCGGCGACGACTGGCTCATTTCACCTCCCATCTACCTGGAGGCCGGTCATGTCTATACGGCTCAGTTTGACGCCTATACCGCCAGGGGCGGCAAGATGGAGATGACTTATGGCACGGGCGACAATGTAAACTTCTACAAAGTGCTCATCAACCCCACACCGCTCAACCTCGATGTGCCTATGACCTACGGCGCGGAGTTTGAACCGGCAGAGACAGGTGTGTATCATTTCGCTCTCCATGAGATGTCCAACTACGGACTCTACACCGACCTGACGGGATTCCGTGTGAGCGACGGCTCGGATGTCAATGCCCCCGATGCTCCCACCGACCTCGCGGTTGTGCCTGGCGAGAAAGGTGCTCTGACCGCCACCCTCACCTGCACACTGCCGCAGTCTACCATCAATGGACAGAACCTCGGCGGAATCACACAGGTGACCGTCTACAAAAATGGTGAGGCGCTTGCAGTAGTTGACGGCAACTGCCAGCCGGGTGCTGTGTTCACTTATGTTGATGACGGAGCGAATGCACAGGGTGGGGGCATCCCCTTCACCGATGGCGCATCGGTGCAGTATTCTGTAAGGGCGGCCAATGAGGCTGGCTTGGGCCGGCCCGCCTCCGCCTCGGCCTATGTGGGACATGATACGCCCCAGCCGCCTCTGGTGAAGAGCTTCACGGAGAACAGCGACGGCTCGGTCACCCTCGTATGGGAGAACGACCCCGTGGGTGTGCATGGCGGCTATGTCGACACCGAAGACCTGACCACCGTGATTTATAATGTGGAGAATGGCTCCCTGGCCGATGCCGTGACTGCTGTCCAAGACGGCTCCTCCTACACCTTCAGTCCTGACCTCTCCGGTGATCCTGCCTGGTACTATCTCGCTCTGACGGCTAATGACAGTGACAACCGGTTCAGTGAGTCATCGCTGGCACGGCTCATCAAGGGCACACCAGTAGAGATTCCCTTCGCCGAGTCTTTTGCCGGTGGTGCCATCCATGAGTCGCGCTTCTGGTGGGGACTGGCCCTGGTGGGCGAGAACAATTGGAGCATGAACTCACGCAGTTCCGACGGCGACGGCGGCTCGCTCGCCTATGTCCACAAAAATGCCGGCGACGAGGCTGTGATAGGCACACGCCGCATCACCCTGAAGGACACGGAGAATCCCTACCTCGTGTTCAGCTATTACAGCAATGCTCTCTGCAGCAGCATCCTCACTGTGGAGATAGACCGCTCGCAAGGCGGTGTCATCGACCCGGTGGCCAGCTACGACATGAATGAGACCAACCGGCAAGGCGGATGGAAGAAGGTGACAGTTGACCTCTCCGACTATAGGGATGAGCGCTACATCATCGTGCGCTTCCATGCCAAAGGCGTGGTGGCCAATGCCGGAGATGTGGTGGGCATCGACGAGGTGTCGGTGAACGATATCGCTCCCAATGACCTCGCTGTGGAACTGCAGGCTCCTGATGTGGTCTACACCGGACAGCCGGCCGCCGTCAAAGTGAAGGTGGTGAACAGGAGCAGCGATGTCTCGCAGCAGTATACGGCCCGCCTCACCGCTATCGGCACAGCCGACGGCGAACCGGTGGCCATACCGGTGGGTGAAGTGCAGGAGGCGGGACTCGCCCCAGGTGGCGGAAGCCGCGACTATGAATTCTCCTTCACCGCCACACCGTTCATGCTCGATGACGTGACCTTCAAGGCTGAGGTGGAGCATGAGGGCGATGCCAAACTGTCGAACAATGTGGCCGAGGCTCATTCACTAATTGTCAGCAATATCGCTCCTCCCATCACCGATTTGGCCGCTACGGGCGGACAACCGGGACCCGTCACACTGACATGGGGACAGCCGCAAGGTGATGCCGTGGCTCTTGAGACCGTCACCGACGACTTTGAGAGCTATTCGCCATGGGCACTCGACTTCGGTGAGTGGGAGTCGTACGACGGTGACGGCGGCTATTGCGGTGCGCTGTTCGGCAGTGTGAGCTATCCCAACCAGGGCACTCCCTTCGCCTACATCGTTTTCAATCCCAACAACCTGGTGAAGAACGCCACCGCACAGGTGCCGCAACTCAAACCGCATTCCGGCGAACAGTTCGCCTCCACCATCTATGCAGTAAACGGCGGTGAGACCACAGTAGTGAATCAGGACAACTGGCTCATCTCACCCTTGCTCTCAGGACTTCCGCAGACCATCTCGTTCTACGCCAAGGGCATGAGCACAGATTATCCTATAGAGCAGTTTGAGGTGCTCTACTCGCTTACCGACACCAACCCGTCGAGTTTTGTCAAATTGGGCAACACTTACACGGTGAACGATGTGAACAACTGGAGCTTCTTCACCGTGCAACTGCCCGAAGGTGCCAAATATTTCGCCATCAGAGATGTCACTTCTGCCGATGATGCCTTCATGCTGATGATAGATGATGTGTCGTTCACACAGGTGGCCGAGATTGGCCTTGACATAACGGGCTACAATATCTATGTCGACGGTGTTCTGTACAAAACCATCGAGGGGGATACCCATCAGGCGGTTGTAGGACCCTTTGCCGACGGCGAACATCTTATCTATGTCACGGTGCTCTACGGCGACGGACGGATAGAGTCGCCGCTCTCCAATCCTGCTTCTGTGGTCACGGCCATCAAGGAAGTGCTCACCGAGACCGACCTCAACCGGCTCGATGTGGAGGTCTTCACTCCTTCGGGCGTGAAGGTGGCCGAAGGCACCCAGGTGGCAGGCCGGCTCGCCAAGGGTGTCTATGTGGTGAGTGTGAAAGCCACGGGCAAAACGGCAGCCTTTGTCAAGAAGTAAGGCATCAGCGACTATACAGCAAGAAGCGGGAGTTGCACGTGGCAGCTCCCGCTTCTTGTGTGATTTCCAAGCCATTTAGCTTTTTTCCCAGGCTGTGTCATTTTTTTCTTGCCTCTATTGCCTTCTGCAAGGTGCGCTCTATGCGCTCCACTGCATGGCGGTGGGCACTGATAATCTGATAGCGGTAGACGGCGCAGGTGAGGAAGAAGTATACCAGCACCTGTATCCAGAGCATTCGGTACTCGAAGGCTACATCCGAAAGGGTGGCGCCCATGGTGTTGATGCGGACGAAACCGCGTATACCGAAGGTGGAGGGAATAAGGTAGGCCACCGCTTTCCAGGCACCGGGCATGCCGCTCTCGGGCCAGGAGATACCGGCCAGGAACAGGAACGGAAGCGTGGTGAACACCACCAGCATGAGCACGTTCTCGCGGTAGCGGATGACGCACGACATGAACATGCCGAAAAAGATGCAGGCCAGCACATAGGGCGTAAGAAGGCCCAGAATGGCCGATGGACGGCCGATGGCGGTGAAATGGAACAGGCGCGGAATGACGAACACCAGATAAGAGGCCATCACGGCATAGACCATGGCATAGCAGGCCGACTTGCCCAGCACAATCCTGAAAATGCCGTTATAGTGGGAGCTCACCGGCACCAGGTCGCGGTAGCGGTTCTGCTCGCGGGCCGTACCGGCCGACAGGCCGATGCCCAGCAGAAGGGTCTGTTGGATGATGAGCATGAGCACCATGGGCAGGATGAAACTGCCGTAGCCACCGGTGCTGTTGAAAAGGGGTACCTCGTCGAAGGCGAGCGGACTGCTCGATATCTCTTCCTCGCGCTCGGTGTAGTGGCCGGAGAGCGACACCTGGATGCGTGAGTTGGTGGCAGCGGCCACACTGGTGGCCGTCTGGTAGATGGCTTTGTAGAAGAGCATGATGCTCATGTCGCAGTATACACCCACGTGGGTCTGCTCCATGCGGCCCAGGCTCGACTCAAAGTCGGAGGGCAGAAAGAGCACGCCGCGTACCACCTGCCGGCCCACCAGCCGCTGTGCCTCGTCGAGACTGTTGCAGTGGTACTTGACCGCCACGTCGGGCGCTGCGTCGTAGTTGCGTATGAATTGTCGGCTCAGGGCCGAGTGCGACTGGTCGACCACGGCCACGGGCACCTCGCGGGTCACTTCGTTGTTGTAGGCCCATGAGTAGAGCAGCGGATAGAGCAGCGGCACCAGGATAAAGAATATGAGCACACCCTCGTCTTTTACCACGGCGCGCATCTCCTTGGCCCAGATGTAGCACATGTCGTGCAGGCCTTCGTTCATTCTGTGAAGCAGTCGTTCGTCTTTTGCCATGGCTTTAGGGTATGTAAACGTATTCGAGCATTGCCTTGCGGATGATATGTACCACAAACAGCGGCAGCAGCGCAAACAGCGCCAGCATGCCTATGTGGTAGAGGGCATCGGTGAGAGGATAGCCGTTGAAGATACAGATCTGGTAGGTCATGTAGTAGTGGCGCAAGGGGAAGAGTTGGGCCAGGGCCTGAATGGGGGTGTCCATGGCCTGGATGGGGAAGGTGGAACCGGCTGTGGTGAAACTGAGCATCGCCCACAGCGAGCAGATACTCATCGACATGCGCAGCGAGGGGAAGAGACCGAAGGCGAAGACACCGAACCCCTGCGCGGCTAACACCGTGAGCACACTGAGCGCCACCAGGCGGGCTGTTCCGCCGGGATGGGGAAATCCCAGGTGGCCGAACACATAGTAGATGTAGAACATGAAGAGACTCACGAAGATAAGAAACTGCGGCAGCAGTTTGCCCGTGAGTGCTATGTAGATGTTGTTGTCGGCCATCGACATCCATTGCTTGGCATCGTTGAATTTGAGTTCGGTGCCGATGGAGTAGGTGGTGACCAGAAAGATGAAAAGCAGAAACAGACCCGGCACAATCATGGTGCTCAGGTATACATTGTAGTTCACCCACGGATTGTTGATGGGATGCAGGTCTACCACGATGGGCTGCAGGAATGTGCTTATCTGCTTGTCGGTAAATCCTTTGGCACGCATGGTGGCCTGGCCCACAGCAGCCGAGCCGAGGGTGGAGATGGTCTTTAGGTCGCGATAGAGCAGGGCGCCTGCCGTGACCGACGAATAGCTGTAGTAGAAGGATATCTTGGGCTGCCGGGATGAAAGCAGTGCCTCGGTGGTGCCTTCAGGAAAGTAGATGAAGGCGTAAATCTCATTGCGCTGGATGGCCTGGCGGGCGTCGCTCATGGTGGCATAGTGGCCCACCACGTGCGAACTCTGGAAGGAGTCGAGCTTGCGCACCAGGGCATGGGTGGTCGAGGTGTTGTCCAGGTCTACCACACCCACCGGCATGTCCACAGGCTGGCCGTTCTTCATCATGCTCACAAAGAACATCAGCACGGTGATGGGGAACAGCACCATGCAGAAGAGGTAGATGGGATTCTTGACCAGAATGCCGCATTCCCTCGAGGCGATACGGAGCACTTGCATCAGCCTTTTCACGGCGGTCAGCGTTTTATGATGAGCGACATGCCCGGACGCAGGCCTTCAAATCCATCTACGGGGCGTGCTTTCACCTCAAAAGTCTTCAGGTCATACTGCCCGGTGGTCTTGGTGGCTTTCCATACGGCGTAGCTGCCCTCGTCTTTGATAGAAGAGACCTTCATGGTGAATTCTTTGTTGAAAGCGGGTGAGAAGGCGGTGAAGGTGTCGCCCACTTTCAGACCGTTAAGCAAGTCCTCGCGCACGTTGAAAGTGCCCCAGAGGTCGCTCATCACCGAAATGGTCATGATGGGAGAACCGGTGCCTACCAACTCGCCGAGCTTGGGATAGATGGTGCTCACCTCGCCGTCGGCTTGGGCTCTCTGAACCGTCTCATGGATGTAGGAGTTCACTTCCTGCACGGCACCGCGGGCTCTGTCCACCTGTGCGGCGGCGGCACGCTTCTCTTCACGGCGCGCGCCGTTCACGGCCATGTCATATTGGCTCTTGGCGGCTTTCACCTGGGCTTCGGTGGCTTTCTTGGCGGCCATCGCCTCGTCGCGTTTCTGCGCCGTCATCACTCCCTCGTTGTAGAGGTGCTGCACACGCTCGTAGGTCTTGGCGGCTATCTCATTGGCGGCTACGGCCTGCTGCCAGAGCTCATAGGCACCGCGTATCTGCTCTTCGCGGGCACCGTTGTCGGCCATGTCGCTCATGGCGGTGGCGGCACTCTCTGCACTGAGGGCCTGGGCTTTCTTGGCCTCCACCTCCGGAGCGTCGAGTATGGCCAGGGTGTCGCCGGCGTGCACATAGTCGCCTTCCTTCACCCGGAGTTCGAGAATTCTTCCGGGCACTTTGCTCGACACACGGTATTCTGTCACTTCCACCTCGCCTTGGATGATTTCCTCGCCTTTGTCGAGGGTGAAATAGCCGATGGCGGCCACCACGGCCACTACAGTGATGAAACCTAGAACGGCTAAAAGGATGTTGTTGTGTTGACTTTTTGCTGACATGGTATGCTTTTTATTGTAAATAACCAAGTGCCTTCTTCAGGGCCACTTGCGACAATTGTACTTCTATCTCTGCGTCTATCTTCTGGCTGTGGGCCTGCTGCCAGGCGGTCTGGGCTGCCATCACGTCGGTGCTTTCCATCACGCCCTCGCTGAATCCCACATTGGCACAGCGCAGGTTCTCGTCGGCGCTTGCCACACTGCTCTCGGCCATCTTCAGACGGCGCACTGCCTCTTTCAGGTTGAACTGGCACTGCGATACCTGCAGGTCTATCTTCTCCTGCAGGTCGGTCTTCTCCATCTCGGCGATGGTGGTGGCTGTCTTCGAGGCACGTATCTTGTAGCGGCCCTCAAACCAGCTCCACACCGGCAAGCGCACCACTACGCCCACATTCCAAATACCCGAGAACTTGCGCTCGAAACCATTGTACACGCTGGGGTTGGAGATGAGATAGCCGCCGGTGAGCGCCACCTGCGGGCGATAGGCGGCCTGTATCAGATGAGTGGCTTGCTCGCTCAGGGCCACCGCATTGTCGAGCAGTCGAAGTTCCGGACGGTGCAATGTGAGGGTGCTCTCGGTGGGCAGGGTGGTGTCGGGGTGAAGTTCTTCGGCCAGCTCGTCGGCCAGCACGATGTCGCTCTCCATGGGCAGGCCGCATTCCTGGCACAGCCGCATCTTGGCGAGTGCCAGGTTGTCTTCCACCCGCATCAGCGCCATCTCGGCCTCATTCACACTCACGTCCACACGGAGTCCGTCGGCACGGGTGGCCACACCCTCGTCTATCATCTTGTGCACGTCGGTGTCGAGCTTCTGCACAAGCTGGTGGAAGCTTTGGGCCAGCTTCTGCTTGTGGCGGAGCGACACCACCAGCCAGTAGGTCTGCTCTATGTGGATGGCGGTGTTCTGAAGCTGCAGGTCGATGTCGTTGGCGGCCATCTCCATGTTGATGTCGGCCATCCGGTTCAATGCCGTGATGGCACCGCCCATATAGAGCGGCTGGCGCACCATCACCGAGCCGGCAAACATGTTGCGGGTGTCGGTGCGGAGGGCATCTTTGAGGGTGTTGCCCAGTTCGTTGCCCTTGGCGGCGAGTCCTTGTCCCACGGCACCCATATAGCCGCCCAGGGCCTGGGCGGTCTGTGGCGAGATGAGCCCGTCTTTCGTCATCTGGGTAATCAGGCCGGTCAGACTCCCTGAGAGGGAGGTGGCTGCGGTGGTGCCCAGTTGGCTCAGTGCGGCCTTGTTCTTGTCGCTGAGTATGGATACTTCCTTGCTGGTTAGTTCGTAGCCGGCGAAGGCGTCTACCTTGGGCAGGTATTTGGTGCGGGCTGCCCGGCGGCTGTCGGCAGCCACCTCCTGCTTGAGCCGCGACACGTTGAGCTGCTTGTTGTTGCGGAGGGCAAGCTGTCGGCAACTGTCGAGTGTGAGCACGGTCTGTGCGTGGAGCATCGTGCCAGCTGCGAGAAGGAATAAACAAATTGTGACTTTACGTCTATTCATCATTCTGTCTTCTTTAGAATTCGTGCAAAAGTACTATTTTTCAATTTCTGCTCCAACATTATTCTTTTCCGAATTGTTTAATTAATTATAAAAAATAGATTTTTTAGGAAATTTGGAACAATTGTAAACTGTTTCTATAATCTTCCACCTTATTTCTTGTTATCAAACACTTGCTGTTTCGGAATTTTTTTTTATATTTGCGATGTTTTATGACAAATTGCTTCGCATGATGGAGAAAAAAGGTTTTTTTTACAAAGTCTTCCATCTGTATTATGATGGATTCAGGTCGATGACGCTGGGACGAACCCTTTGGGCCATCATCTTGGTGAAGCTCTTCATCATGTTTTTCATCCTTAAGCTTTTCTTCTTTCCAAACTTCCTGAAGCAGAAAGCACCCGAGGGAGGAGAGGCTGACTATGTGGGCGGGCAGATGGTGGAAAGGGCACAGCAACCGGAAACCCTGCAACTGCCTGACGGAGAGTGAGTCTAATCAAATCAACAATGTTCTTATATGACGCAACAAATCTTTCTTAACATCGATGCCGGCATGGTCGACTGGGCAAGAGCGCAATTCGCTCTCACGGCCATCTACCACTGGCTGTTTGTTCCACTCACACTGGGACTGGCCGTTATCATGGGCATTATGGAAACCTGCTATTATCGCACGAAGGATGAGTTCTGGAAACGAACCTCGCAGTTCTGGCAGAAACTCTTCGGTGTGAATTTTGCCATGGGTGTGGCCACGGGCATTATTCTCGAATTTGAGTTCGGCACCAACTGGAGCAACTACTCCTGGTTCGTGGGCGACATCTTCGGAGCGCCCTTGGCCATCGAGGGCATCGTGGCCTTCTTCATGGAGTCGACCTTCGTGGCTGTGATGTATTTCGGATGGAAGAAAGTGTCACCGGGATTCCATCTCGCCTCAACATGGCTCACCGGACTGGGTGCCACCATCTCGGCATGGTGGATACTGGTGGCCAACTCGTGGATGCAGTATCCGGTGGGCTGCGAGTTCAATCCCGAAACCATGCGCAACGAGATGGTCTCGTTTGCCGAGGTGGCGCTGTCGCCCTTCGCTGTCGACAAGTTCTGCCACACTGTGACCTCTGCCTGGATTATCGGGGCTATCTTCACTGTGGCAGTGTCGGGCTGGTACCTGCTCAAGAACCGCGAGCACAAAATGGCCCTCGCCAGTATGAAGATTGGGGCTACCGTGGGTTTGGTGGCCTCACTGCTCGCCGCTGGAACGGGCGACCACTCTGCCTATACCATCGCAAAGGTGCAACCCATGAAACTGGCGGCCATGGAGGCACTCTACAATGGCGGCGAGGACCAGGGCCTCACGCTGATTGCGGCCATCAATCCTTTCGCTCAGCCTGATTATGCCAATGAGCAGGAAGCCCCGCTCAAGATAGAGATGCCCTACATGCTCTCTTTCATGGCCACACACGACTTCCATGGCTTTGTGCCGGGGGTGAACGACATTATCAAGGGTGGTTATACGCAGCCTGACGGACAGGTGGCCCTGCCGCTCTCGGAGAAGATACAGCGCGGCCAGAAGGCCATCACCGCTCTGGGTGAATACAGGAAACTGAAGCAAGCGAAGGCCGATGCCGGACAACTGGAGCAGAAGAAGGCCGAACTGATGGAGAATATGCCTTATTTCGGCTATGGATACATCAAGAGTGCCGACCAGATTGTACCCTTCATTCCCATCAACTTCTATGCCTTCCGCATCATGGTGGGTATGGGGTGTGTTTTCATCCTTTTCTTCGCACTGACCCTCTTCCTGGCCTATAAGAAAGACATCGCCAAGATTAGATGGTGGCATGTGCTGGCCATCGTGCTCGTGCCGCTGGGCTATGTGGCCAGTGAGTCGGGATGGCTGGTGGCTGAGTTCGGACGTCAGCCCTGGACCATACAAGACATGATGCCTACCTGGATTGGGGTGAGCGACCTGAGCTCCAATGCCGTGATGCTCACTTTCTTCATCTTCCTCGTGCTCTTCACGGCCCTGCTGGCTGTGGAAATCAATATCCTCTTCAAGCAAATAAAGAAAGGACCGGATCATTCTACTAACGACTAACACACTACACTCATGACATACGAATTCTTGCAACAATATTGGTGGTTCCTGGTGTCGCTGCTGGGCGCACTGCTCGTATTCCTGATGTTTGTACAAGGAGCCAACTCCATGATTTTCTCGCTCGGACGGACAGAAGAGGAACGCCGGCTGGTGGTCAACTCCACGGGGCGCAAGTGGGAGTTTACCTTCACCACGCTCGTCACGTTCGGTGGCGCTTTCTTCGCTTCCTTCCCGCTCTTCTACAGCACCAGCTTCGGTGGCGCCTACTGGCTCTGGATGATTATCCTCTTCTCCTTCGTGCTGCAGGCGGTGAGCTATGAGTTCCAAAACAAACTGGGCAACCTCTTCGGGGCAAAGACTTTCCAGTGGTGCCTCATTCTCAACGGTATCCTCGGACCGCTCCTCCTGGGAGGCGCCGTGGCCACCTTCTTCAACGGGTCCAACTTCGTGGTCGACAAGATGAGCATCACCGACAGTTTCCAACCGGTGATAAGCCGCTGGGCCAATGCCAGTCATGGACTCGACGCACTGCTCGACCCGTGGAACCTTGTGTTCGGACTGGCCGTTTTCTTCCTGGCCCGTGTGCTGGGAGTGCTCTATGTGATGAACAACGTGAACGATGAGAATATACGCTCCCGCGGCAGTGTGAGACTGGTGGGGGTGGTGGTGCCTTTCCTGATTCTTTTCCTCGCCTTCTTGGTGCGCACCCTGTTGAAAGACGGCTATGCTTATGATCCTGCCACAGGTGTCATCGTGATGGAACCTATGAAATATCTGCACAATTTCATGGATATGTGGTATCTCACAGTCGTGTTGCTCATTGGCGTGGTACTGCTGCTCTATGGCGTGGTGCGAACCATCGTGAGCAAGACCTATGTGGGCGGCATCTGGCCTGCCGGTATCGGAGTGGTGCTGGTGGTGCTGGTGCTCCTGCTCTGCGCCGGATGGAACAACACGGCCTATTATCCGTCGAATGTCGACTTGCAGAGCAGTCTGACCATTGCCAACAGCTGCAGTTCTGAATTCACGCTCCGCACCATGGCGGTGGTAAGTCTGTTCATCCCGTTCGTGCTGGCTTACATCGTGTATGCCTGGTGGTCGATAGATAAGAAAAAACTTGACAAAGAGGAACTGAAAGAAGGTGGTCACGCCTATTGATAATAATGAAGAAATCTTTTTTTACTACACTCTTGGTTTGGGCATGTGTCTTCATGGCACATGCCCAAGGCACCTATTATGAGATAAAGGAAATAACGCTTCACGCTGACTCTGTGGAGGTAGTGGATACAGTAGCTGACGACGAACTGCTTTGGGACACCTTGGCTGTGGATACGGTAAAGGAAAAGTATGAGCTCACATCCGACCCAAAACGTCCTAAAGTGCGGCTGCATACCACGCATGGCGACATCTGTCTGGAACTTTACAACGAGACACCTCTGCACCGCGACAACTTCTTGCAGTTGGTGAGGAGCGGATTCTACAACGGTATCCTGTTTCATCGGGTCATCAAGGACTTCATGATACAGGCGGGCGATCCTGCCAGCAAGAATGCTGCTCCAGGACAGGAACTGGGCAATGAGGATGACTCTTGCACCATCGAGGCGGAAATACGCTATCCTGAGATCTTTCACAAGCGTGGCGTGCTGGCTGCTGCCAGAGAGGGCGATGAGGTGAATCCACAGCGCAGGTCTTCCTGCCACCAGTTTTATATCGTCTGTGGCCGCCGGTTCGACGATGACCAACTCGACAAGACGCAGCTGCGGATGGACGAACGTACACACGGCACGGTGACGCTCACCCCGGAGGTGAGAGACTATTACAAGAGGGTGGGGGGGACCCCTCATCTCGATGGACAGTATACCGTGTTCGGCGAAGTGACAGAGGGAATGAATATCGTGTTGGCCATCAGCTATCTCGATACCGATCCCGACGACCGCCCGTTCCGCGATGTGCGTATATTGGAAGCTACAGTGGAGCGATAGACACTGTTATATAAAAAAGCATTGTCCCGGCAAACTGCTGGGACAATGCTTTTTTGTTGTTGCTGCATGAAGGTGGGTATGGGTACCTCTCTTAAAAACCTCCCGGCAGGGCACCCAACTGATAATAGAGCGTGAGAGCCATGCGGTAGTGGCCGTCATCGTTGGGGTGGAGCTGGTCTCTCTCCGGGTTGGCAAAATAGCGGAGCCCTTCGGGTATCATGGGCTGGAGGCCGCTGAGGCTGTGCAGGTCTATCAGAGGCAATCCCCATATCTGAGCTGCCTCGCGCACGCATTCCACATAGCGGTTGAAGTATTCACCACAGCTGTTCTGGTAGGCCTCGGTGGGTTGGATGTTCTTGTCGCTGAAGTTGGCATAGGCACGGTGCAGGGGGGTGAGCAGCACAATCTGCTTGTCGGGATACATGCTCTTCACTTTCTCCAGGGCTATGTTGATGCGGCCGCAGTAGGTGGCGCTGTCTTTGATGGGGGTACGCATCTTCCGGTCGGCCATTGCCTTGGGGGCGTGTACGGCGGCCAGCACTTTCTCGTCGGTCTCCTTAAACCATTCGCCTATCGGAATACCGGCGTTGAAATCGTTCGTGCCCACGAAGATGAGAATGGCATCCACTTCGTTGCCGTGCTCCTGCCACAGTTGGTCGGCTTGCTTGGGTATGTTGTCCCATTGGCGTCCGCTTACGGCATAGACGTAGGAGGTGGTGCCGAGCCACGATTCCAGGAAATTCCAGTATTTCACCACTGAACCGCTGTTGCGAGGGTCGGTGATGGAGTCGCCGAAATAACCGATGCGTTTGCCGGCCCAGGGATGCACGCCCCAAGTGGGAACGGCATATTGGGCTATCATTTCGGCCTTCTTGCTTTGGGTGTTGGCTTTCGTGTCTTTCTTTACTTGGGCTGAGGCAGGTAGGGCCAGCAGAGCGGCCAAGAGTATTGGCAGGTAGAAGGGTCTTTTCATCTTCTTTTGTCGTTTTGATGGATTCGTTTCTTTAATTTCCCGCCAAAGGTAGACATTTTATTTGAAATAGACAATCTGAAGTGTAACTTTATTAATATAATAAGGTATATGAGTGTAGGAGTAGAGGAGTGTAGGAGTGTAGACATATGCGGTTGTCAACACTTCTGAAAAGACACTCCTGAAAAAGAGGTAATATCTACACTCCTGCCACTTCTACACTCCTATCACTCCAAAAAAATGGCATTTCTGGCTCTGCTCGGTCTGATTTTGTCAAGAATCCCGAAAACTTTCATGTTTTTCCGAAAAAAGTTCTCTGAAAATTTGGAGGGAGGCTGGAAAGTTCATACCTTTGCATCCGCTTTCGAACAAAAACGCGGTGCGCCGCTTTTCGGGAGCGGAAAAGAAAGAGTTCTTTGAAAGGATTACATAGAAGACAGAAGAAGTAGTACAAGAGCGCCG
>Ga0256407_10001789_pt1 | contig 43537 bp, 30 predicted proteins | sample RumenRJG_04DNA_FD_193489 | JGI IMG/M metagenome (GOLD analysis project Ga0256407, IMG submission 193489) | Bovine rumen microbial communities from Lethbridge, Alberta, Canada - RJG_04 | ecosystem: Host-associated > Mammals > Digestive system > Stomach > Rumen | place: Canada: Alberta...
TACGGGGTAAGGGGAAGGTGTCTGCATACAAGTCATGTCAAGCGTTTCTAAGCCTAGAGTCAGACACAATCGTCACAAGCAAGGGCTAAATCTGACACTCGAAAAATTATCTGCGGATTTTAGGAAGAAAAAGAATATGAGAAAAAAATTATCGATCTCCTTATCGACAGCTTTCTTGATGATTTCAGGAAGTGCGTATGCCGATGGCAACATCACAGGTACAGTCTTTAATAAGACGACATCCGAACCTCTTGACTTCGCTACGGTCGTTCTTGTGAACTCGGGAAAGGGTGCGCTGCAGCCTATTGGCACCACAACCGATGAGAACGGAGAATTTATTATCCCCAATGCACCTTCGGGCAAATATATTGTCCGTGTCAGCATGATTGGTAATGTCACACAGGAACGTGAAATCACAATAAGGGATTCGGAGATAAATCTTGGAAAAATAGAACTTGCAGAGGATTCCAAGTTGCTTCAGGAAGTGGTCGTCACCGGACAGAGAAGCCAGTTGTCGGTCAATACGGAGCGCAGGATTTTCAATGTAAGCTCAAACATAGCCGCCACCGGTGCATCTGCCGATGAACTTCTTGCCGCTGTCCCGTCGGTTGGTGTAAACAGCGAGGGAGAAATATCATTGCGTGGCAATGCCGATGTCCTTGTGTGGATAAATGGCAAAAAGATGGGGATGAACGATGACAACCGTGCCCAGATACTTCGTCAGCTTCCTGCTGAAGCCATTGAGAGCATTGAGGTCATGACGAATCCGTCTTCCAAGCATAACACGGAGGGAACTGCCGGAATCATCAATATACGGTTGAAGGAAGATCACCGTCACGGTTACTTTGGCAACGCCGAGACTAATGTGGATACACGCGGGACGGTAAACGTGAATATTAATTTCAATTACAACGAAGGCAAGTTTGAATCATTCGCCGGAATCGGACTTAAAACCCAACATGTACCCGGAGGCTCGGCATCGCGCCGCAGTTATGACAATGGAACATATCTCAACTCTGACGGCGATAGCAAGAAGCATGAAAACAGCATATTCCTTCGTCTGGGTACAAATTTCAGACCTGATGACAGGAATGATGTTTACCTGAGTGCAATCGGAACGCTTGGACACAAATGGGGACGTACGACAACCACTCACCTTAGCAATGTGCCGGGGCAATGGATTGGAAATGTTAATAATATGCGTGAAAGTGGCGATACCCGTGGCGCAAACGTCATGCTTGGTTACAAGCACACGTTCAATCTCAACCATTTTATCGACATGAACGTGAGCTATAATATATGGAGGGGTCCCAACGACAACCGGTTTCATGAAAATGAGACTTGGGTCGACGGCACGGAGGAATCCATCTGGCAAAGCCAGCATCAGGATGTAAAAATCAGCAACTGGGAAGCTGCGCTTGATTATTCATTACAGGCATTGCCGTGGCTGCGCTTCGAAACTGGATATAAAGGCAATTACAACCACGAGAACAGTCCGGCATCGTATGCAGGAGGTTCTGACGAGAACGACCTTTTACCTCTTGACGAGCTCTATAATCGTTTCAAATACGACACGGACATTTCCGCCCTGTATGTAAACTTTTCCGGTAGCCATGAACACCTGACCTTCTCTGCCGGACTTCGTGGAGAAATGTGGCAGATACGGACACGTTCATTGGGCTACGGCCAGACAGATGCGGACGTTGCACTCTTCAAGAAAAATGATTTCGCGCTATTCCCATCGGCTTCAATAGGCTGGTCTTTTCTTGGCAACAATGAGCTGAAGTTGAACTATTCCCGCCGCATACGCCGTCCTTTCGGCCCCCAACTCAATACTTTTGAGAATATTTCCGACCCTTCGGAAGTACATCTTGGAAACCCGCTTATCCTGCCCGAGTATAGTAATGCCGTGGAATTGTCGTACATCAAGAATTGGACTGGCCACATGCTTTCCGTGTCAGGCTATCTACGTACCAACAACGACATGATAAGCCATGTCAGCTTTCTCGCGCCTATGGCTTCAGACCCCAATGTAAACACGATGTATTACGGTCACGCCAACGTGGGCAACATGGTAAACACTGGGGTGGAGATTATATCCCGCAACCTGCTGTTCAGACGGCTGACACTCACCACGACATTGAACCTTTACAATAGTCATCTCAAGGCTTGGAGTGCAGACTATCCGTTGCACGACAGCTTCTATGCCGTACATGGTGACAAACAGAACCGTTTTGTGTGGGATGTGCGCTGTATGGCATCAGTACGTCTGCCGTGGGATATGACTTTCCAAGCCACAGGCCGGTATAACTCGCGCCGTATCACCGCGCAGGGCACGCTGGAACCCGATTGGGATGTAGAAGCCGGGGTACGCAAAAATATCGGTTCTTGGGGCATATCGCTTCTTTGCAAGGATATTTTCGACTCAAAAGAGACGAACAATGTCCTTTATGGGAACGGCTATACGCAGTCTATCCGCAAATGGGCGGGAGGTCGCACATTACGTCTGGCAGTCACCTATACCTTCGGCAAATCCGACAGTCGTGAGCATAATCGCCACAACCACATCGACACCGGTGGCTACGGAGAAGAGCATCATCATTAAATTAATTCCGCCAACAGGTAGGGACTAAGCTATATTGCTAAAAATCCCAGCAAGAGAATAGCTGAATGCTATCTCCTGCCGGGATTTATTATTTTATGAATATAAGTCATTCTCATTCATACACACCATTCTTATAGTCCTCTTGGAATTCTCTACATGTCTTGCCCGTCTGCTGCTTGAAAAAACGCATCAGGTGGGATGGTTCGGCGAAACTGAAAGCATAGGCTATCTCACTTATAGACTTACTGGTGAATAGAAGTTCGTTTTTGATTTCTGCCAGCAGTCGCTGTTTCAGCAGATAGGTAGCCGACACTCCATACTGCGCCATCACGCTATGGTTCAAGGTGATGCGGCTAATCTTGAGCAGCGAGGCGTAGTCCTGCACACGCTGCAACTTCCGGATGTGAGTTTCCATCAATTCCACAAACTGAAAGGCATAATAATTCTTAGGAGCAGCCAGAGGCAATTGATGCTCACGGACATAATGGCGATTCATAATTGCCAGCAGATAGTAGAGCACGCTGACGATGATGTTGTAGCTGTCGGATTGAGGCTGCCGAAGTTCTGTCCGTATTTTCTTGAGCAGCCGCTGATATTCTTCGCATTCATTTCCCGAACACATCAAATAGGGTGGTGTTTCGGTCTGCTGGCAGTATTGCAGTCGATAGACAAAGAATTTGTCGGCAATGAAGGTTCGCATAAAATCCTCACGGAATATCAGAAATTCGTAGTCGAGAGCCGCCTCATCGATGTGCCACTCCTGCTGCTGGTGTGGCTTCACGATGAGCACCATGCCGTCTTTCAGGTTTATCTTCCTGTAGTCTATCAGCACGTAGCCATTAGCTTTCTTGATGAAAAACATTTCGAAGAAGTCGGTCTTGAACACTTCATGCTCCGTGAGCACCCCAGGGCACTCGCCTCCATAAGCTGTGTTGATGTAGAAATCTACGCCGCAATCCGTCTTGCTGAACGGCACTTCTACCAGACGTTGTCTTTGCTTTGCCATAGTCTTAATATGCTTTTTTATGCAAAGGTGCATCTTTTAGATGATTTATCAAAATGGCACAACCGGAGAATGAAATGGTATAGATAAATTTAACATCTAAGGCTAACTTTGCACCGCTCTATGCTCCGGCAGACAAGGTCACGTATTATCAGACCACGGAGCCTTGGTCAAAGTTCGGAACGGTGAAGACACTGAGCGGGGAGACACCTTCGACACCGGTAGCCTGACCGACAACATCAACGCCGCTAAGATGCGGGGCGTGGTGGTGACGGCAGACAACGGCTTCGTCAGCGTGAGCGGACTGAACGACGGTGAGCAGGTGCTGTTCTACGCCACGGACGGTAAGATGCTCGGCAGTCAGAAGGCTGTCAACGGCACGGCCTCCCTCTCGACCTCCGAGTCCGTCGTGATCTGCAAGGTGGGTACGACGAGCCTCAAGGTCCTGGTAAAGTGACTTTTCCGGGAGGGCCGCTGCCCTCAGCGGCCACACCCTATATAATGTAAAGTCGCTCAAATAGTAGGTCGATTGTCTGCTGAGGGCAGCGGACCTCCCGGCAGCGGACCTCCCGGGGCCACAGCCTCGAAGGGGCTGAATTATCAATAACCCCAGACTAAAGGCGTAAGCCCGCAGTCTGGGGTTTTATCATGGAAGGCAGGGACCTGATCCGTGCCTCGGTGAGGTTGTATATATTCTCGATATTCGTTAATATTCTTAATGACATCGTAGATGGCGCGTTAAAAGAAGAAAGACCGTAAACGTTGGAACTAAGTTGTGTCCGCGGAGCGGAGCGACATTCAAAAAGCAACAGCCTCATCCCCAACCCCATTTTGTTCATTCAGGAAGCTGGAGAATGACATCGTCAGGAAGAAGAATGTCACAATCAGCATCAGACAATGGCTGCTCACGAAGGAACAAGGCGTACACCACCTTCTTGCCTTGTGCAAAAGGAGCCACATTCACTTTCTTCTTTAACTTGTCAAGAAGCCGGTCGGCATAGTCGGCCCCCTTCCATTTACATTCACCTACGAGAATGGTGTTCTTGTCGTTTTGGTCTTCCGCCACGACATCAAACTCCAAGTCCTCATACCTGACAGGCGTTTTCTTGCCTTCCTCATACACAGGTGCCTTACCCCACCAGCGACCCGCTACTTTCCAAGTATGGCCGAAAAGAATATTTCCCGATACAGCTATCTGGCAGATGCGCTCCCATATTCCGCCCACATGGTCATGGAAAGACCGTTCAAGCATTTGCTTTACAATATTGGTCCGACCCATGGCAATCGTAGACTTATAAGGTTCCACAAACTTATAATAGAATGCCATAAACGGGTCATCAATCTGATAGAGGGTTTTCTTCGTCTTCTTCTCACTCTCACCAAAGGGCACTTCTTTGCGGATGAACGCCATTTCTGTGAGATTCTTGATGGGCTTGGACAGTTCGGCCGTACTCTTACCAACAGCACTGGCAATATCAGAGTATCTGTGACATCCACTGCCTATGGCCGTCATGATAGAAGAATAGGGAGCTATGTCCTGGGCGTCATCGCGAAAGAGACGCGATGGCTCATGGTACAGCAGCCCGTGCTCATTCAAGACCAGTCCTTCCACAGCATCCTCGAAGGAGTCGTACTTCTCCCTTTGGTTCCAATATTGCGGTACGCCACCCCATACACTATATTCCTCTACCGCTGCCTTTGCATCCATTTGCATTGCCTTGCACCAATGTGGTAGCCTGATAGGTCGGAGGCAGAATTCCTCATCCGCCCTGCCATAAAGAGGTTCTGAACCTTGGATAAGACCTTGCATCATACGCTGTGACGAACCACAAATGACAATGTTGCAACGAAGGCCCTCGCCACCAATCACACGTCGGTCAACAATACGCTGTAAGGTGGATGGCAGCGAGGTATCTTCATATACCATATATGGAAACTCATCAAGAACAAGGGTGGCATTCTCTTCACATCTATGGTTGAAAGCCAGTATAATCTGTTCCCAACTGGGGTAGATGGGACCATCAAAGCCCTCATAGACCATGGCTATGGCTTTCGATAACATGTCTATTTGCGTTGCTGTCTCGCTCTGACTTGCCTCGAAATACACATCCTTTGAACTCAGCACCTTGCGTATGAGCGTTGACTTACCCAATCGTCTCCGACCATAAAGCACGATAAAAGCAGGGGCATTGGATGACAATGCCGCGATGAGTCTGCTCTGTTCTTGTTCCCTGTCGATGAATTCCATCTGTAGCTTTTTAAAATTACTTGTTTTGGAATAACTAATTGCAAAAATAGTAATTTAAAATCGTACTTCCAAAATATCGGTATGGTTTTTCTCTCTCCTGCTTTTAAGATTCTACTTATAACGCGCCAGCCTGTTTTTCCGGTTTTCCTTGCTGTGATGCAAGCCTGAGGAACAAAGGGCACAGCCCTTGCATCACTGCAAGTATTTTGTTTGTGTAGGGGAAGGGAAATGGTCCTGGACAGGCTTGACACCTATCTTGCGGGAAGGGTATGGATTGTCCGTCATTGCCGATTTGTTGCAGGGCGCCACAATGATGTTTATTAATGTCTGTTGGTTGCGGACGGCCACAAGGGCCGCACCCTGCAAGTGTCTGTAACCGATTCCTCGGTGAGGTTGTATATATTCCCGATATTCGTTAATATTCTTGATGACATCGTAGATGGCGCGTTAAAAGAAGAAAGACCATAAACGTTGAAATCAAGCTGAAGCAAAATGTGTCCGCTGCTGGGAGGGCCGCTGCCCTCAGCGGCCTAACTATGAGATACCTAAATCACAGCAAGTGGTTTACGCGGTGAGGCAAAAAACTATAGGAACTATGTTGTGTCCGCTGAGGGCAGCGGACCTCCCGGAAACGGACAGCCAAAAAACGGACAGCCCGGAAACGGCCTAACTATAACTATGTAGTAATTCTGATGCCGCACCGCCAAACCACCCGCAGAACATTCTACTCCCCTCTCCCTCGGAGAGGGGTTAAGGGGGTGAGGCTGTTGAGGTTTTCTTTTTACAGTTTATTTCCCTCCTTTGGGAACACCACTACTGGCTGATAGTGCTTGGCCTCCTCAAAGTCCATGATGGCATAGGCAATGATGATCACCGTGTCACCGACCTGCACCTTGCGTGCAGCGGCACCGTTGAGGCAGATGCAACCAGAGCCGCGCTCTCCTTTTATAATATAGGTCTCGAAGCGCTCGCCATTGTTGTTGTCGACGATCTGCACCTTCTCGCCGGCAATGAGGTTGGCGGCGTCCATGAGATCCTCGTCAATGGTGATGCTGCCCATATACTGGAGGTTGGCATCCGTGACGGTCACACAGTGCAACTTGCTTTTTAATACTTCTATCTGCATGGGGTATGATATTGAGCTGTTTGCTGATGATATGCTATGATTCGGCTATTATTTCGTCTCGGGATCCTTGTATTTGATGTGGTCGATCAGACGGATCGGCGTATGGCCACAGTAGACGGTGATGCAACCCACCACATAGTCGCTGTCGTCCCAGCTGTTGACGTCGAGCAGCGTGTTGCCGTCCACAATCTCGAAATACTCCACATCGAGGCCGTCGATGGCGTTGATGTCGGCCACTACCTTGTCGTGAGTTTCCTTGACGGTGTGGTCCTTGGCATAGTCGACACTGGCTTTCAGTGCCTTGTAGATGTTCGGTGCGATGGCGCGCTCCTCTGGCGTGAGCAGCGTATTGCGGGAACTCTTTGCCAGTCCGTCCTCGTCGCGTACGATCGGGCACTCGACGATGTGCACGAGCTTGTCATAGCCGATATACTTCACCAGTCGCTTCACCACAGCGATCTGCTGCCAGTCCTTCTCGCCGAAGTAGGCACGGTTGGGCTTGACGATATAGAAGAGGCAGCTCACCACCTGGCAGACACCATTGAAATGGCCCGGACGCTTGGCGCCCTCCATGACCGTTGACTGCGGCGGGAATTCAAAGTGGCGGGTATCGGGAGTGGGATACATCTCCTCCACCGAGGGGGCGAAGACATACTGCGCCCCGCAGGCCTCGCAGAGCTTGCAGTCGGCTTCGAGTGTACGGGGATAGCGATCGAGGTCACCCTTGTCGTTGAACTGTGTGGGATTGAGGAAGATAGACACCACAGTAGCGCCGTTTTCCTTCACGCTACGCTTGATGAGAGAGGCGTGCCCCTCGTGTAATGCACCCATAGTAGGAACGAGACCAATTTCCTTTCCTTCCTTGCGCACAAGGAAGAGCTCGTTCTGAAGATCTACAATCTTTTTGAATACTTTCATTGCCTGTTTTTCTAACGGAGTGCAAAGTAACAACTTTTTTGCGTAACTGGCAAGAAATCACCGCTTTATTTTCATTGCGAGGTCGTGTAAACGTTAAATAGCTATAAAAGATAAACGCCACTTATCTACGATAAGCGTTGTGTGCGAGTTTTTTCGTAACTTTGCAAGGTTATTTAGTCCGTGGAGGCTCAGTTCAAGTGGTGCTGATGCTGCGCCCGCCTTGCGGAAAAACCCGTTTAATTAATCAATTCAATGTACGCAATCGTAGACATTAACGGTCAGCAGTTCAAAGCCGAAGAGGGCAAGAAGCTCTTCGTCCATCACATCAAGGACGCCGAGGAAGGCAAGACTGTTGAGTTTGACAAGGTGCTGCTCGTCGACAAGGACGGCGCAGTGACTGTCGGTGCCCCCACCGTTGAGGGCGCAAAAGTAGTAGTAGAAGTGGTGAACCCGCTTGTCAAGGGTGACAAGGTCATCGTGTTCAAGATGAAGCGCCGCAAGGACTGCCGTCGCAAGAACGGCCATCGCGCTCAGTTCACCGAGGTATCAATTAAACAAGTAATCGCTTAACAAGCAGGAGGTATTCATTATGGCACACAAGAAAGGTGTAGGTAGTTCTAAGAACGGACGTGAATCAGCTTCAAAGCGTTTAGGTGTTAAGATTTGGGGTGGACAGAGCATCGTTGCCGGCAACATCATCGTTCGCCAGCGTGGCAACAAGCACTTCCCAGGTGTGAATGTAGCTCAGGGTAAGGACGACACACTCTATGCATTGACAGACGGTGTGGTGTACTTCCACAAAGGCGCTCGCGACAAGAGCACCGTGTCTGTGCTCTCACCCGAAGCTTACGCAGCTAAAACAAAAAAGGCTGAAGCATAAACATTAACAAAAGACTTATTCCAAACAAACATAGAAGCCTGCTCCCTCCGGAGCAGGCTTTCTACGTTTATAGACCTAATGACAATCCGGAGCAGTGGATATTTGGGTTTCCGCTCTGGTTACAGATCTGTAGTTGGTTAGAGAGGCTGTGGCTCAAGGAAACTATTTTTTGAACCAAAACCAGAAAAACCTCTTTGCGTCAGCGCCAAGGGCTAAGGCCCTTTGTCATTTGCGGTTTGAGGGCTTATGAGAGGCACGCCTCTCACCGCCCCCAAACCGCAAATGGCAGATTCTCCTTCGTCGAATCTTGGCGCTGACACAAAGGAAAACCTTAAAAACAGACTATCGCGATGTAACTTCCAAATACTATCTCTGATTCCCTAATGCTGCGGCGAACGTTTGCAGGGTGCGGCCCTTGTGGCCGCCCGCACCCAATAGACATTATTAAACATCATTGCACCCTGCAAACGTCCGACGATAAAAACATAATAACATAAATAGGGTGCGGACGGCCACAAGGGCCGCACCCTGCAACCTCTGAATACCAAGCACCGCGTCAGCCTGTTTTCAAGGGCTTCCTTGCCGTGATGCAAGCCTGAGGAACAAAGGGCACAGCCCTTGCATCACAGCAATATGGTTGAAAAAGTGTTGCAAGAGCCAAAAGATATGGTTGAAAAAGTGTAAGAATCACTTGGAGATATGGTTGAAAAAGTGTTGCAAGAGCCAAAAGATATGGTTGAAAAAGTGTAAGAATCACTTGGAGATATGGTTGAAAAAGTGTAACTTTGCTTATGTATCAACTGTAACTCTTTGATGACATGAAGCGCAATATCACACAGCAACTGCAAGCATGGAAGGAAAAGGCTGACCGTAAGCCTCTGATTGTCAACGGTGCACGACAGGTAGGCAAGACCTACAGTTTGAAGACGTTTGGCAGAGAAGCCTATGAAAGCGTGGCGTACATCAACTGTGACGGCAGTGAAGAGGTGGCCAACATCTTTGCACAGGACTATGACATGCACCGCATTTTGTTGCATCTCTCTGCCTTGACGGGGGTTGACATCAAACCCGGGAAAACACTTATCATCATCGACGAGATACAGGAATGCCCCAAGGCCCTCAACAGTCTGAAGTATTTCTGTGAGAATGCTCCCCAATACCATGTGGCCGTTGCCGGTTCGTTGCTCGGCATATCATTGCATGCCGGCAGTTCTTTTCCAGTAGGAAAAGTGGATATGATCAAGATGTATCCCATGACCTTCGACGAGTTTCTGACGGCAGCTGGCGAGGACAGGCTCGTGGACCTGCTGCGGCAGCAGGACTACAGTCTGATCACGCCCATGTCAGCACGGCTCCTTGAAATGCTGCGGCAATACTACTATGTGGGTGGAATGCCGGCTGTGGTGAAGGCTTTCTTTGCTTCGCATCAGTTATCAGAGGTGCGTGACATACAAAATCAGATACTGTTTGACTATCAGCGCGACTTCTCCAAGCACGCTCCTCTGTCGGAAGTGCCACGCATCAACATGGTGTGGAACTCTATCCCTTCGCAACTCGCCAAGGAGAACAAGAAGTTTGTGTATGGCGCTCTCAAGAAGGGAGCCCGCGCCACTCAGTTCGAGATGGCGATAGAATGGCTGATAGATGCAGGACTCATCTACAAAGTATCACGCGTGTCGGAACCCCGCAAGCCATTAAAGTTCTATGAAGATCTGAATGCCTTTAAGCTCTTCTCTTTGGATGTGGGACTGATGGGAGCCATGGCAGAGACGACAGCTGCGGACGTGCTGGTTCGCGGAACTGCCATGACAGAATATCGTGGTGCCTTCACCGAACTGTTTGTGTTGACGCAATTGGTAGCCCGCGGCATCACACCGTATTATTATAGTGCCAACGACTCAAGGATAGAAATCGACTTCCTGATACAGAAAGCAGGTACCGTCATCCCGTTAGAGGTAAAGGCAGAAGAAAATGTCCACTCCAAATCGCTTAGAACTTACATCGAGAAATACCCTCAACTGAAAGGAGTGCGCCTCTCCATGTTGCCTTACCACGACCAAGATTGGATGACCAACTATCCGCTCTACTGCGTCAACTTCATATACGGTGTCAGGCTTGGCCTGCTTTAGAGAAGGGACTAATTGTAGTGTACACAGAAGGTTAGGTCCCATGGAAGCCCAAAGCCAGGACTTTGACGCACCAACGGAAAAGATGACTTCTCTCACGCCGCTGCTCTATCAGAGCGGCTATATCACCATTAAAGGTTATGACGAGATGTTTGACAGCTATCAACTGGACATCCCTAACGACGAGGTAGGACTCGGACTGATGCGGTCGCTGATACCTTACTATATTACGCCAGATACACTCACTACAAACAGCACCATCGTCAACATAGGCCGTGCCTCGTATAACAAAGACATCGACGGGATGATGGACTTGTAATAGAAGTGAAGGAAGTTGCAAAACTTTCTCAAAAGATAAAGATTGTGTGCGAGACTACTTCCTCAACTTCTCTCTCAGCGCATTGCTCCTTCTGAGATAGGCCATCAGGAGGAAGACGCTCAGGAAGGCGATGACCAAAGAGATGAGATAGAAGCCGCCGGCAAACAGGTCGTAGAGACCGTGGAGTGTGGCGGGGATGGCCAGCGCCAGCACATAGAGCGACTTGCGATACTGTGGATAGAGTCCGGCCATGCCTACGAAATAGCCGCAGATGCCAGCCCACACAGCATGAAGGAACGGCAGAGAGGTCAGTCGCGCGATGTTCAGCACGAAAGCCGTGGTGTAGTCGGCCCGGATGTTGATCGACGTCTGATACTGCACACCTTCGAAGACGCCGAAGGCAATGCCCGCCATGAGACCATAAAACACCATCGTCTGCGGCAGCTGCGGCTCGCGAGCCCGACGCTCCAGGACGAGCAGCGGGATCATCTTGGCAAACTCCTCGGTCAGTCCGATGCCAAGGATATAGCCGAGAATGCTCAGCGGGAAAGGTGCCGAGGTGAAACCGTAGAAGAAGTTCAATTCGTTGAGCCCCGAGAAGATGATGAACACGCCGAGCTGGGTGAGGAAGAACGTGGAGACGGCCTTGCCCCTGCTGATCTGCCGCGTACGGAAGAAATAGGCGAAGAACAGTCCCCAGATGGTGGCGAAGTAGAGACTCACGGCATAGAAGACGAGATAGCCGCCGATGGGCAGCAACATGATGATGGACAGCGACAGACCTACGATGGCGAGGATGAGCAGTCGCTTGTCCTCCATGATATGGTGACGCTCCATGTCGTCCTTGGGGAAGATAAACGCATGACCGATATATCTGAGCTGCTGCATGAGCGAGCCACGGTTGCGCACAGTAGGATGGATGCCGTGCACGGCAAGCAGTTCCTCTACGGTTCCCTCCACTCCGGACGCGGCATCACGCGCTCTGTCGTTGAGCAGCAGCCGGCCCTCTTCTACGTATCTTGCAATATCAGACTCCTCGTAGGGTCCGTATTCGTGGTTGTTTCTGATGATGATCAACATAGCAAAATAGCTTTTTATTGTTTCGCGATCCGCCCTATAGCAAAGGCCCGGACCGATGATTATTTACTTGTGCTTCTGGTTCTCAGCTTCTTTCCGTTGAAAGTCGTGGCCAGCTGCTCGACATGCTCATAGAGCCGCGGCACCTCGTAAGGCTCCAGCCGCGCAGCCAACGAGCGGGCGAGCAATGGCTTGGGAAGCGGCTGACCCGACGTGGAGACATACTGCAATTTCAGACAGCGACCAAAGATCGGGCTGTCGGACACGACGCAAACGCAATCGTCGACACCGCTGACCTGCCGTGCCGCCTCCTCGACCTTCAGCGGGTCGATCTTGAAGCCTCCTATGTTTATGATGTCTCCTTCACGTGCCTTGAAGTGCAAGCGTCCTTCGTCGTCGAGTGTTCCGAGGTCCGCCGTCACTACCCAACCGTCCTGCATCGTCCGTGCCGTGGCCGCCTCATCATCGCGATAGCCGCTCATCGCCATCGGCCCACGGCAGGCGATATGTCCGTCGTCGGTGATCTTCACCTGTGCGTGACGCGTCGGATGGCCCACACAACCGGGCAGGCAGAGCCCGTCGTTGTAGTTATAGGTACAGACCACGCCGGTTTCTGTGGAGGCGTAGGTGTTGTAGAGCCGCGTGTGGGGCAGCAGTTGGCAGAGCCGCAGCATGTCGTCATGCGGCATGGGTGCGGCTCCGGTCTCGATGAAGTCGATGGCCGACGCGAGCTCCGCCAACTTGCCACTGCCCCACTGCAGGAGCTGATGGATGGCTGTGGGCACGAGGAAGGTCGCCATTCCACGGGGTGCCGTGTGCATGGCACGGAAGAAGGCATTCATGTCCTTCAGTCCGTCGAGCAGCACAACGGTACCGCCCACCAGCATCACGGGCCATACCTTCGACAGGCTGCCCAGGTGGTTGAGCGGCCCACAGATGACAAAGGTGGTGTCGGCCGTAAAGCCCTGCGCCTCAACGAGGTTCTCGGCATTGGCCAAGACCATCTGCGACGTATAGACCACCTGCTTAGGCTTGCCGGTCGTGCCGGTCGTGGAAAGGGTGATGTCCCCAAACAACCGATGGATGGGAAGCGTACCGGGCAGACCCGGCAACGCACTTCCCTGCTTGTCGCCCCGATCCTCAGAGAGAGCCTGTGCAAGTTGCTTGTAGCTCACCCGCTGATCCCCCACGACAAAAGCGGTCTTGTCGGGGGTCGTCAATGCGTGTTGACGGATATAGTCCTGCAATGTTTTCATATTCAATGCCTACTCTAAGCGTTATGATCCTGTGCTCCGTGTCTTATTATTATCAAGAATTGGAGAATTAAAGAATACTTGCAAACCGATAAGACTGAAGAAGAATACACAGAATGAAAACAGTTCAGCTGCCTACTCTCTTAAGATTCTCATCAATTCCCAATGATGCGCAGCCTATTCTCTTATTCTCAAATTCTTGATAAAAAGAAAGTAAACTCTTGATCGGTCTAAAGAATATGAGAATGAGAGAACTTGTCACGTGTGCGTTACTTCCCTTGATTCTTTTGCTCTACCTTTCTTTCCACCATCGTCACGATGCTGTCGAGGTTTCGCAAGTTCTTGGGCGTGGCATCTTCCACTTCCAACACGATATTGTATTTCTGCGACAGCGTCATGAGGATGGCAGTGATGCCGAGCGAGTCGAGTTCCGAGAACAGGAAGTCGGAATCGAAGTTCACTAACGGCAGGATGTCCTCCAAGAGCGTTTTTATTTCATCTTTCATTACTTATTATTTCTTTTTAAGTTCTCCCGGCCATCAACGATCATGGCCGGGAGAGGGCGTTATATCGTGAACTAAATCTGATCCAGTGCCTGTTTGATGTCGTCGAGAATATCGTCCACATCCTCGATTCCCACAGACAGACGGATGAGATCCGGCGCGATGCCGGCGGCCTTGAGCTGCTCGTCGGTCAGCTGGCGATGAGTGTGACTGGCCGGGTGGAGCACGCAACTGCGGGCGTCGGCCACATGGGTGACGATGTTGATCATCTGCAAAGAGTCCATGAACTTCACGGCGGTGTCGCGGTCACCCCTCAAGCCGAAGGCGATCACGCCGCAACTGCCGTTGGGCATGTATTTCATGGCACGCTCGTGATAGCGGTCGTCTTTCAGTCCGGAGTAGTGCACCCAGGCCACACGCGGGTCGTCATGCAGGAACTCAGCCACGGCCTGCGCGTTTTTGCAGTGCTGAGCCATACGCAGGTGGAGTGTCTGCAGGCCAAGGTTGAGGATGAAGGAGTTCATCGGTGCCGGTATGCTGCCCAGGTCACGCATGAGCTGGGCCACAAGTTTGGTTGTATAGCCCATCTTGCCGAAGGCCTTGACATAGGTGAGTCCGTGGTAGCTCTCATCGGGCGTGCAGAGTCCCGGGAACTTCCCGGCATGTGCCATCCAGTCGAAGTTGCCGCTGTCCACCACAGCGCCGCCGACCTGCGAGGCCGTTCCGTCCATATACTTCGTTGTGGAGTGCGTCACGATGTCAGCGCCCCACTCAAAGGGTCGGCAGTTGACGGGTGTGGCAAAGGTGTTGTCGACAATCAGTGGCACGCCATTGCGGTGGGCCACACGGGCGAACTTCTCGATGTCGAGCACGGCGCAACCGGGGTTGGAGATCGTCTCACCGAAGAGCAGCTTGGTATTGGGTCGGAAGGCAGCCTGCAGCTCTTCCTCCGAAGCATCGGGGTTGACAAAGGTGCACTCGATGCCGAGTTTCTTCATCGTCACGCCAAATAGGTTGAACGTACCACCATAGATCTCGTTGGAGGCCACGATATGATCGCCGGCCTCACAGATGTTGAACACGGCATAGAAGTTGGCAGCCTGACCGCTTGAGGTGAGCACGCAGCCCACGCCGCCTTCGAGTTGTGCGATTTTCCGCGCCACCGCATCGTTGGTCGGGTTTTGCAGTCGTGTATAGAAATATCCCTCCTTCTTCAAGTCGAACAACTGAGCCATCTCGTTGGAGTCGTCGTACTTGAAGGTAGTGCTTTGGATGATAGGCACCTCAATAGGTTCCCCGTTTTTGGGTTGATAGCCGCCCTGCACGCAAAGGGTAGCCGTCTTTAAGTTCTTTTTCATTGCGTCGTTACTTTATGTCGATTAGAAGATAATCTGTCCCGAATCTTTTAGTTTCAGCTACAAAAGTACAAAAAAAGTAAGGATTACAGAACTTTTACATACAAAAAACGTCAGAAAGTCTCCGGAAGTCATCTTCTAAATATTCGGAAATCTTCTTTATTCCATCGAAGATGGAGCGTTAACAAAGAAGAGACAAATCGTTGGGCGATCTCTCGCAAAGCCGTGAAGTAACAGCCTCCCCCCTTACTCCTCTCTCCAAGAGCCTCACCCCCCTTACCCCTCTCCAAAGGGAGAGGGGAGTGAAATGAGTGATAAACAATACCCTTGCAATGAATAGGCGAGGATACTCCTAACCGAGTCTTCTTTGGGTGGGACACCCCTACGCCAAAACCATCAATACCCTTCTCTCTCGGGTATCGCCATTCCCTCCCCTTGGGGAGAGTTAGGGAAGGGCCGTAAAGGCTCTTGTCTGAGCTTTAGTATTGTGTGGTGTTGAACAGCTGATGGAGTTTCCCTTCCTTCACGTTGTCCGTCAGCAGACTGTGCAGCTCGCTCCATGAGAAGGTGGCGGCGGGAGCGAATGCCGATGAATGCATATAGCGGAGCAATGAGAGATAGAAGGCACGGCCCTCGGGATGAGCGGCGGCTTGCTCAAGGTCGCTCATGCACACCAACAGACTGCCACGGCCCACGCGGAACTCAAAGACCAGACCAAGACGATGGTTGCGCTCGATGTTGTCGATGACCTGCACGATGGGACGGTAGTGCTTCGGCAGGTTGTCGAGCACCAACGGATGCGAGGACTTGACGACGGGAAACCACTGCCAGTTGGTATGGCCCTCGGTGGCAAAGCTGTTGAAAAGCGGATGGCTGGGGTCGGTGAGGATGCCCAGCGTACCCGGCGACACGGCCTTATGGTTGTTCTCGCAGATGGTCTTGAACATGCGATAGTTCCAATAGTCGGTGATGAACAGCGGCCCTACGGTGTTTTTCAGGGCTGTGGTGTCGGGCATCCACAGCACGCGCGCTCCTTGTTGCAAGCGTTTGACCACGGCGTCGGTCATCTGCCGGGTGATGAGAATGCCCTTTTTGGCCTGCGCCAAATCGTCATCAGGATAGCACCACAGCTGATAGCTGTTGCGATAGTCTGTACCCGCTATGGCTAAGGTCAGCCGCAGGCTCGCGCGCCGCCAGCCCTCCCCTATCGCTGCACGTAGGCGTCGCAGCACCTCTGCCCCACTCGTCCGTGGCAGTACTCCCACACTGATCAGACCCTCGCCGCCCGGCAGCGTCAGCGAACCCTCTATGCCGATGGACTGAGTCGCGGCAGTCTGGGGGCCAAGAGCCTCCAACGTCCAGCGCAAAGTCTTACCGGCCAGTGACAGCCCCGAGTAGTTGGCAACCTCTATGTTCAGCCTCAGCGTGTCGTTTTCAGTCCAACACAGGCTGTCGGCAATAAGCAGAGGCACGACGGGCGCACACCACTCTCGCCACCGCTCGGGCGTGACCAGTCCCTTGTCGCGCAGGTTGGCGTCGAGCACACCCACGTAGGCACTGCCCTGGCCGGGATAGTCCTGGAGATCGAGCAACTGAAATCCCGCCATGTTGCGAGTGCGCAGGTCCATCTCTATGTCGGCTTTGTAGAGTTCCACCGCCCACGCACCGCTGGCCTGGTGAAAGGCTGCCATCTGGTCGAGCATACCGGCACGGGACAGCCGCCGACGGAATACCGACATGTTGTAAGGCCGCAACACGCCAAGGTACTCCGGTATCTCACGGTCGAAATCGGGGTAAGACTGAAACTGTCCCGTCTCATGGCTGATGACCGGTACTGTGGCCGTGTTGCAGGCTGCGTCGAAGTTCATCGAGCTGTTCGGCCGCCAATGGTTGAGCATGCCACCGTCGGCAGCATCGGCAAAGCTGAACGAGCCGCGCGTGTGGGTATTGTATGCGCCCCACGCCTCACCGCCAAGGCGGCAGGTGGTGATGTAGTCCATACCCGGCTGAATGCCCTGATAACCGAGGTAATAGTTTGAGCCAAAGGTAAAAAGAATCTGCGGGGCTACGCGCCGGAAGTCATCGGCAAAGCGCCGCATCGCCGGCACGGATCCCCACAGCTCATTGCCCAGGGCCATCATGGCGAACGACGGATGACGGCCATATTCCCGCAGGATGTTCATCCCCTCCTTGTGCAGAAACGTCATCAGCACCGAGTCCTTCTCATTGAAGTCGCCCCAGAACGGCAACTCAGGCTGTAGATAGACATGCAGGCTGTCCGCAGCGACAAAAGCGGCCTCGGGCGGACACCAGGAATGGAAGCGCACGTGGTTGATGCCGTAGGAGGTGAGCAGGCGCAGATAGGAGAACCACGACGCTGTGTCCATCGGCACATGTCCCGTCTGCGGCCATACACAGGCGTCGTGCTTGCCGCGCAGAAACACCATCTTGCCATTGTCGAAAAAGTGATGGCCGTCGGTCGTCAGCCGGGGACGGACGCGCGCTGACGCCGTGCACGTGTCTGGGTGTTCAGTCCTACTGCCCTGCCCCACTCCATTCTTTTCTTGGCGCATATCCTCTGCCCAGAGCTCCATCCTGCCGATGATGCCGTTCCAGTTGGTCTGCGTGTCCTCGGTATAGGCGTGCGACGAGGCATACAGCTGCGAGGGCACGCCCCGGCTGTTGTCCACCACGATGGTCAGCAGATGGGGCCCCGCCTTCAGCTTTCGGGGCAGCACATAGCGTTGTGGCGTGGAGATGTCGTTGCACGAGTCGATGAGAACGCCATCGAGGTAGAGCCACGACGGCTTGGTGCGCTCTAAGCACAGCGTGACGCGGCGGTGCTTCCAGGTCTTCGGCACAACGATGCCACGGCTGTAGCTTGCCGCACCCTTATAGCTATAGGCTCTTGTCAGATGTGTGGTCTCGGTAGTGTCGGCCGGTGTGCTGCCAAGGTGGTTGGTATCTGTCGTACCGGGCAGCATCACCTGTCTGCTCTGTCCGTCGGCAAGTCTCACCGTCCACGTCCCGCTGATATCAATAACGTCCTGCTGGGCAAAGACACAGAGAGGCAGAAACAACGTAAACACAGCAAGAAGCGCAAGCGTGCGCAGCAAAGTCGTCTGCGACAAACGCCCAGAAAGGAGATGTTGTAAGCGGATAGAAAAAGCGTATATGTTCATGGTAGATGTTGTTCAGCGTTGAGTGATGGTTTGAGGAAGATAATGTCTATTATCCCCACAAAATTACGTTTTTATTTTGTACTGCATACTGCTATCGTTACTAATATTTGTTAATCACTTATACACTACTCGACAGCAGTAAGCAAAGTAAATGAAGTCCCGCATTATTCATAACACATGATTCATAAATCATTAGGTTTTGAGTAATTCCTGGGTAATTCATGGACATTCGTTTGAAAAGAACCTTCATGATTCATGCAGATGAGACTTGTGAGAAGCGCATGATGATTTGCGTATCATGTCCCCGGAGGGGACACACCACGAATGCCCCCACGTCGTCGAGCGTGCGTGAGGGTGAAGCGAAGCGGAGACCGAACGGACGCGAGCGACATGGTGGGTGAAGAACTGACGCAGGAGTCTGTCCTCGGAGAGGACTCACGTGGACGGATAAAGTGATCTACAAATCTTCCTTCCACAAATAGCCAAGACAGCTGACAAGCATCGTTCATGAGCATTAAGCTTAATAGGAATCGTGGGAAACTCTTTGCGAACGATGGGTCAATGAATGCGGATGATGTCCTACAAACTGAATCCCCCACCCCAAAGTTCCTTCCTGAGATCCATTACAAGTGAATATCATCCACTAATTGTAGAAGCGTCCCACCATCAATAGCCAAACGTGATCCGCGAGCGGCTCTCAGCTGGTTCAAACGCGTGAGAGCACTAATTAAGTAGCCCAACCGTGCACGCACCTCAGCATTGGCAAGATATATCTATTAGGTCCACATGAGCACCAAGTCCCCTACTCCACCTCACCCTCAAAGCTTCTGATCTTGAACTAAGCGATGCGCAGGTACGTTTCCGTACAAGTGCTCTTGACGATCGAAGGTGGAAGGCAGCAGTAGATCAAATCCTTGTGATAAACTCCAGGCGACGAAAAGTAACGTCGTATATACAACTTGCGTTTAAGGTGAGAGGTAGCAGAAATTGTCTGTAGGATGTTTGAAACGGAAGAGTAATGCTAAATATATTCTCGATATTCGTTAATATTCTTAATGACAGCGTAGATGGCGCGTTAAAAGAAGAAAGACTTTAAACGTCGAAATCAAGCTGAAGCAAAGCAGAGTCCACTGCCGGGCGAGCCGCAGAATGGAGGGCCGTTTCCGGGAGGGCCACTTCCGGGAGGGCCGCTGCCCTCAGCGGCCAAACAATGTCATACCAAACAGAATATTCTTTATCAAGAATCACAGCAAGGAGTTTACGGGGTGAGTCAAGAGGCTCAAAGCTTGAAACCAAGCATGATGTCCGCTGAGGGCAGCGGACCTCCCGGAAGCGGCCAAACAATGTGAGACCAAACATAATCTTCATTATCAAGAATCACAGCAAGAAGTTTACTGGGTGAGTCAAGAGGCTCTAAGCTTGAAAAACAAGAATGATGTCCGCTGAGGGCAGCGGACCTCCCGGCAGCGGACCTCCCGGAAGCGGACCTCCCGGAAACGACCTAACTATGTGAGACCAGACAGAATATTCTTTATCGTGATTCACAGCAAGTAGTATACTGATGACTTTTGAAAATCTCGGTAGCATGAAATTATGCGCCCATGCACAATTTTACACGATAGCGATTTTCACCCTGTACAGACTTGACACCAACGATCAGTGCTGACGTGAAGTGGTAGCCGACGAGCCGGTCAATGTGTGTAAATTAATTTTGCTGCTTGACAAACAATCGTGTGCTAAGTAGAAAAAGATCATTCCCTACGTAGCAAACGATCTTTTTCTATAGGATTACAACATTAAGAACATTGTTACAACCTCTCACAAACATGGCTTCGACCTCACAAGAACATGGTTTCGCCCCCGTGAGAACAAGGCTTGAATGCCATGAGAACAAGGCTTGGATGCCGTGAAAATAAGGCTTGAATGCCATGAGAACAAGGCTTGAATGCCATGAGAACAAGGCTTGGATACCGTGAGAATAAGGCTTGGATACCGTGAGAAAAAGGCTTGGATGCCATGAACAGGCTTTGCACCCAACATGCGGGAAGGGAATGAATTGTCCGTCATTGCCGATTTGTTGCAGGGCGCGGCCCTTGTGGCCGTCCGCACCCAATGTATGTGATTATTGTTATATCGGGGTACGTTTGCAGTGTGCAATGATGTTTAAGAATGTCTGGTGGGTGCGGACGGCCACAAGGGCCGCACCCTGCAAAACGTACGGCACAGCATTTGGAAATTGGAAGTTACATCACATCAGAGATAGAAATTGGAAGTTACATCAGAAATAGGAATTGGAAGTTACATCAGAGATAGAAATTGGAAGTTACATCAGAGATAGGGAATTGGAAGTTACATCAGAGATAGGGAATTGGACGTTACATCGCGCCAGCCTGTTTTCAAGGTTTTCCTTTGTGTCAGTGCCAAGATTCGACGAAGGAGAATCTGCCATTTGCGGTTTGAGGGCGGTGAGAGGTGCGCCTCTCATAAGCCCTCAAACCGAAAATGGCAAAGGGCCTAAGCCCTTGGCACTGACACAAAAAGGTTATTCTGGTTTTGGTTAAAAAAAGCTACTTTCCTTGATCTATGCCCCCCTCTAACCTACTACTGATCTGTGACCAGAGAAGGAAACTCATATCCGACTCACAGAAAATATCTGCTGCGCCTGAAATCGCCTATGGGTAAAGAGTTTATGCAGAAACATCGCCTGCCAGCCCTCAGCGCTGCAAAGCCAAATGCAACAAGAGAAACTGTATCACAACAAAGACGGATACATCGTCTACGACCGCTTCTTCAGCATGTGGCTCAGGAGATTGAAACTATAATAACAGTGGTAGGAAAGGTCTTTTATTTCTATTTGACAAACAAAACGGTACACATCAAACACCTGCAAAGCTATTTGATGCTTGATGAATGCGCAGAAATGCTTGTAGAGACGTAATACAAGCATTAATCATACACGGGACACGTATTTAAACGAAATCCGAAATCGAAATAAAAGGATGAGGAAAGTAGTCGGTAAGAGAATCGAACTCTTATGCCAAGATTGAGAATCTTGTATCCTAACCGTTAGATGAACCGACCGTTAAGCGATAAAAAATCCTCTCTGTACGAGGCGGAGAGGCTATGAAAGTAGTCGGTAAGAGAATCGAACTCTTATGCCAAGATTGAGAATCTTGTATCCTAACCGTTAGATGAACCGACCGGTTGAAAGGTCTTAGACCCTTGCGGAAGCTGGGGGATTCGAACCCCCGGTACGCGAAAAAGCGCACGGCAGTTTAGCAAACTGCTGGTTTCAGCCACTCACCCAAACTTCCAAAGTTGGTAAACAACTTACAGCATTTTCCAAATGCGGTGCAAAGGTAATACTTTTATTTTGTTCCACCAAACTTTTGCTGAACTTTTTCTCTTTATTCCATGTTTTTAAGCCGAAACAAAGCTGGAAATTGTCTCACTTTCCGATACTTATTCCGCTCTTGCACAGAATGATAGATAAAAATTATCACAATGATGACGCCGCAGGGGCTGCCCGCCACAATGCTTCGTCATGCCATGCTACCAGGGCAGCGTGTTCTTGAACAGCACGTCCTTGATGTCCTTCTCGTGATCGTAGAAGAACCGCGCCACGATAGACGAGAGGATCGCGGAGGTCGGCAACTTCTCGTCACCGGCATACTTCAGACGGTCGAGCACGTTCTTCAGCGTCTCATCAATATAGATGGTAGCCAGCTTGCCGCCACCAACCTTATAGTCATGCGCCAAGTCAAGGAAGAGCTGCCAGGAATCCCTGCTGTCATCACGCGTCACATGGTACTCGCGCTCCGCACTGGCCTCACTCTTCGGACGACGGCCTCGGCGTGACTGAGCATCTTCCCTATTTGTCGCACTTTGCAGGTAAGCACTTGAAGCAGAACGGGATTGGGAAGCACCATTGCGCACATTTGTCGGACGAATCACGCCGTTGCGCTGAGAAGGTTGCTCCACAGGCTGACGGTCCTGATAGCGTCGCTCGTCATGCACAGCAGTGGGCTCTACATCACGATCCGCAGACTCTTCTGTCTCCTGATAAGTGTGTTGTTCAACATCAGAAGCAGATGGAGTGGGGGAGACCGTGCGCTCTTGCTCTACATGGTCCTGCCCGTTCTCCTGCTGTACAGGCTCTTCTTGACTCACCTGCTCAACGGGCTGCGTCTCTTCATTTTGCTCTACTTGATTCTCACGCTGCTCATCAGATTGCTCGTCACGACTATTTTGATTCGGCTGTGCTCCACTTTGGAGACCTTTAACAAGATCAGAGATGCTGCCGGGAAGCAAGACTGATGTTTTCTTCTTAGCCATATTATATTTTTATATATTTGTTTATTTAAACTTTTATACCAATGAATCTATGTATAATATAAACATATAAATATATATAGATATTAGAACATATATGCAAACTGCTTATTGATAATGTATTACGGAATAGCTTAATAGCACATATATAAAGATATACCACAAAGATATAGTTATACATATATATAATAATGTGTCCTAATCTACATCTAAATATATATTCAATTACGTTTTAGCGTCATTCTTTGATTCTGCGGATGATAAACTCGAAAGCAGGACGTACGGCATCACGCTGGGAGGGCGAAATCTCGAAAGTGTTAATACGCTTCAGTGCGGCACGGGCCGTGATGCGAGGGGTCACAGCACCTAACTGTTTAAAGATCGCGTCGGTCTGTTTCCACATCTTCAACTCATCCGTTGTACCGATACGCACGTCAATACGGTTGGGAACAAAGAAGAGTTTGGCCTGCATTTCAGGAGTGAGATTACGCAGCGCATTGATCACCTGAACGAACATACCGGTGGAGTCGAGGGTCTTCTCCTCATACTCATAAGGACAGATGATATAGTCGGCATTGGTGAACATCGGTACGAGTCCATCCTCAGAAACATTACCAGGAGAGTCGAAAAGCACATAGCCCTCAGTCTGGGAAGCCGAGTCCATCAGCTGCTGCATAGTTTCCGGATCAGCAACGTCGAAGTCCTGAACATTGTACGGCTCTTCCATAGTAGGGTAGAGCTCCTTGTCCTTCTTGCGCTGCATCATAATGGTTTTCTGCAAGTCAGTATCAATGATGCAAACATCCTGCTTTTTCCAAGCCAGGTAGTTGGCGAAGAGGATACAGAGGGTTGACTTACCAACACCACCTTTTTGGTTTGCGAAGACTATCTTTTTATTTTTCATATCTATCTATTCATTTATATGTTCACATGCATATGTAAATAATGGAGTAGGGGAAGATATGAAAATATAAACCTATACATATATAAGAAAATAAAGACACATCTAAGCATCCACCGATTTACAGATGCAAATATAAGAATAAAAAATGATATAGACAAATATATCTAAAGGTTTTAATACTTTTAAATACAAGAATGTTGCAATATAAATTTATAGATATATATAATCATATAAACTTTTATTTTTCTATATATAATATAGGTATATAGATAAATACAAGTGTATTTACACTTTCTTTTCTTTATATAAAGATATAAATATAATAATAAGTATATACGTAAGTATAGATTTAAAGATACTAAGACGTATTGATTTAAATATATGAAGGAATATTTGTACATAGAAATAAATAGATAAACGTGCAATAATATGGTAATATATCAATTATGTGATAAGAAAAAAGCGATGAAATCTGGTGTATTTCGGGTAATAAACAAAATACATATATATTTATATACGTATACTTTTATTTTTATGTATAAATCATAAAAGATTGAGTGTTAAGCTATTAACGAACAAGAAAAACGAAAGATTCTATGTAATCCCTTATTTAAAAACAGGTCCATTTCATCGATGTTGATGATAGAGGAGGGACCCAGGATGAAGTACACAAGCAAATAAAAGAATGGATACTTAAACAATGATATAAACACAAGTACATAAAAATAGTTATATATAAAGTTATTTAGGTAGATATTTATAGAGATGGTTATATAAATATATTGTCTTTTATATAAAGATATAAAGCCTTATAAATGTTTATAGATATTAAAACATGAATTGATATAAATAGATAAATACTATTTATTTATATGTTTATATATGTCTATATAGATATAATAAAGTAGTTAAAAATAAAGATGGATAAATAGAAATGTATATATATAAATATATAAAGGAGCAAAAACAGAAATATATAAAAAGATAAAGGAGAGAATAGACACATATATAAAGTATTGGATAAATATAAAAGCATGTAAATGAATATATAAAATTAGATTTAGATAAGAATATAAATCTATAGAAAGATAAAAGGATAAGCATATAGAAAGATAAACAAACGGATGTATATCAAAAGAAAAAATTAATTTTTAAGCCATCAAGAGGTTAGATAGTCTTTAGAGATCTTTTAGTATCATTGATTAGTAGAACGCTACATGCTATTCATTATCAACGAGTTACATTGCTATTCGGCGACATATTAGTAAGGTGGTGCGACATATTAGTAAGGTTCTGGCGACATATTAGTAAGGTCTCTGCGACATATTAGTAACATGTTTGCAACGTCTGCGACATATAGGGAGACTGTCTGCGACATATAGGGAGACTGTTTCTATTGTTGTGATGTTTGTTTTACGATATTGTCCTTATATGTCTTTTATTTCATTAGTGTCGTTCTTTCATGCTTTTAAACTATGCATATTATAGAAGTTTATAACCTTCTGATAACCTACATCTTGCTGTACTTCTGCGACAAATTAGTAAGGTTCGGTTTTGCTGTCCGCTCAGGCTTCTGCGACAAATTAGTAGGTTGCTGATTATATTTTACAATTCTTTGTTTTCAATTTTTGGGCTTCTTTTCGACCAGATGGCCGTGCGCTTCATTTTTTTCGATTCTCAGCGTGCTTTTTTCTTTGCTTTCCCCTTTATTTATTGGGCTTGACGTTCAAAAACAGGGCGCTTAGTTTCTTGCATTCTAGGAGCGAATTAGGTCTCGAAAGGTGGCTTTTCGCTTTATCTATAGATAAAGCAGGTAGTTTTGCAAGTGGAGACACACGAGCACGATGTGCACATGAATGATAATAAGTTCTAACACGGACATTGACCACTGCGCTGCTATTCGTGTTGATTCGTGAATATTCGTGTTTTTATCTTGTCCTCGAATCTACACTAATCTTCACGGATGGAAGTTGATAGTAATTCGTGTTAATTCAACTTTAGGTGAATTGTTGTTTGTGGGCTGGACGATTAGAGTTCGCAGAAGAACGTGACAAGGAAGGGTACACTGAAGTCCATGACGAAGCCGTGGAAGACGGAGAGCGTGACGAGGTCTTTGCCGCTGTAGCGCGTGATGATCGGCAGCGTGGTGTCCATGGAAGTCGCACCGCCTACGCTGATGGGAGCCAGGGTGCCGAACCATCGGGCGAGAAGTGGAGAGGCGAGTAGGGTGATGAGCTCTCTGGCGATGTTGGCCAGCAGGGCCACCGTGCCGAGTGCTGCGCCACGGTATTCGGTGATGAAGATGCTTGAGAGGGAGTAATAGCCGAAGCCGGAGCCTACGGCCAGACAGTCGGAGAGATGACGTGAAGGCAGCATGAGGCTGACGGCAAAGCAGCCGGCCATCGTGCCGAGAAAGGTGCAGAGAGGCAGGAGTAGCAGACGCTTGTCGGTATGGCGGAGCGTATGCAGTACATCAGAGTCGCTGCCTATGCTGATGCCGACGCAGAAGATCAGGGCGCTGAGCGCGACAAAACTCATATTGCTTTGTGTGACTTCCGGTGGCAGGAGATGGAAGAGGCCACAGAGGGTACCGAGGAGGAAGAAAGCGATGATGATCAGACTGCCTTTCATGCCTGTCCTCCTTTCCCCTTATTGACGATACGCCATAGCCAGCACGCTGCCAGTGCTGAGCCCAGTGAACCTCCAACGGCGAGCAGGAGCGCCTCCAGTCCGAGTCGGCTGAGACTATGGATGATCTTCTTGTCACCGCCGACCTCCAGTCCCAGGAGGAACAGCAGTGCCCAGATGAGTACGGTTGTCAGCGGTGACAGCCATCTCAACTTTCGGTTTCTGAGCGTGCGGCCTACGATGATTCCGCACACCATCATCAGTATGATCTGTAACATAGTCGTTTTTTTAGCAGTCGGCCGCAGTAGCAACCTTTCTGTGTATAAAACGTGGCGCGCGATAGAATATTGTCGTTGCCGTAGTTTGGCGTGGGATTAGAATGGGATGCTCAGTCGAGTTTCGTCATTGGGACACAGTGATTCGTAATATTTGTGAGACTTTTTTTCACCATCATTCCACAGAGAATATTCGCTGTGCCTAAAAAAAGGTTCATCCGCTTTCTGTCTGGCGGATGAACCTCGTTGTTGATAGCAGTGCTCCTCCTTGCGGGATCGTCTGCTATCTATGACTTTTTATGTGTTTATGCTCTGTTGGATCGACACTTTTACCTTCTGCTCTTCCACAGCTTGGTCATATCCTCGAGTGTCTTGCCCTTGGTCTCAGGTACGAGGCGCCAGACGAAGAGGGCGGCAAGGACGCACATCAGACCATAGAAGCCGTAGGTGAACCAGTGACCGAAGTTGTCGCCGGCCGTCAGATGCATGTTGAACATCGGTACGAATGTCGAGCTCACCAGGAAGTTGAAGATCCACTGGAAAGCCACTGCGATGGCTACTGCTGCACCGCGAATGGTGTTGGGGAAGATCTCGGCGATGAGTACCCAGCAGATCGGGCCCCACGAGAACATAAAGCTGGCGGAGTAGACCATGATGCTCAGCATGGTGACGATGCTCAGCGAGGCGTTGCCAAAGGTCAATGCCACACCGAAGGCGCCGATCGCCATGCCGATGGAGCCCCAGATGAGCAACGGCTTGCGACCCACCTTCTCTACGGTGAACACGGCGACGAGGGTAAACGAGATGTTGACCACACCCATGATCACGGTCTGCACCATCGGGCTCTGCATACCCATATCCTGGAAGATGCGGGGAGCGTAGTAGAGCACGGCGTTGATGCCGACAATCTGCTGGAACACGCTGAGCATGATGCCTACAAAGATACACATCCAGCCGTAGGTCAGCAAGCGCTCGGTCTTGGTGGTGATCGTGGCTTTGATGTCTTTCAGAATCGTCTGTGCCTCGGCACTGCCGTTGATGTGGCTGAGGATGGACAGTGCTTTCTGGTCCTGTCCTACCATGACGAGATAGCGTGGCGTCTCTGGCACAAAGCAGATCAGCAGGGCGAAGAGACCTGCGGGCACCATCTCGCTACCGAACATATAACGCCATCCTGTGGTGATCGTCCACTCGGCGTCGGCCATGTTGGCAATGGCGCCGGCAGCGTCGTAGACAGGATTGGCGTGAGAGCCGAGGATGAGGAAGTTGACAAAGTATACCACGAGCTGACCGAAGATGATGGCGAACTGGTTCCAGCTGACGAGCATGCCACGGATGCGCGAGGGTGCTACCTCACCGATATACATCGGGCAGATGGCTGACGCCATGCCCACGCCGATGCCGCCAAGGATGCGGTAGAGGTTAAAGACGACGAGCAGCGTCCATGTCGGCTTGCCGTAGGGCAGGAGTCCGAACGTCTCCGGTGTCATCGATCCCCATGCCGAGAGGAAGAAGCAGATGCCGGCGAAGATCAGCGAGCGCTTGCGGCCGAAGCGCGAGGCAAAGAGTCCGGAGAGTCCGGAGCCGAAGATGCAGCCGATGAGTGCGCTCGACGAGGTGAAGCCGTGAAGAAAGTCGTTGTACTCAAAGTCCGGTGCGCCTTTGAAGAAAGCCTGGAGCCCTTTCTCGGCTCCACTGATCACGGCGGTGTCATAGCCAAAGAGCAGTCCGCCGAGCACCGCCACCATGACGATGCTGATGAGGTAGGCGCGGCTACCTCCTTGTTGCGATTGTTTTTCCATTACTTAGGTTTGCTTAGTTATTTGTTTTTTGTTCTTTGGTGCAAAGATACGCTTTTTGACGCAGATATGCTTTACCATATGTTACTTAATTATGTATCAAATGTTTCAAATATACGGAGCCTCACCCCCCATACCCCTCTCCAAAGGGAGAGGGGGAGTAAAATGCTGGATAAACAATTACCTATAGCCGTATCATAGTTAGGCCGCTGAGGGCAGCGGCCCTCCCGGTGACGCTTCCGGGAGGTCCGCTGCCCTCAGCGGACAACATAGCAACTTCCAATTTCCAAATGCTGCGGTGGACGTTTTGCAGGGTGCGGCCCTTGTGGCCGTCCGCACCCAACAGACATTCTTAAACATCCGCCGATAAAACCATAATTACATACAAAGGTTGCGGACGGCCACAAGGGCCGCTCCCTGCAACATTTCGGCAACATATGTTGGATAAACAATTACCAGCGGCCGTATCATAGTTAGGCCGCTGAGGGCAGCGGCCCTCCCGGTGACGCTTCCGGGAGGTCCGCTGCCCTCAGCGGACAACATAGCAACTTCCAATTACCAAATGCTTCGACGGCCGCGCCCTACAACAAATCAGCAATGACGGACAATCCATAACCCTTCCCGAAAATATTGCCAAGCCTGTCCAGGCCGAAATTGCTGTTGTCTTTGGGTTAAAATCCTCAAAAAGACCTTAAGGAAAACAAGAACAATTTAGTAGTGAAACTGAAGAAGAATGGGTCTAAAAGATTGATATAGGTCAAATAAGAGGCGCTCACCACAACTGCACAAATATTCGTTTTCGTGCAAAAGAGTGTGAACGGCCATTTGCATTCCTCGAATATTTTTCTTATTTTTGTATCAGAATTAAAAACCCAGCGGCTCTTTTGGTGCATCTTGCACGGTTTTGAAGGGTCGGAAACACAAAACGATAATTCATCAACACTATATATAAATAAGGAGAAATATACATGCAGATAAAGAAACTCGTAACCATCGCTTCCATGTTTGTGGCTTTTGCAGTCACTCCAGTCTTTGCCGGCACAGGCACACCAGAAAACAGTTCTGTCAACACAGAGGATGTTATTCCTTATATCCTGCCCGACGAGATGGAGCACTCAGAGTTGGAGGCTTTGTTCAACGTTACGGGTTCTCAGATCATCGAGAAGGCCAAGGATTATATCGGTCGGCCTTATCGTCGTGGTTGCATGGGACCATACGCCTTTGACTGTTCCGGCTTCACCAGTTTTGTCTATCAGTCGCTCAACATCCGTCTCGGCCGCAGCAGCCGCGACCAATGGCGTGAGGGACTGGCCATCAACGACCGCGACGATGTGCACGTGGGCGACTTGGTATTCTTTGGTTCTTCCGCCCGCATCAACCATGTAGGTATTGTCGCTGAGGTTGAGGGCAATGGTGACTTCAAGTTCATCCATGCCTCCTGCTCCAATGGCATCACCATCTCGGATATCAACGAGAACTACTACGACAATAGATACCAGGGAGCAAGGAGAATACTGAATAATTAAAGGTAGCCTCACCCCCAACACAGCCTCACCCCCAACAGAGCCTCACCCCCAACCCCTCTCCAAAGGGAGAGGGGAGTAAAATGAGTGATAAACAATTATTTGGGCTACTCCATCCCTTGAAGGTAACTACCCCCCTCTCCTTTGGAGAGGGGGTAGGGGGTGAGGCATCTAGAGCTCGTCAAACCTCACCTCCACCTTCACTGGCGTGATCTTTACGTTCTTCGCTTTCCACTGTTTTGCCTTTTGTTGTGAAGCGGGAGAGAGATGACCCTTTATGGCTTGTTCGATCATCAACGCGGCGAGAGGAGCAGCAAGGTCGGCACCGAAGCCACCGTTCTCGACATATACGGCGATGGCCACCTTCGGGTTCTCCATCGGCGCGAAGCCCATGAAGATAGAGTGGTCCTTACCCTCGTTCTCGGCTGTTCCCGTCTTACCGCATATCTTATAGAGCGGCGTGTTGATGCTTGCCGCCGTACCGCCGGTCACTGCTGCTCTCATGCCGAGGATCACCGTGTGAAGTGCTTCGCGTGAGGCCAGCCCTTGGTGGTGCACCGTATATTGCTTGTCTTCTTCCGCCGTGGTGTGTATATGCGGGGTGACGTACCATCCTCTGTTGGCGATCATCGCGGCGAGGTTGCAGAGTTGGAGAGGGGTAGTGGTGACCTCACCCTGTCCCATGCCTACCCACATGATCGTCGTGCCGTCCCAGTTGCCGTGGCGACGGCGCAGGTATGCCGAGTCGGGGATGCAGCCGCCCACCTCGTCGGGGATGTCCACGCCGAGGGGGCGTCCGAGACCGAAGCTGTGCATATACTGGGCCCAACGGTTGATGGCGCGGTGCTTGGTGAGATACGCCGTGCGGTTGTCGATCATCTCCTGGAAAGCCTTACAGAAGTAAGCGTTGCAGCTCTGTCCGATGGCCTGTACCAAGGCGAGCGGTGCACGATGAGGATGACAGCCGATGTGGAAGCCGTTGTAGTAGAATCCCCGGTGGCAGGGGTAGGTCGTCTCGGGTGTCAGCGTACCTTCTGTGAGCATCTCCAGTGCCTGTGCCGTCTTAAAGGTAGAGCCGGGAGAGTAGGTCTTGGCGATGGCGCGGTTCACTCCGTCGTCGACTTTGTCGTGGCTATAGAGGCAGAGGATGCGACCTGTCGCTGGTTCTATGGCTACGATGCTTCCCTGCTTGCCTTGCAGCAGCTGACCGGCTAGACGCTGGAGGGCTGGCTTGAGTGTGAGGGCTGTGGTGTCGGTGAGTCCGATGACACCTTTATAGTTATTGTCGTTGTTGGCAGCGAGGATCGACAGTGGCGACAGCGTCCATGCCATCATCACCATGCCAATCAATGTTCTGATCTGTTTCTTCATCTTTTCGTGAATCATCATTGCAAAGGTAGCACAAACGAAAGGAATGACAAAGAAAAGCGTTGATGATTTTGTTTAGACATAAAGACATAAAGTACAGAATCGTTAGACAGAGCCCCAGCTTAGATATTTAGACATAAAGACATAAAGGATAGAATCGTTAGTCAGAGCCCCAGCTTAGATATTTAGACATAAAGACATAAAGGACAGATTTTTTGTCTTTCTGTCTGATACCTTAGTTTTTCTGTCTTTCTGTCTATCATAGTTTTCTCTGTCTTTTCGGTCTTCCTGTCCACCCCATCTATCATAAAAGCAGCAGAAAGTTTTGATTTTCCTTTGTCATCTCATTTGTTTGCACTACCTTTGGATTTTAAAAAGAAGGGAAAAGGCATGAGTATGATGACAGACAAGACGGAGTTTGACGACATCCGACCCTATACCGACGACGAGATACCGGCCGCCATGCAGCGCATTGCCGCAAGCAGTTCGTTCCCGTTGCTGGCCACCTATGTCTATCCCGGCGAAGAGATTGACGCTGTGCGCGAGCGCGTCCGTGGCTACCATACCATCCGGGAGTTTCAGTCCGAGACCATGCGGCGTGTCAACGAGCGCATCGTGGCATGCACCATCGACACGTTCACCTGCTCGGGACTTGACCGCCTCTCGCCCGAACGGCAATACCTCTATGTGTCCAACCACCGCGACATCATGCTCGATGCCAGCCTGCTGGAATACCATCTGCTCACCCACGGCTTCGACACCACCGAGATCACCTTTGGCGCCAACCTCATGCAGGGACAGCTCGTCATCGACATCGGCAAGAGCAACAAGATGTTCCGCGTGGAGCGCCCCGGCGGCAGCATCCGCGAGTTCTACCACCGTTCCGTGCATCTCTCCAACTACATCCGCCACGCCATCCGCGACAAGCATCAGAGCGTGTGGATCGCACAGCGCAACGGACGCACCAAGGACGGCATGGACCGCACCGACCAGGGCATCATCAAGATGTTCTGCATGAGTGAGGCTGAGGATAAGATTAGAGCCATCAGCGACCTGCATGTCGTACCCGTCGCCGTGTCGTATGAGTGGGAGTCGTGCGACATCCTCAAGACCCTGGAGCTCTATGCCTCACAGTATGCACCCTACACCAAGAAGCCCGGCGAGGACCTGAACAGCATTCTCACGGGTATCGTACAGCCCAAGGGACGCGTGCACTTTGAACTCTGTGAACCGCTCTCGGAAGTGGAGCTGCGCACGCTTGAACCCCTGACGAGCAACGAATACCATAAGGCTGTGGCACGACTCATCGACCGCCGTGTCGTCGCTGCCTACCGCCTCTATCCCAACAACTATATCGCCTACGACCTGCGCTACGGCACACAGAAATACGAGGACCAGTACACTTCAGCGCAGCGGCAGGCCTTCCTCGACCGGCTCAACATGCTCAACCGCTACGACACATGCGACATCGACCAGCTCAAGGACATCTTCCTCGGCATCTACGCCAATCCGATCGTCAACAAAGGACTGCTCAACGACGCCGGTGAACCATACACGATGAAAAAACAACTTTTCAATCCATGACAAGTCTTCTGCTTCGTCTCTATGACCACTTCCGTCTTCACCGCCGCTCGCTGACGGTGTGGCTTGTGTTGTCCACTGCCGTGCTGGCTCTGCTGTTGCTCCATATCCATTATCAGGAGGACATCTCGGCCTTCCTGCCTTTCGGGCCGCGCGACCAGCAGTCCATGCGCATCTATCAGCAGGTGGCCGGCGCCAACCGCATCATCGTGCTCGTGGGTGCCAAAGAGCAACAGCAAGGACAAGGCACAAAAAGCCGGGACCGCGACGCCAGGCCTGCCCCCGACTCGTTAGCTGCCGGCGTCGACGACCTCGTGGCGTGCCTGCAACAGGCAGGCATCGCCGACAGCCTTATCACCGCACAAATAGACATGCAGGCCGCGGAGGACGTGGCAGCCTTTGCCTATCGTCACATCCCCTATTTCCTCACCCCACAAGACTATGCCCGCATGGACAGCGCCCTGGCCGATCCGCAGTTTGTCGCCCGACAGCTGGCCAATGACAAGCAGCAACTGCTGTTTCCCTCGGGCGGGCTGCTCAGCAGTAACATCGGCAGCGACCCGCTCAACCTCTTCACGCCAGTCGTGGAGCGGCTGGCCCATCGTCAGCAGCAACTGCGCTACGAGCTCTACGACGGATACATCCTCACGCCCGACCAGCGCCACGCCGTGGTGACCATCGACTCACCCTATGGCAGCAGTGAGACGGAGCACAACAGCCTGCTCATCCAGCGCATCAGCCGCGCCGCACAGCAGGCGTCGCGGGCCCATCCCTCGCTGTCGGTAAGGCTCACCGGCGGACCCGTCATCGCCGTGGGCAATGCCCGGCAGATCAAGACCGACAGCATGGTGTCGGTGACGCTTGCCGTGGTGCTCATCCTGCTCCTGCTGTGGTTCTCGTTGCGCAGCGTGCGCAACATCGTGCTTATCGCCGTCAGCATCGCGTGGGGCTGGCTCTTCGCCTTGGGTGCCCTCTCGCTCGTCCACCACGACGTGAGCGTCATCGTCATCGGCATCTCGTCGGTGATCCTCGGCATCGCCATCAACTATCCCCTGCATCTCGTAGCCCATCTCAGCCATACGCCCGACGTGCGCAAGGCACTGCATGAGCTCATCGCCCCCCTCCTCGTGGGCAACATCACGACGATCGGTGCCTTCCTCGCCCTCACCCCGCTGCGCTCCGTGGCGCTGCGCGACCTGGGTCTCTTCGCCTCGTTCCTGCTGTTGGGTACGATCGTCTTTGTCTTTGTCTTCCTTCCCCATCTGGTGAAACCGGTGGCGCCGCGCCCGTCTGAGCATCATTTTGCCCTTCTCGACCGCATCAGCAACGTGTCGCTCCACGACAAGCGGTGGCTGGTCGTCGGCGTGGCAGTGATCACCGTGGTGCTCGGCTTCTTCAGCTTCCGCACGCGCTTCGACACCAATCTGAGCCATGTCAACTATATGTCGGACGAGCAGAAAGCAGATATGCAGACACTGCAGACGATGGTGGCTGTCGGCGGCGATACCAAGACGGTGTATGTCGTGTCGTCGGGTCGCAATGCCGACGGTGCGCTGCGTGCGCAACGGCGGATGGCGACCGTGGAGCAGCAGCTGCGTCGCGAGGGTAGGGTAGTGGCGTTGAACAGCTGTGCGCCTTTCCTCTGTTCTTTGTCGGAACAGCGTGAGCGGCTGGCGCGCTGGCAGTCGTTTGTCAGCCGCCATCGCGAGGTGCTGACGCGGGCGCTTGCCGCCGAGGGCGGTGCCGCGGGCTTCGACGCTCATGCCTTTGACGATTTCCTCACGATTCTTGGCGGCCGCTATGCCCTGCGCCCGGCTTCTTATTTCACTCCGCTGACGCACAAGGCCCTGGCGGGTACGCTCGTCAAGGATGAGAAGAACGGCACATGGCACTGTGTCGACGCGCTGACGGTACATGCCTCGCAACTCGACCGGGTGGAAAATAGCTTGCGGCAAGCCGAAACAGCAGTGGCTGGTGCGGCGCACAACAGTGCTTCCCAAGTGGCGTCCAAGACTGCTTCCGGCGTGGCGAGTGCAAACTATCATTTCGAGATTGGACGTCTGAACAGCGTCATCGCTGACACGCTCAACGACAACTTCAACTACATCGGATGGGCCTGCGGACTCATCGTCTTCTTCTTCCTGTGGTTCTCCATGGGCAGCATCGAGTTGGCCTTGCTCTCCTTCCTGCCGATGGCGGTCAGCTGGATATGGATATTAGGTCTCATGGGGCTGTTGGGTATCAACTTCAACATCGTCAACGTCATCCTTGCCACCTTTATCTTCGGTCAGGGTGACGACTATACGATCTTCATGACCGAGGGTTGCCAATACGAGTACGCCACGGGTCGCCGCATGTTAGCTTCCTATCAGCATAGCATCCTGTTGTCGGCGCTGATCATGTTCATTGGCATGGGCTCACTGATCCTTGCTCGCCATCCTGCGCTGCACTCGTTGGCCGAGGTGACGATCGTGGGCATGTTCTCCGTGGTGGTGATGGCGTGGCTGCTGCCTCCTTTCTTCTTCCGTTGGCTGACGATGAAGGATGGTGTGCGTCGCCGTCGTCCGCTGACGTGGCGCTCGCTGCTCTTCCCTCGCCGCTATCCTGAGGTGCTGCCTGCCGGTGCGTCGATGAAGGCGTGCCAGGACTATGTGCGCGACGTATATTATTATTGTGGTAAGGACATCGTGAAGTCGGTGCGCCATGCGCTGCGCCACTACGAGGACCATATCACCGTGTCGGAAGATGGTAAGACGGTCACGGTGCACAATGACAAGTATGGTGCCGTGGCAATGCTGATGGAGTTGAGGGGGGGGAAGCCTCACCGCCAAGGAAGCCTCACCCCCTTACCCCTCTCCAAGGGGAGAGGGGAGTGATATGCTGGATAAACAATTCCTATAGACGTATCATAGTAAGGCCGCTGAGGGCAGCGGCCCTCCCGGGGACGCTTCCGGGAGGTCCGCTTCCGGGAGGTCCGCTGCCCTCAGCGGACAACATTGCGACTTCTAATTACCAAATGCTGCGTCGGACGTTTTGCAGGGTGCGGCCCTTGTGGCCGTCCGCACCCACCAGACATTCTTAAACATCATTGCGGCGGACAAACGTCCGCGATACAACAATAATCACATATAAGGGTTGCGGACGGCCACAAGGGCCGCCCCCTGCAAACGTCCGCGATACAACAATAATCACATATAAAGGTTGCGGACGGCCACAAGGGCCGCACCCTGCAACAAATCGGCAATATATGTTGGATAAACAATTACCAGTAGCCGTTTCATAGTTAGGCCGCTGAGGGCAGCGGCCCTCCCGGAAACGGCCCTCCCGGAAACTTCCCTCCCGGAAACTGCCCTCCCGGAAACGGCCCTCCCGGAAACTGCCCTCCCGGAAACTGCCCTCCCGGAAGCGGCCCTCTGCGGAAGCGGTCCTCTGCGGACATTACATTGTATCTGTAATGACCTTCATTTCATCGCAAAAAATATTGTTTATCACTCATTTTACTCCCCTCTCCCCTTGGAGAGGGGCACGGGGGTGAGGCTATTGGCTCCTGGTACATACTCGGTGACTGTCCGTATTTCTTTGAGAAGCAGCGGGTGAAGTATTTTGGGTCGTTGAAGCCCACGCGGAAGGCGATTTCAGAGATGTTGCGGTTGCCCACGTTCTCCATGAGCATCCGGCGCGCCAGGTCGAGGCGGTAGTTGCGGATGAACTGCGTCGTCGACTCACCCGTCTCGTCGTTGAGTTTCCGGCTCACCGTGCTGCGACTCATGCCCAACTGATGGCAGAGCTGCTCGACGCCAAACTCCGGGTCGCTGTAGTTCAACTCCATGATCGACATCACTCGATCCATAAACGAGTGCGAGGTGCTCTCTACCTGTTTCTTGTCGGCCTGCTGCGTCTTCGTCACACTCTGCGTGTAGCGCTTCTGGTTGCTGAGGATCGTCTGTACGCGCGTCTGCAGCTCTATCGGGTTCTCGCTTTCCTTGAGCGCCATCTCGATAGGTCGGTAGAGGCGCTCTGCCTCGCGGTCGCGCATCACGGCCAGGCGTCGGCGATAGAAGTAGATGGCGGCCAGGACGACAGCGATGACCATGAGGAGCATAAACCACCAGCTCTTATAGAAATAAGGAGTGACCACCACGTCGATGGCTATCGTACGCTGCGGATGACCGTCGACGGTGCTGCCATACGCCACCTCGAATTGGTAGTGACCCGGCGGCAGGGTAGAGTAGCGTACGCTGTGCTGTCCCGGTTGCAGACGTATCCAGTCGTCCTCATAGCCTTTCATGCGATAGCTATAGACCTCGTCGTGGCCGCGGCCGTAGTCGAGCGTGGAGAATTCGATGGCAAACGACTTGTTGCTCTCGTGGAGGCGGATGGTGCGCGCCCGTGCGATGTTCTCCTTCAGTATTGACGATCCTGCTCTGATCTCCTCGTTGTCGACAAAGAGCCGGGTAAAGCACAGGTGCGTGGCCGTCGCATCCTGGCGGTTCAGTCCCATCAGTGCTGTCAGACCATTGCACGTGCCGAGGTAGACGATGCCTTGCGGCGAGAGGATGGCAGAGTTGAAATAGAACTGCGAGCTGACCAATCCGTCGTTCTCATAGAAGTTGTCGAAGCTCTCCGCTTTCACGTTCATCATCGACAGTCCGTGGTCGGTGGTGATCCACAGCCGTCCCTTGCGGTCCTCGGCGATGCCCTTCACGGCGTTGCTTGGCAGTCCGTCGGCGGTGGTATACACGCGGAAGTGATAGTCGCGGCCGTGGCGTACGGCACGGTAGAGGCCATAGCCGTTGCTGCCGATCCACAGCGTGCCGTCGCGGCCCTCGCAAAACGACTGTATCTTCTCCAGGATGCCACTCTTCGGGTCGTCGAGTTTATAGGTATAGTGGCGGTAGCGGGTGAACAGTGAGCCACGGCGCGAGGTGAGGTCCACCTGTATCATCCCCTGCTGACAGCCGACGAAGAGTTGATGGTCGTGGGTGATGACGCTGCCGATGCATCCGCTGACCATGCGGTTGCCGGGGAAGGGATCGGTGAGCACGCCACGGCGGAAGTCATAGAAGAACAGTCCCACGTTGCTGCCTACCCACAGCCCCTGGTTGTGCTCGTCGACAGCCAAGGCACCGGTGAAGTCGAGCATCCGCTGCATCGGCGGCTGGATCGCCAGTGGCCGGATCACCGACGGCTGCTGCATGTCGAGCGAGCAGACGCCGCCACCCCATGTGCCGATCCACAGCGTGTGGTCGGCGTGGTCGGCGGTGAGCGTCGAGACGCTGTTGTGGGTCAGTGCGGAGTTGGTGGTGGTATAGTGTACAAAGGTGTTGGAGCCGGGTGCCTTGCGGTTGAGACCGCCCTCGACGGTACCCACCCACAGCGTGCCGTCGTGTTGGGCAAACATCGCGTTGACACAGTTGGGCGAGATAGAGCCGGCGTCGCGCGGAGTGTTGACATAGTTGACCAGGTTGAGCAGGCGTGGCGACAACTTGTTGATGCCGCCCGACTCGGTGCCGATCCATATCTGTCCTTGCGAGACGAGGAAGCAGTTGATGAAGTTGCTCGTGAGCGGCAGGTCGGGGGTGGACATATTATAAGGAGTGATCCGGTGGGCGCGCGGGTCGTAGACATCCATGCCGCCCAACGTGCCGATGAGCAGCTCATGGTCCTCGCCGAGTGCGAAGCTTGTCACAAGGTTGTGGGTCAGGCTCATGGGCGTGGTGCCCTGCGCGAGATGTGTCTTGGCTTCGTCGTTGATATAGATGCCGGTGAAGGTGCCTAACCATAGATGGCCCTGATAGGGAATGATCGAGAAGATGCTGCCGGTGATAGGCGCGAAGAGCGCGTTGCGGTTATGTGCGATGATGCGGTCGCCCTGCACGGCGAGCTGCACGATGCTGGTGTTGTAGCCCAGCCATACGTTACCCTTTCCACCGACGTCATACAGTGCCACGTCGGGAGCGTTGAGGCGGTAGGGTAGGGCGGCCAGCGCCACCACGGTGCCCGTCGTGTCGAAGGAGAGGCGATAGAGATGACCGATGGTAGCCACCCATATGTTGCCCCGTCCGTCCTTGTAGGTTCTGACGCCGCTTTCGCGCAGCGTGCGCTGCAGCCGTTTGGTCAGTTCCGGTGTGGCGCATTTTGGCATCTGCTCTTTCATGTCGTCGAGGCTCAGCACCCCCGTGTAGTCATCGAAGGCGATCCACAGCCGGTGGTAGTTGTCCTCCACGACGTTCTTGCAGGAGTGACTGCGCAGCAGCGCACCGCCCCATTCTTTACTGTCGAAATAGTCGAAGGTATAACCGTCGTAGCGTACCAGTCCGCCGGCGCGTGTGCATACCCAGACAAAGCCATAGCTGTCCTGGTAGATGTCGTCGACGAAGTTGCTTGGCAACCCATTGTTCATGGCGAGCACGTCGAGATGGTAGCGCTTCGGTTCGAAAGCGCTGAGCAGCGTCACGCTCCACAGCCACATCATGGCCACGGCAAGCAGACGGAGGAATGTTGTCGTTCTACGATAATATGTGTTCAAGGCAGAAGGCATACTTTAGATGTTACCTGCAAAAGTAATAAAAAAGTAATAAAAAAGGGAGAAAGCATCAAATAAAAATCAGAAGTGCTGACTTGAGGGTCATTTTCTAACCCAAATGGTCAAGAACGTAAGGCGCAGTGGATATTTTCCGTGGGTCGGGTATGAGTCTTCTTCTCTGATTACAGATCCGTAGTTGTTTCGAGGGGCCATAGTACAATGCTCTATAACCAAAATCAGGAAAACCTCTTTGCGTCAGCGCCACGGGCTGAGGCCCTTTGCCCTTTTCGGTTGGAGGGCTTATGAGAGGCACGCCTCTCACCGCCCTCAAACCGCAAATGGCAGATTCTCCTTCGTCGAATCGTGGCGCTGATACAAAGAAAACCTTAAAAACAGGCTACCGCGATGTAGCGTTCAATTCCCTATCTCTGATGTTAATTTCCTATTCCTATCTCTGATGTAACTTCCAATTCCTATCTCTGATGTGATGTATCTTTCTATTTCCAAATGCTGGGCCGCACCCTGCAAAGCGTCCGTCGCAGCATTTGTGATTTGGAAGTTGCAATGTTGTCCGCTGAGGGCAGCGGACCTCCCGGAAACGTCCCCGGGAGGGCCGCTGCCCTCAGCGGCCTAACTATGAAACGACTGCTCGTAATTGTTTATCCAACATATGTTGCCGATTTGTTGCAGGGTGCGGCCCTTGTGGCCGTCCGCACCCCTTGTATGTGATTATTGTTGTATCGGCGGATGTATTATAATGTCTGTTGGTTGCGGACGGCCACAAGGGCCGCACCCTGCAAAGCGTCCGTCGCAGCATTTGGGAATTGAAAGTTGCCATGTTGTCCGCTGAGGGCAGCGGACCTCCCGGAAGCGGACCTCCCGGAAACGTCCCCGGGAGGGCCGCTGCCCTCAGCGGCCTTACTATGATACGGCCATAGGAATTGTTTATCCAGCATTTTACTCCCCTCTCCCCTTGGAGAGGGGCTGAGGGGGTGAGGCTTTTATACTCCTTTGTTTGTCTGCGACATTGTAGTAAAAACAATAAAAAAGCACAATTTCCTTTGCTGTTACATCCATTTCGCTTAACTTTGCACGGGATAAGTGACGTTTTTATTGAGTTATTCGTAAAGATTTAGGCTATGGAAGAAGAGAAGTTTGTGTTTACACCGGATGAACTGAGGGAAACTAAGGAACTCCATGACGACCTCAAAGAGAAGCTCGCCGACAGCTTGAAGCCCGGCGACGATGAGCACCTGACGGCTTTCATAGAGCGCACGATGCGGCAGGGTGGCGTCTGCCGTGATGTCTTTGGGCTGAACCCTATCCTCACCTCCTTGCAGACTGCACGTATCACCGTCGACGAGATCGGACTGCGACGCGACGGCGTCATCGCTACCATGCTCTATGGCTGTCTCGGCGATAACATCGAGGCCGTGGAAGAGATACGCAAGGACTTCGGTGACGACGTGGCACGCATCGTACACGGACTTATCCGTATCCAGAAACTATACGAGAAAAATCCCGTCATCGAGAGCGAGAACTTCCGCAACCTGCTGCTGAGCTTCGCCGAGGACATGCGCGTGATACTTATCATGATTGCTGACCGTGTGAACATCATGCGGCAGATACGTGACACACCCAACAAGGAGGCTCAGCACGAGGTCTCGGAAGAGGCCAGCTATCTCTATGCGCCACTCGCCCATAAACTCGGACTCTACACGCTGAAGAGTGAGCTGGAGGATCTCTCGCTCAAATACCTTGAGCACGACGCCTATTATATGATTAAGGAGAAGCTCAACGCTACCAAGCAGGCGCGCGACGCTTATATCGACCGCTTCATCGGACCTGTCAAGGCACGACTCGAAGAGGCCGGACTGAAGTTCCACATCAAGGGGCGTACCAAGAGCATCCACTCCATCTGGCAGAAGATGAAGAAGCAGCAGTGTGGCTTCGAGGGTATCTACGACCTCTTCGCCATCCGCATCATCCTCGACTCCCCGCTGGAAAAGGAGAAGCAGCAGTGCTGGCAGGTATACTCGATCATCACCGATATGTATCAGCCTAACCCGAAACGACTGCGCGACTGGCTCAGCGTGCCGAAGTCCAATGGCTACGAGAGCCTTCACATCACGGTGCTCGGACCGGAGAACAAATGGGTGGAGGTGCAGATACGTACTGAGCGCATGGACGACATCGCCGAGCATGGCCTCGCCGCGCACTGGCGCTACAAGGGTATCAAGAGCGGCGGACAGATGGACGAGTGGCTGGCCAACATCCGTTCGGCTCTCGAAGCCGGCGACGGTCTGCAGGTCATGGATCAGTTCCGCATGGACCTGACTCCCGACGAGATCTATGCCTTCACGCCGAAGGGCGACCTCTTTAAGTTCCCCGCCGGCGCTACGGTGCTCGACTTCGCCTACCGCATCCACTCCAAGATCGGCAACAGCTGTGTGGGAGGACGTGTCAACGGTAAGGTGGTCTCCATGCGTCAGGAGCTACACTCGGGCGACAGCGTGGAGATCATCACGCAGACAAACCAGAGTCCGAAACGCGACTGGCTGAACATCGTGAAGACCTCAAAGGCGAAGTCGAAGATTCGCCTGGCACTGAAAGAGACGCAGGCTAAAGACGGTCTCTACGCCAAGGAACTCCTGGAGCGGCGCTTTAAGAACAAGAAGGTGGAGATCGAGGAGAGCGTCATGGGCCATCTCATCAAGAAGATGGGCTTCAAGGAGACGTCGGACTTCTATCGCCAGATCGCTGACGGTAAGCTCGACCCCAACGAGGTCATCGACAGATATGTGGCGGTGCGCGACCACCTGCAAAACGCTACCAAGGAGCACGAGACGGTGTCGGCAGAGAACTTCGCCTATGAGAGCCCAGATGAGGAACTCACCCGCAGCGACGACGACGTGCTCACCATCGACCAGAACCTCAAGGGCATCGACTACCAACTCGCGCCCTGCTGCCATCCTATCTATGGCGATCCTATCTTCGGCTTCGTCACGGCGGGCGGCGGCATCAAGATCCATCGCACTGACTGCCCCAACGCGGCAGAGATGCGACGCCGCTTCGGCTACCGCATCGTCAAGGCACGGTGGAGTGGCAAAGGACAGTCGAAATACGCCATCACCCTCCGCGTCATCGGCAACGACGACATCGGCGTGGTGAGCAACCTGACTAACGTCATCTCGAAGGACGAGAAGATCGTGATGCGGTCGATCAACATCGACAGCCACGACGGCTTGTTCTCCGGCAACCTCGTCGTTCAGCTTGAGGACACCACGCGCCTGCAGAGCTTGATCAAGAAACTCAAGGCCGTCAAGGGCGTCAGGGATGTGAGCAGGATATAAAAGCCTCACCCCTGCAGCCTGCAGCCTCACCCCCGTGCCCCTCTCCAAAGCAGCCTCACCCCCGTACCCCCTCTCCAATGGGAGAGGGGAGTAAAATGCTGGATAAACAATTTCCAGCAGCCGTATCAAAGTAAGGGCGCCTCCAGGGGGGCGCTTCCGGGAGGTCCGCTTCCGGGAGGTCCGCTGCCCTCAGCGGACACCATTGCAACTTCCAATACCCAAATGCTGTGTCTGACGTTTTGCAGGGTGCGGCCCTTGTGGCCGTCCGCCAACCACCAGACATTCTTAAACATCATTGTGGCGGGCATACGTCCGTGATACAACCATAATTACATACAAGGGTGCGGACGGCCACAAGGGCCGGCCCTGCAAACGTACCCGATACAACAATAATTACATACAAGGGCTGCGGACGGCCACAAGGGCCGCGCCCTGCAACAAATCGGCATTACCTATAGTCTTATTATAGTTAGGCCGCTGAGGGCAGCGGCCCTCCCGGAAACGGCCCCTCGGAAACGGCCCCTCGGAAACGGCCCCCCGGAAACGCCCTTCCCGGAAACGGCCCTACCGGCAGCGGTCTAACTATGGTACGGCTGCTGGAAATTGTTTATCACTCATTTTACTGGGGCTGTGTCAAAAGTCAGATTTTGGCC
>Ga0256407_10001791_pt1 | contig 43529 bp, 28 predicted proteins | sample RumenRJG_04DNA_FD_193489 | JGI IMG/M metagenome (GOLD analysis project Ga0256407, IMG submission 193489) | Bovine rumen microbial communities from Lethbridge, Alberta, Canada - RJG_04 | ecosystem: Host-associated > Mammals > Digestive system > Stomach > Rumen | place: Canada: Alberta...
ACTCTCCATTGTAAAATATCTTTTACTTCTTTCGAAGTCTAATTGTCTGTTCAGAACGATTATCCTTAATAGTTACAAAGTTCAAAAGCACCTTCTTTTAATTGAACGGTTCGTTTCTTTTACCCAAATTCACATATTAATATGCAAACTCGCTTCTTGTACTACTACTCTGTTTATGTAAATCTTTTCAAAGAACTCTTTCTTCTTACGCCCCAACTCAAGTGCATAAACTTCAGTACTTATTCCTGAGCGAAAGCGTTTGCAAAGGTATATCAAAAATACCAAACCACCAAATTATTTCTTGTTTTTTTTTCGAAAAAGTTAATATTTTCCATATTTTTGACAATATCGCAATATAATTTCTATATATATAAATAGGTATACCTTCAAGATTAATCACACACCGTGATTCTCCATCTATCATCCTTATGCTTAATCACTGCATTAGGAATTCCCTGCAGCAATACCGCCAAACTACCTTTCAAGTCGATTTCACCGATTTTAGCCATTCGGTCACGCTTATTTCTGATGGAAAGTTTGAAATCATCATTCAGCACATACTGATAAATTTTCTTATCCCCATTAAAAGAGATACCGAATCTATCATCCTTATCATTTCCTTTAAACTCATAAGTATACCCCATGATTTCGCCGAAAGGGATTTCCAGATCGCCCTTTACGAGTTCGCCTTCACCATTTCTAATAGCGAGACCTGTGAAAGGGATTGTCAGAGGCAGAGAGAACTCCTGGAGTTGCTCATCATTAGGAGTAAACACGACATCTACAGTCTGTTCGTTAGCCAAGATTTTCTTATTGATTTCGAAATTTCCGTTCACCTCTTTAGCTTGAGGGATAGCGATTTCCCCATAAGGCCATCTGATATGGAAAGTGATGGTATCTTCTGTTTCGTCCACTACCTTCACTAATTCGTCAGCATCAACACCCATATTGTAGATTTCCACCGGAGTCAGTTCCTCGTCGCCATCGCCCAAGGTCATAGCCAAGATATTACCATATCGAGGGTCATCCTCCCATTCCTCTGCACCTTTAGCCTTAAAGACGACCTGAATCAATTTAGTGGGCTCCTTCTCCTTACCCTGACGGCAGCGATAGAACTGCACATTTTTAGGTTCGAAGAGAGGTACTTTGATATAAGTATTATAACATATTGGTGAGTAATCTATTTCGGTCCAAGCCGATACATCTTTTAATTGGTTATCCATATATTCTCGTATTATTTTAGATTAGATCCATCATTAAATAGACGGTTTTGGGTTGCAAAATTACAAAAAAAAATCGAGAATGCTCCACGAAAAGGCAATTTTCGCAATTGCGATAAAGACTTCAAAATCCAAACAACAAGTATAGGAAAATCTCTAATGGGGAAATACTATCTACTTTTTGCTATAATAATATTATCAGACCGTCATGAAGAATTCCTTATAAGGCACAATTTATTCACAATATTGAAGTATCACAAACTATCCATATTTTTTCATATAAATAATATTTTTCTCTTTCATTGAGGCATATTTAGAATAAAATAATTATATTTGCAAAATATACGGGCCTTATGACAAGGCTAAAAAAATAAACTTAATAAGCAATCATGATAATATCACACCTTTATAAAAATAATGATGGGATATGGAATAAACAGTCCAATGAAGAACATTCCATAGGAGTCGCAAAACTTTGTAAAAAGTTTGCTTCTGAATTTGGAATGGGAGAATGGGGAGAAATAATAGGATTGCTCCACGATAAAGGTAAGGAGAAAACTGCATTTCAACAACATATAAAGAAAGAGAGCGGATATGATCCTAATATTATTGTTGAGGGAGAATATAATCATGCTTATGTAGGAGCATTGCTAGCATATAAATATTATCATACCACAGCCCCCCTGTTTATTAATACCATTATGGGACACCATAGAGGTTTATACGATAATGGTGATATGCTTGAGATAATGAAAAAACAAATTCCTTCAGAGATAGATGAAACTAATATTTACAAGACTGATCTCAAAGTCCCTCCTTTACCTATTCAAGAGAAAGATTTGCATATCTTAGAACGTATGCTTTATAGTTGTTTAGTTGATGCAGACTATTTAGATACAGAAGCATTTATGCAACCCAATCAAGCTGCACTTCGTGGAGGATATGCTCAGTTATCCGAACTACTTATAAAGCTCGAGAATAGATTAGATTCATTCAAACAGAATGCTAAAAACACAGAAATAAATAAAATTAGAAATTATGTACAGGAGCAATGTCGACTAAACAGTGATAGTAATAATGATTTCTATAGTCTTACAGTTCCTACAGGTGGAGGGAAAACACTTTCTTCCGTATTATGGGCTCTTCGTCACGCAATTAGAAACAAGCAAAAAAGAATAATCATAGTAATACCATACACAAGCATTATTGTTCAGACAGCCCAAACATTAAAAGGAATCTTTGGTGATAAAAATGTTCTTGAACATCATTCAAATGTAAATTACGAAGACACTGAAGAGAAATCTGATGATATTAAGCAAAGCAAACTCGCAACAGAGAATTGGGATGCGCCAATCATTGTTACTACAAACGTACAATTATTTGAATCACTTTTCTCTAACAAGCCATCAACGTGTAGAAAGATACATAATATTGTGAAAAGTGTTATTATCCTTGATGAGGTACAAACATTACCAACAGAATTTCTACAGCCAATTGTAGATTCTTTAGATTCACTTAAAAGGATATTTGGATGCTCAATACTATTCACGACAGCAAGTCAGCCCATACTTGTAGGAAAACATCAAGGTACAAACTATCAAGTACATTTTGATGGTCTCCCAGCAATTAAGGAAATAATTCCTGCAGAAACAAATCTGCATGATAAATTAAGAAGAGTACAATTAATATTTCATCCAGAGCCACTGTCTTATGATGAGGTCGCTAATAAGATTGCAGAACATGATAAGATTCTATGCATTGTAAACACACGCAAGGATGCTAAGGAATTATATGAAAGATTACCCAAGGAAGGTATTACACTACATCTATCAAGGATGATGTGCCCTTCCCATATAAGTGAAACTATTAGTCTGATTAAAGAAGCCATACAAAATCCAAAAAACAAAATAATAAGAATTATTGCAACTCAACTGATTGAAGCAGGTGTTGACATTGACTTTCCCGTTGTATTTCGTCAAGAGGCAGGACTAGACTCTATCTTACAAGCTGCAGGAAGATGCAATCGAGAAGGCAAACTTACCACTTGTAACACTTATGTGTTTAGCCTTGCAGCAGAGCATGCTTTACCCCCTGGGACCATGTCACAAACAAATAACGCACGCAAATCACTTGCAAAAGATCTAGACTGGTTCGCACCAGAAACTATGGACAAGTATTTTCAACAGTTATTTTGTAGATGCCATACATTCGACAAACCTCAAGTTAAAAGTTTGCTTTATACAGAACATTTACAGTTTGAAACTGCTGCAAAGAACTTTAAACTGATTGAAGATGAAGGAATATCTATCATTATTAACTGGAGAAACAGTATGAAATATATAGAACAATTAATACAAAACGGTATCAGTTACTCACTAATTAAGAAACTTGCTCAATATTCCGTAAATATAAAAAAAAGAGATTTTAAGGAGCTAACGGATGCAGGTGCTATAGAAGAAGTATTGGGAGGAATATATTGTATAAAAAAAACTTCATTCTATAAAGAAGATATAGGCTTAACAACAGCCAATCAATGGATAGAAGAAATTTTAATTAAATAAAAATGGAATATACCGACAAAGAATTTACATTAGAAGTTTGGGGACCTATTGCCTGTTTTACTCGGCCAGAATTGAAAGTTGAGCGAGTAAGTTACGATGTCATCACACCTTCAGCTGCCCGTGCAATTTTTGAGTCCATATTCTGGAAGCCAGCTATCAGGTGGCAAGTAACAAAGATAGAGGTACTCAATGATATTAAATGGACATCTATTAGAAGGAATGAAGTGGGAGCTGTAGTTAATAAGAAACCTATAACGATTGAAGATAAGCGACAGCAAAGGAATACACTTATGCTTAAGGATGTACACTATCGGTTGACAGCCAAATTAATATTCATACCAAAGCATGACCGTAAATTTATGAACTCAAAAAATTCTCAAATTGACAATGAAGAAAAAGAACTTTTACGCAAGGATGAAAACCCAGGCAAGTATAATGCCATGTTTGAGCGTAGGGCTTCCAAAGGGCAATGCTTTACCCAACCTTATCTTGGTACCCGCGAGTGTGCAGCATCCTATAGACTGATTAATCCTCAAACAGATCAACTATTAAAACCAATACACGAAAATCGTGATTTTGGGATTATGCTTTATGATATGGATTTCAAAGACACTAAAGGCAATGCCAACGCTATGTTCTATAGAGCTAATATGATAAATGGAGTTATTATTGTTCCACCAAAAGATAGTGAGGAGGTTCTGCGATGATACTAAAAGCTTTATATGATTATTATAATAGATGTGGGAATTTGCCTGCACCTGGAATGGAATTAAAGGAATTATCATTCATCATAGTAATTGATACCGATGGAAAATTCGTAAGACTCGAAGATCGAAGAATTGACAACAAAACAGCTCAAAAATTTCTTGTCCCTAAAGGCATTGGACGTTCGAGCGCGCATACTCCAAATTTTCTTTGGGATAACCCAGCATACGTATTAGGAATTTCCGATGCTAATTTTCCTTACGATAGTTCACGTTTAAATGAAGAAAAGAAAGAAAAAAAAGAGAAAGATAGAGAAAATGAACGAGCTAAGAATATAAAGTGTCATAAGACTTTTGTTGACTTAGTAGATCATTTAGCTCAGAAGTATCCAGAACAAAAAGACATAAAGTCTCTTCAAAAATTTTATGAAGACCAAAATATCTTAGAAAAAATCAAAAAAGATCCCTTGTGGCCTGACTTTCAAAAAAACCTCATTAAAAATATATCTTTTCTTATTGATGGGGATTCACAAATTCTTCCTGAAAAGAAAGAGTTATTCACAAATGATTTTAAAAAAGAACAGAAGAGTATAGAAGGGTATTGCCTTGTAACTGGGGAAAAGGCAGATCTTATTGAAACAACATCTGCGACATCAATACAAGGCAGTCAAGCAACAGCTAAATTAGTTTCTTTCCAAGTTAGCTCTGGCTACGATTCTTATGGCAAGAAAAAAGGATTTAATGCTCCTATTTCTAAAGATGCGGAATTCAAATATACAACAGCTTTACGCTCGTTGTTAGAAAAAGATTCTCGCAACAAATTTTTCGTTGGCTCCCGTACTTTTGTCTTTTGGGCATCATCTAAAGATGATAGCGCATTAGCTGTAGAAAATAGTGTATTCAACATGTTTGGATTAAATGGCATAGAGGATGATCCGAACAAAAACATCGAGAATGTCAAAAAAGTGATGCAAGCTATCTATTCTGGAAATTTAAAAACCACTTTAGATGACAAATTTTATATTCTTGGTCTATCACCAAATAGTGCTAGAATTGCGGTTTCTTATTGGAAAGAACAACCATTACGACAATTCGCAGGCATGATACTACATCATTTTGATAATATGAATATTGTTGATACACGCAAAGAAAAGAAACCATACGTGGGATTACGTACCATGCTAAGTGCTGTCACATTATGTGGAAAATCATCGGATGTGACTCCAAATCTTTCAGAAGAAATAATAAAAAGTATATTTGAAGGCGTACAATATCCTTATACACTATTTACAGGATGTATTAGACGTATTAGGGCCGAAAGTGGCGACAATAGTAAAAATCCTGTTAATATAGCTAGAGCAGGAATAATTAAGGCATATTTAAATAGAATAAATGATAACAACAAAAATATACAAATTATGTTAGATAAAGAAAATAGAAATCTAGGTTATCTCTGTGGTAGACTCTTTGCTACGCTTGAGAAAATTCAAGAGGATGCAAATAATATCCATAGTATTCGGGAAAGATATATGAATGCAGCAAGTTCAACACCTTCTACTGTCTTTGCTACCATACTTAATCTTTCAGTACATCATGCAGAAAAACTAAATAAATCCAAGCAAATCTATTATGAGAAGATGAAACAGGACATAATCGACAAACTACCAGCTAATGGTTTCCCATCTCACCTTACTCTACAAGATCAAGGTCGGTTCTTTGTTGGCTATTATCAGCAAAGACAAGATTTTTTTATTAAAAAAGAATCATGTGAAGAAGAAATACAATAAAGACAAATAAATATATAATATTATGTTAGAACTTAATAACAGAATTGATTTCGTTTACATTTTTGATGTACAGGATGGAAATCCTAATGGTGATCCAGATGCAGGAAACCTGCCACGTGTTGATGCAGAAACAGGAGAAGGTCTAGTAACTGATGTATGCCTTAAACGTAAAGTAAGAAACTATGTACAAGTAGCAAAAGGAAATTCTGCGGGATATGATATTTTCATCAAAGAAAAGGCAGTCCTTAATACTCTAATTGAAGATGCCCATAAGGATGAGAGTGTTAAAGATAAAAAAGAAAACGATAAGACAGAAGCAGCCCGCAAAGTAATGTGTCGCGATTATTTCGATATACGTACATTCGGAGCTGTTATGTCAACAGGAAAGAATGCTGGTCAAGTTCGAGGTCCTATTCAGCTAACCTTTGCACGTTCAATAGATCCTATTACTACAGCAGAACATTCCATAACCCGTATGGCTGTTGCTACAGAAAAGGAAGCAGAAAAACAAGGAGGTGATAATCGTACCATGGGGCGCAAATCAACTGTCCCTTATGGTCTTTATATGTGTCATGGTTTTATCTCAGCCAATCTTGCAAAACAAACTGGTTTTAATGAAGAAGACTTACAAGTCTTTTGGGATGCATTAATTAATATGTTTGACATAGATCGTTCTGCTGCACGTGGATTGATGAGTGCTCAAAAACTAATCGTCTTCAAACATGATTCTATGCTAGGAAATGCACCTGCCAACAAACTTTTCGATCTCGTTAAGATTAATAAAGTTTGCGAAGGTGTTCCACGCTCATTTAAGGACTACGATGTAACCATTGATGGTGAGATACCACAAGGTGTTACTGTAGAAGAGAAAATATGATCTTTAAATATGTATTCTGAAGACGATATGCTCATGTTGTCGGGGATTCAACACTATAAATTTTGCCCCCGACAATGGGCTTTAATTCATATCGAACAGCAATGGAATGAGAATCGCTTGACTACAGAAGGTAATATACTCCATAAACATGTTGACGATCCATTCTATCGCCAAAAATGTGGTGACTATATAAATCTTAGGTCTGTTAATATTGCATCTAAAGAATTAGGACTTTACGGTATAACTGACGTTATAGAACTACATCCAACGCAAAATAAAAAGAATAGTATATCACACTCAAAGTATTCTGGTAGATGGATTCCATATCCAATAGAATACAAACATGGTAAACCCAAAAGGAATCATATTGATGAAGTGCAGTTAACAGCCCAAGCGATGTGTCTAGAAGAAGAATATCAAATCACAATCTATGAAGGAGCTTTTTACTATGCCGAAATTAGAAGACGAGTTGAGGTTTCTTTTACACAAGAATTACGTGACATCGTTAGAAACTGTGTAAAAGAAATGCATACTATTTATGAGACTAAACAAATACCAAAGTCTAAATATCATAATTATTGTGATAAGTGTTCAATGATAAATATATGTATGCCATCCAAGAAAGGTGATACAAAGGCTTCCTATTATCTCAAAAAGAATTTATATGAGGAAACTACTTAATACATTATATGTAACTACACCAGAATCATATCTATCAAAAGACGGATTGAATGTCGTTATATCTGTAAAGCAAGAAGAAATGTTCCGAATCCCAATTATCAATATCGAAAGTATTGTTACTTTCGGCTACATGGGAGCAAGTCCAGGGCTGATGAAACTGTGCTGTGATAACCATGTTTCTTTAACATTTCTATCCCCAAACGGCAGATTTATTAGTAGAATCCAAGGACAAGTGCAAGGCAATGTGATATTACGGCACGAACAATGCCATTGGGTTGATAATCCCAAGAAATCAATGCATCTTGCACGTGTAATGATTGCCGCAAAAATTCTAAACTATCGTAATATTCTTCGAAGATTCATTCGCGATAATGGAAAAAATAAAGATATTGAAGAAGCATCTATGTTTCTTGACAAAAATAAAAGAGAGGCTTTATCAACTACTAATCTTGAGTCTTTAAGAGGTATTGAGGGTATTGCGGCAAATAAATATTTTTCTGTATTTTCCAAACTTATTATTCAAAATAAATCACAGTTTCCATTTTCAGAGAGAAACCGTCGACCTCCTAAAGATGCCGTTAACGCAATGCTGTCATTAGTATACACCTTGATTACAAATGATATGCAATCTGCATTGGAAACTGTTGGTTTAGACCCTTTCCTTGGTTTCCTTCACACAATGCGACCTGGACGAGCTTCACTTGCATTAGATATGGTTGAGGAATTAAGAGCTTATCTTGGCGATCGTTTTGTCCTTTCACTAATAAACCGAAGACAGATTACACAAAAAGATTTTCTTTTTCAAGGAGAAAAGGGAGTAATACTGACAGATGAAGGGCGTAAGAAGTTTATAACAGCATGGCAAACTAGGAAAAAGGATGAAATAATTCATCCTTATTTGAATGAAAAAGTTAGTCTTGGACTCTTGCCATATATTCAATCTATGCTTTTGGCTAGATATATCCGTGGTGATATTGATGATTATCCAACATTCTTAATTAAATAAACTATGACAATTCTTGTAACATACGATGTAGATACCGTAAGCATTTCCGGTCAAAAACGCTTGCGGCAAGTAGCAAAAACATGTAAGGATTATGGCCAACGCGTTCAAAATTCTGTTTTTGAATGTGAAGTGACTGAGTCGCAATTCATATTGTTAAAAAATAGGCTTTCTGAAATTATAGATATGGAACTTGATAGCATAAGATTCTATCGTCTTGGAAAAAAATCTCAAATACATACAATAATTATCGGAAAGAAAACGTCTTATAAAGTAGATGGAGTATTATTAATATGATGCGAATATCAAGTGATACAAAATTCCCCTTACTTTCGCACCCACTGATTATCAGTATATTACAAATAGAAATGCTATTCTATTTAAAATGATTTTATTGATATATTTATATTTCGCATAACAATATTTACAACTTGCTTATATTCAAGCATATACAATATATAAAGTCACACCCCACGCGGGTGTGTGGATTGAAACAAAACAAACACCTTATAGCCTACTCCAGTCTTGGGTCACACCCCACGCGGGTGTGTGGATTGAAACATCTTGAAGTATTTTCTGTTGCTTACGAGCAGCAGTCACACCCCACGCGGGTGTGTGGATTGAAACTTTAATATAACTTGTTGGTAAAGATATACCTATGTCACACCCCACGCGGGTGTGTGGATTGAAACCTGCCTTATTACCTTGAGACTGCACCGGAGCAGGTCACACCCCACGCGGGTGTGTGGATTGAAACGTTTATGACTCGCCAAACAATCGCTACACTTATGTCACACCCCACGCGGGTGTGTGGATTGAAACCTTGCAGCATCTAGTACACTTCTGCGAAGATTAAGTCACACCCCACGCGGGTGTGTGGATTGAAACGTAGCAGGCACCTCATACAAGGTGCGCGCAGAAGGTCACACCCCACGCGGGTGTGTGGATTGAAACTACTTTAATTTCTTTAATTGTTCTTCTAATTCGTCACACCCCACGCGGGTGTGTGGATTGAAACCTTCGTAGTTGTCGAAGATCCCTCTAGCACGCTGAGTCACACCCCACGCGGGTGTGTGGATTGAAACGTCATAAGTAGACGAATGCAAAGATACACATTATGTCACACCCCACGCGGGTGTGTGGATTGAAACCTTTATATGTCTTACTGCATCGCAAGTAAATTCAAGTCACACCCCACGCGGGTGTGTGGATTGAAACTACCATCGGGTCGTTCTCCTCCAATCCCTTTCGTGGTCACACCCCACGCGGGTGTGTGGATTGAAACTAAGATATTTGAGTGGAAGAGCAACAAGGCATTAGGTCACACCCCACGCGGGTGTGTGGATTGAAACTTTAACGAGAGAGAGACATATGTACGTTAGATGCGTCACACCCCACGCGGGTGTGTGGATTGAAACTTGAGGTTCGAAGTACTTCCTGTTAAGCGCTCCGTGTCACACCCCACGCGGGTGTGTGGATTGAAACTAAACAGTATTAACGAAAGAAAACGTAATGATGGGTCACACCCCACGCGGGTGTGTGGATTGAAACACGTTTAAGAGATTGATAGAATTCACCTTTAAGGTCACACCCCACGCGGGTGTGTGGATTGAAACACGACGTAATATATAAGTATGAAGGGGAATGGGAGTCACACCCCACGCGGGTGTGTGGATTGAAACCAAAAGCGAGAGGTAACTCCGGCAGCAAGTGCACGTCACACCCCACGCGGGTGTGTGGATTGAAACACGGTGAGCAATCCAACCCTTAGTGTGAACGGGTCGTCACACCCCACGCGGGTGTGTGGATTGAAGAACAAACGCTTATTTTGTATTATTTAAACTTTGAATCAGATACTGTTAACAGAAATCGTGTACCGTTTTACGCTCCTTCTAGAACAAACTTGAACCTAGCAGGCTCTCAAAATACAGAAAAACACTTCTCTAGAAGTTGATTTTCTGAACGAAGTTAACTGCATCGGCTTACGAAGTTAACTTCGTAAGCTCATGCGAATAGGTTTATAGCCTTACGTAGTTAACTAAACTAGCCTATATTCCCAGTATATTTTGAAGACAGCATCTTTTAAATGCTCATAACTTACTGATTATCAGCAGATTGTATTCTGCTCATAATTCTAACATTCATAATCACCCCGTCATCAATTCTGAATTCGCGAATTATGAACACCTTTTAGCGATGGAAAATTAAGGAATTTAACGTTCATTGTACAATGGCGAATTCAACTTGCAAAATCCCGAAAGCATCCCGAAGGATATAAAAAAATAAAGGTGCGACTTTCACAAGCGGCACCTTTTCTCAAATTAATCTACCATAATTTATATAAGAACAATTCACTTTCTATCACACAATACCTTCCCACAATCTGCACGGGTATACTCCGTCACCCCCTCGGATGAGAGCCATACCATACGACTCATGGCACCCCGGAAGGATACACGAGCTATGTATTGGTAGCCAGGCACACCCTTCGGGATATGCCGGAACAATATCTTTGAAGTATCGAGAGATTCCCGACCTCCAAACGGAATAAGAAAATCTCAACTTACTGTTTTTTATTCTCGATATATTGCTATCGCTTGAATAATCGTCATCCGTTATTTCTTCTTATACTTATACTTGAGTTACAATCATCTTATTCAATGTGCAAAATTAACAAAAAATTACAAATGTGGCAAATTTACACCCAAAAATTATCATGAAACATTTTATAATGCTCGCAAATACACCAAAAATATACTATAATCGACTAATTATCAAGTAAATAAGTGATAAAATGGGGTTGACGAATAAGTGTATTATGCATACTCAATACAATATTTCTGATACAAATATTAAGGTTTTTGTTACAAAAAATAAGGTGTGATTTCAAAAAATATGTTATATTTGCAACCGAAAAAGATACCAAAATGCGCAATAACATGAAAAACAAACAATGCGCTTGAATAAATAAAAGAGAAATTCGCAGAAAACAGGTTTTACAACCTTAATATCAATTTAATACTAACTAATAATAACCAATTTAGGTCCTTTTATGAAGTACTTTAAATCTATCGAAAAGCCGTTAGTATTACTATTCCTGCTCTGTTTATTCCCTCTCGGAATATCGGCTCAGAGCATCATCAAGGGATTAGTAAAGGACGCAACCGGTGAACCAATCATTGGTGCTTCGGTTAAGGTGGTTGGCACTAACGAGGGAGCAGTTACCGATCTTGATGGTAACTTCCAAGTGAATGCTGACCCTAACTCTAAATTATCAGTTTCATACGTCGGTTTCTTGTCGCAGACCGTAAATGTGGCTGGTAGAAGAAACATTACCATCATCCTTAAGGAAGATTCTAAAACGCTTAACGACGTTGTAGTAATCGGTTACGGTACCATGAAGAAGAGCGATATCTCTGGTTCTGTAGCTACAGTCGATCAGGAAGCCGTAATGAAGCGTATGCCGCAGAATATCGGTCAGGCCCTCCAGGGTGCTGCTGCCGGTGTGATGGTTACTCAGCAGGACGGTTCTCCAGACGGTAAGGCTGCCATTCGCATTCGTGGTGTCGGAACCATCAACGGCGACGCTTCTCCTCTTTATGTGGTAGATGGTGTTCAAGTGGGTTCTAATGCTGACTTCGTGAACCCTTCTGATATCGAGCGTATCGAGGTGTTGAAGGATGCTTCTGCTACTGCTATCTATGGTTCTGCCGGTGCCAATGGTGTGATCATGATCACAACAAAGCACGGAAGTAAGGGGCACATGAATATCAATGTCACAGCTGATTTCGGTCTACAGACTTTGCCTTATACGCTTGATGTTCTCGACATCGATACTTATGCTAAGGCGCTTCGCGAAGCTAAGGCTAACGATGGCGGCCATCTGGCTAACCAGGTTTGGGATGAGCAATATGATGGCAAGCGCAACGCTATCAACTGGCAGAAGGAGATGACTCGCCCTGCTCTTCGTCAGCAGTATGGTGCTTCTCTGAACGGTGGTGCTGACAAGACTCAATATAACCTTTCTTTCGGTTGGTTGGACGTTAACGGTCTCGTCGTAAACACAAACTACCAGCGCTTCACCACTCGCGCGAACATTACTAGTAAGGTAAATAAGTTCCTCGAGATTGGTGGCGACATCAACTATACTCATAGCGAGAGTAAAGGTAGTAACATGGCTTTGGGTAACAACCAGAACATGTCTTCTCTACGTGACTTCGCTTCTTTAGCTCCTACTTTGGACTATACAACTGATAATGTTCTTGGTGGTAACATTATCAATGTGAACCTCAAGAACCCTGATGGTACTTATGGTACTGGTTATCAGCAGACTCCTAATGGTTGGGAGGGTAACACCACTATCGGCGCTAACCCTTACGCTTCGCAGATGGAGAACGGTGATCGCGCTCGCAATGGTTACGACCGTATCCAGACTACTGCTTATATCGACCTTACTCTTCTCAACGTAAAACATCATAAGTTGAGCGCTAAGAGTCAGGGTACATATACTTATTGGGGCAACAATAGCTCTGACTATACTGGTGGTCGCCATCGTTTCAACTATATCAACGATGTCCTCACCGAAGTTCCTATGCACGATGACCAATCTTACGCATTCTCTCTGAATAACTCTAATGGTTACAGCCTCGGTATTCAAACCTATCTCACTTACAATCTAAATTACGATATTCATAACCTTACTGTAATGGTTGGTAACGAGGTAAATAAATCATGGGGACAGTGGGTAAGCGCAAGTGCTCGTAACTTCCCTTCTCTCTACAACCGTTCTATCTCTCTTACTGAAAAACCTGAGGATATCCAGGGTAATGGTGCTTATAATGATGACTCTCGTACCATCTCTTACTTCGCTCGTGGTTCTTATAGTTTGATGGATCGTTACATCTTGACTGCTACTATCCGTCGTGATGGTTCTTCTAACTTCAGTTCCGGTAACCGTTGGGGTACTTTCCCTTCTGTGGCTGGTGCTTGGCGTATCTCTGAGGAGCCTTTCATGAAGAATGTGAAGTATCTGAACAACTTGAAACTTCGTCTCGGTTGGGGTCAGACTGGTAATGCCGGTAACATGGCTGGTAAAGCTGTTGCGGCTCTTAGCGCTGACGCTGCTTATAACTTGTATGGCGAGAATGGTGTTTCTGGTGCCTTCGGTGGCAACCGTAACCGCGAGACGGGTTGGTTCTCTCCTCTCGTTGATACAAACTTGAAGTGGGAAACTACTGAGATGACTAACATCGGTCTTGACTTCGGTTTGCTCGATTGTATCGATGTCACTTTGGATTACTTCATCAAGAATACTAAGGATCTTCTCCTCTTCCAGCAGATTCGTCCTTCAGCTGGTTACACTCAGATCTATACAAACTATGGTACTATTCAGAACAAGGGTTTCGAGTTCTCTATCGGCTATCATAAGCAGGTGAACAAGGACTTTGGTTTCAACGTTCGCTTGAATGGTTCTACTATCAAGAACAAGGTTAAGAAGATGGGTGAACCTCTGTATAATACAGCTTCTGGCAACAATGGTGCTAGCGCTTATGATGGTTCTCAGGTTGGTGCTATCGATGGTAGCGGTTACTGGAACAATCACTCTATCTGTATGGAGGGCGAGGCTGTTGGCTCTTTCTATGGTTATGTAACTGATGGTATCATCAAGGATCAGGCTGACCTCGATGCTTACAAGGCTTACTTTACTGATGATTCTGGAAAGTTCCAGGATGCTGAGTCTAAGGTTGATGGTGACCACCCATTGCAGATTGGTGATATGAAGTTCAAGGATCTTAACAATGACCATAAGATCGACCAGAATGACCGTGTCATCCTTGGTAATGGTTTCCCTAAATTGAACTATGGTATCAATTTTGGCGCTAACTATAAGAACTTTGACTTCAACGTTTATATGTATGGTGTCTTAGGTCAGGATATCCTTTCTTATTCTGCTATGAAGATGAGTGCTATGGGTCAGCTCGATGACCAGACTACTCCAAACATCTTGCCTTCTGCTTATCAAGCTGCGTTCCGCAATGGTGAGGGTAGTCTTCCTCGCTTGAGTATCCTCGACCCTAACCGTAACTATCGTGTAAGTGATATGTGGGTTAAGAATGGTGACTTCCTCCGTCTGTCTAACCTCCAGGTTGGTTACACTTTGCCACAGGCTATCGCTACTAAGCTCTCTATCGAGAAGGCTCGTGTTTACCTTGGCGTAAGCAACTTGTTCACGATCTCTGGTTACAACAAGTATGGTGACCCTGAGTGTGGTTCTGGTTCTGTCCTTTATACAGGTTTGGATACCGGTCGTTATCCTCAGCCTCGTACTTTCATGGCTGGTGTAAACGTTACATTCTAATCCGTCACTTCCTTTGTAAAACTATAATTCGAATACTAATATGAAAAATAAATATTATATTTTAGGAACTACATTTTGCGGATTGATGTCGCTCGGACTAACATCTTGCGATAATGATGCGTTCCTAGATGTCGAACACTATAATACAATTGATCCTTCGGGATTGTTCGAGAAAAATTCCAATGCCGTGAAAGGTATCAACGGTGTATATGATATGATGTATCCTAATGATGACTATGATGGTGACTGGGGTTTCAAGCCTAACTTGTTTACGGGTTGTCACCCTACTATCGATACTCAGGCTACGGGTTGGGATAAAAACTGGAACTCTCAGGCTTGGAATGCTAACTCTTCGGAGTTGCTCTCAGGATGGAAACAGGTTTATGCGGGTATCATGCGCGCCAACGACTATCTTGACGGACTGGAGAAAGCGGAGACTAACCGTGAGTTTACGGAGGCTTATAAGACGAATCTGAGTGGACAGGCTCATGCTCTTCGTGGATTCTTCTATCATTGGTTGGCTACAACTTTCGGTCGTGTTCCTATGTTGGAGGCTGGCGAAAATTATGTCAATACACCTACAAAGAAACGTGCTGAAACTTATACTGAGATGTGGAACTTCATTATCTCTGACTTTGAACAGGCTGCCAAGGAATTGCAATGGACGCCTATGGATAATGAGTATGGCCGCGCTACTAAGGGTATGGCTTTGGCTTATCTGGGCGATTCGTATATGTGGAAGGCTTACCGTCTTACCGATGGTGCTAATGGTCAGACTAAAGATGAAGCTCAGGCTCAGGAACTTTATAAGAAGGCTGCTGAATGCTTTAAGCAAATCCTCGACAGTAAGACTTATAAACTCAACGAATCTTTCACCACACTTTGGGACCCTGCTTCTGCTTGGGGACCTGAGACGATTTGGTGTGAGCAACTCGATGAGGGTAAGAACTGGGGGCAATGGAATAACCTTACTTCTAAGTTGATGCTGAAATGGTATACAGCTTGTCCTGAAAACGGTGGCTGGGGTTCTCTGTTCCTCTCTTGGGAGTGGTACTCTAGTTACGAGAAGGGTGATAAGCGTCGCGATGGTTCTTGCTACACGGGTGCTGTCCTCGAGGAGTCTGAAGCTAAGGCGCTCTATGAGAAGTATAAACCGCTTTATTCTGAACAGAATGACGAGAAGTCGCCTATCTATTACAAGAATAATCCTTACTACTATGCTAGAGATTACAAAGCTGACGCTAAACCTTACAACATCGTAGACAAGACCTCTCCTGTTTATGGAAACAACCCTTATCTGCAGGAGCGCTTGGGCCATAATGGTATCGTTTACTGGACTAAGAAGGAACTTGATGAGTATCATGAAAATATGTACAAGGATCCAAAAAATTATCCTGACAAATACGATCCTAACAAATGGTTCAAGCCTGGTGATCTTAAGGCTGTAACTTCAAAGACTGTGAACTATCACTTTACCAATGGTGAATGGGCGCCAGCTATCTGGAGTTCTAAGATGTGGCGTACAGCTTCTGCTGACTATAAGTCTTGGGGTGATGGCCACTGGAGTCCTACTCCTATCTATTGGAAGCGTTTGCCTAACGTGATGTTGGATTATGCTGAATGTTTGTTCCGTACCGAGGGTGAGAACTCTGTAGAGGCTTGGAAGCAGATCAATGAGTTGCGTAAGCGTGCTTTCGGTAAGCTGGAGGATGGTAACGAGAAGGCTCTTACCACTAAATACTTGCCTTACTATAATAGTTTCGCAGAATGGGTTGGCCGTGATGCTGAAGAGGAAATCCCTAATGGATTCAAGAAGAAGCTTACTTCTTATCCTATTCCTTTCGGTAGCAATGGAAATAATCCTGAGGATGCTAAAACTTACTATACAGCGCTTAAGGCTGCTAAGGGCTTCACTTCGCCTGTATGGAAGGTTGCTGTAAACGAGGAGCGTCGTAAGGAGTTCAACTGCGAATGGACTCTCCGTCCTGATATGCAGCGTTCTGGATACATGGCTGATCACGTGGCTCACAACTATCCTAAACGTCCTGCCGAGGCTAATATGGCTAACATTCCTTGGACTACTCGTGAATATGAATACGATGACTCTAAGATGGATATGCCTATTCCTCAGGATGAAATCTTGAAGAATAAGGATTGTGATCAGAACCCTGGTTATTAATGGGGGTATTAAAATACATTCATAGTTACTTTTTGCTATCGAGCAAAATAAGTTAAAACTGTAAGGAGGACTGTGTTGTGAGGATACGGTCCTCTTCTTTTATTTGTTCTGTCGGTAATGGGAAATGTCTCTCCTACTATATGTCCTCTCTATCAACTATAAATACATTCTCTACATATAATACATGTTCTTTCTATTAACAATACAAGCCTCTCGTATTTACTACGAGAGGCTTGTATGTAGATATTGATTTATCCTGATGGGGTTCAAATATTATTCAATGCTTCATCGAGAGCTATGATGTCTTCATCGGTAGTTGCCCAACTGGTAACAAATCGACAAAGTATCTCATTCTCGTTGAGTGGTTCCCAAACTTCAAAGGCTATCTTTCGCATGAGTTGCTTTTTCTGTTCAGGACTAAGTACAACAAACTGTTGATTGGTTGGTGAATCTATACCGATACGGAATCCGTGACGCTCAAAGACGGTCTTGAGTTTCTTGGCCATCTGTATGGCATGACGGGAGATACGGAAATATAGGTCATCGGAAAACAATGTATCAAACTGAATACCTAGCATGCGACCTTTGGCAAGTAATGCGCCATGATTCTTCACAATGGTAAAGAGATGCTTTGGGGCTCTAGTGTTCGTATAAACCACAGCTTCTCCAAACATCGCTCCTACTTTGGTTCCACCTATATAGAAGACATCACAATGTTTTGCTAGGTATGGTAAGGTCACGTCACACGCATCGGAAGCAAGGGCATAACCTAGACGGGCGCCATCGATATAGAGATAAAGTGAATACTTACGACATACATCATAGATATCGGCAAGTTCTTGCTTGGTATACAAACCGCCTAGTTCTGTAGGGAAAGTGATGTATACCATTCCTGGCTGTACCATATGATGACTACTTTCATCGGCTGTAAAGGTTGCCATATAGTTTTCTAGTTGATCGGCTTTCAACTTGCCATCAGCACTTGGTAACGCGATGACTTTATGACTAAAGGCTTCTATTGCTCCTGCCTCATGGACATTGATATGACCGGCATCTACACAAATCACTCCCTCATAATTACACAACAAGGAATCAATAACCGTACTATTGGTTTGCGTACCTCCAACAAGGAAGAAAATGTCAGCTTCACTAAGTTCGCATGCGCTCTTAATTTTCGCTTTTGCTTGCTCGCAATAAGGATCAAATCCGTAGCCACTAGTTTTGTCTTCGTTGGTTTCTATGAGTCTTCTTAAAATCGCAGGCTCTACGCCATTGTTGTAATCACTTTCAAACGATATCATAATGTTTCTCTTATAATTGGTGCAAAAGTACAAAAAAAATAGGATTACAGAAAACGATATCGTGAATATATGAATTGCGGAATACAAAAAATCGTACTACTCAAGAATCCATCTTGAAGTAGTACGATTGTTATTTGATGTGTTTGGCAAGATCTGATAATGACCTTACCGACACAACGCTTATTTATAAGAAATCATTGTAATGGCATATCCATAACCTGACATGCGGAAACCATGATTCTTGATGATATCTACGTCCTTATCAGAGAGTGTGATCTCTGCAACGCCCTTATCTCCTACTGCACCATTCAGTTTGTAGTCGTCTGCGTACTCTGGGAAGACGAAATCCCAGTCACCCATGAAACGAATCTGGTGATAGTTCTCACCCTTAGGGTCGTTAATGACATATCCTACCTTGATCTTCATACCGACCTTTGCAGCCGCTGTAATCTGTTCATTTACCTGATCGAAAACATTCCAGTTGACACCAAATCCTTCAGCATTCTCCCAGATAATCTTTTCGCTGAGAACTGTAAGACGACCCTTAGTAGTCATTTTGTTGTCTACATAGAATGATGCGGCACTACCATCCTTGGTAGTAGCTGTTACATCATACTCGCCTGCAGCCAAATCACCTACGTTCAAAGTGATAGAAGTAGCTGTATGCTCGGTAATGTTTGCCTGAGTGTTACCAACCTTTACAGAAGCTATCTTGTCGAGGTTAAGACCATTCAAGGTAACGACACCATCATCTGTACGAAGATCACCATTAGCAACTAATGCAGATGATGTGACATTAAATTTACCAGCACCATACTTGAAACCATCTGCGCCAACGAGAGATGCACGATAGGTACTATCCTTGAGGTCTGCAGGAACGGTAAAGCTAACAACATCGCCATTGACCTTAACATTCTGTGCTTCTTTGCCACCTATAATGATACCAGAAACCTTATCAAGGTTCTGACCATGAATAGTAGCTGTCTTACCCGGAGAAATAAATCGCTCTGTAGTAGATTCGCCCAATACAGGATCGCCTTCTGCAGGATTTACCACAAGTTTAGTAGTACGAGAGGTTGACAATCCCTTAGTTGTTGTGGCAACGATCTTAAGGATATAAGTACCTGCCTCTACTGGCTGATTGATGGTTGTTCCCTCGAAAACCTTCTCGCCATCAAGATACCAATCCACTGTTGTATAATGAATAGGTGTGGCAATCACTTTGAAGTTGAAATTGTCGGTACGGGTAATTGTCTTCAATACTGCAGGTTCACCGTTCACCCATTCAGGGATATCTGTGTTGAGGATTCGTGGAGAATCATTCTCATCAGCAGTAAAGAATGCCTCGTCACTCGAAGAACATGCGGTGAATGACATTGGGGCAGCCATCAACAAAAGCATTCCGAATGTACGGGCTGTATTTTTAATATAATTGAATTTCATAATTCTACGCTTAAATATTGATATTTTGTATCGGATTTACAGATTTACTTCTTAGTCGGAGCATCAACATTTACATCGTTAGCATCCCACCACATACGTTTGTGCCAGTTATCTGTACCACCAAGACGCTGAATAGCATCATTATAATTGACTGTATTATACTTACCCTCGAGCATTGGATATTTCAAACGTGTTGGAGTTGAAAGATCTGCATCATCATAAGTAAATCCATCATGGGTCTTGAAGTTCGCACGATTCTGCATAACAGGATAGTCTGAACGACGAAGGTTAGCCCAAGCCTCAGAAGGATTCATCATATGAAGGATCCATGCCTGAGTATTGATGGTCTCCTTAGGGTTACTACCCAAAGGATTAGCAGCGATAAAGGTATTGATCTCCTCATCAGAAATCTTCTCACTATTTGTGAGATAATAATCATTAAGAATTTCCATTGACTCCTTTACACCCTGCTCATAAAGAGTCTCGGCGCTACCATCAACAGTCCAACCCTTAGTCTTAGCTTCGGCCTTAAGGAAATTAACCTCAGCAGAAGTAATAAGAAATCCAGGACGATCTGGCATCTCGAAATCAATATTAAGTGCCGGACGGAGCATACGAGCATCAAAGTTACCAGTGTTGTAACCTGCTTCAGGATCCTGCTCAACAAGTTTTGCAAGTGAAGGAATCTCTGAAAGACTAGGCGCATTTACCCAATCTGTATACCATGCTGCACCAGGGTTACAAGCAGGTTCCTTCATATTGTTACGCTTTAAATATGCTACGACATCATCGGTAAGATCATGGTTACCTTCACGATCTGGCTTAATCTCACTACGCTTAGGATTAACATAGTGACGGCAAATACGATACATACGTGGGTCACCAGTCTTCTCCATCAAGTTAACGAAAGTAGAACTTACGAAGGTTGGAGAAGTAGGATCTTGACCATAAAGGATTTCACCCAATGCATTTACACGGAAATCGTACTCCTCAGCACCTTTATAAAGAGTGAAAGCCTGATCAGAGTATCTTACAAAAGCATCCTCACTAGGTTTTACGATATAACCATGAACATCGTTAAGAGCTTTCTCGAATTCCTTCTTAGCCTTCTCTGGTTCAACATCAGAGATACGCATAGCAAAACGCAAACGAAGACTATTAGCATAACGCTGCCATGCCTTTGTATCACCATCAAAGTTGGTTACATCACCAGTAATACGATCGGTGCCCTTATCCAACTGGTTTACACAAGAATCAAGTTCTGTGAAGAACCAGTTATAGATATCTTGTTGCTTATCATATTTAGGATTAGCAGTACCTTCTGTGTAACCCTTACCAGCCTCTGAGCATGGGATATCTCCATAGATATCTGTAAGAACAGACATCAGATATACCTTATGGATACGTAAAACAGCATTTAAATTGAGTTTTCCACTCTCCTCTGTATTCTTAATAGCATCAACAAGGTTCTTAATTGCGACCGTATAGAAGCGATCCCATACAAGACGAGACTGGTCATCCTGAGCATGTACACTACCCGCATAATTGGTAACATTCCACGCTCCTGCGAAATGCTGTGTAAAACCGGTAATATAACTACGATAAGTATCCATCATGCTGAAATCACCATATGTCTGAAGCAGACAAGTCGTGAGTTGGCTATTAGGATTGATAATAGGGCTTTTACTTGGATCGGTATTAACGATCTCCATATGCTCGTCAGAGCATGATGCCATGAAACCTGTTGCCAATGGTAAAACTAAGGCAAGGCACAAGCCACTCTTTTTGATATATTTATTAATGAACGTTTTCATTATTGTCAGAATAAAACTTAGAATTTGAGATTAACATTAAGGCCGTAGCTACGGCGAGATGGCAATGAACCATACTCAAGGCCAAGACCAGATGTATTATAACCTGAATCTGGATCGATGTTAGGAATGTTCTTCCATACAATAAATGGGTTACGAGCTACGAATGAAACAGTAAGACCCTTAACGAAGTTACCAAGCATCTGCTTAGGGAACTCATAACCGAAAGTAATCTCACGACATTTAATGTAAGAGTTATCATAGATGAACATAGAAGGTGCATTGTCGGCAGCACTTGTCCAATATGACTCTGGGTTTACAGGGATTGTATTCTTCTCATAAACTGTCTTGCCATCACTTGTTGTGGTAGCGATAACACCTGGTACGATGTAACCTCTAGCGTTTCCTGAAGCACGCCACTCATCGATAGTCTTACCTGCTGCCATACGAGCCTCCTCAGAAGCATACCACTCAGCACGACCTTCCAATGTTTCCTTAGCCTTACCTGTCTGGAATGCAGAACGCATTGACATAGAGAATAAGTCAGCACCTACCTTAACATCGAATGATGCAGAAAGGCGGAAGTTCTTATATGTAAAGGTATGATACATACCACCTGTCCAGTCCCAAGATGCGTTACCTAGTGTGTGGGTACCATCTGCAACCTCTGGAAGACCTGTCTTGGCATTAATGATTACCTGACCATCTTCTGTACGCTTAAAGTCTTTACCGATGATACTACCATAGTTCTGACCAACCTCAGCACCTACGCTGACGCCACACCAAGTAGCCTTCTCAAGTTCGAAATAGTCCATACCGTCAACAAGTTTCTTTACCTTGTTCACGTTCTTAGAGAAGTTAACACCCATATCCCAAGCGAAATCCTTTGCCTGAATCAGTCGACCGTTGAGGGCAACTTCGATACCTTTATTCTGAATCTCACCAGCATTGATCAGACGATTTGGATAACCACTGGCTGATGAAGATGCCAAACGGATGATCTGATCGCGAGAGTTCTGGTTGTAATAGGTTACATCCAAACCCATACGATAGTTGAAGAACTTCATCTCAAGACCGAGTTCATAACTGCTGGTCATTGTTGGCTTCAAATCCTTATTAGGCTGTGTATAGTTGTTGATCATACCAATAGTATAACCAGGATAGCTATACTTAGCATTAGCATAGTTCAAAGCGAGCTGATATGGATCGGTATCGCTACCTACCTGAGCCCATGATGCGCGGAACTTACCAAAATTGATAATCTTCTTACTCTTGAGGAACTCAGAGAATACTACACTACCTGATACAGAAGGATATACATAAGTATTATTGTTCAAAGGAAGTGTAGATGACTTATCAGAACGAAGTGTTCCCTCCAAGTAGTAGATATGCTTGTAACCCAAACTTGCACTACCATAAACAGAATTAATCTGCTTATTATATGTACTAGGTGTAATATGCTGCTCAGAATAATTTTCAATAGTCTGAAGATTATCCATCTGCTGGTTACGACCTACGATGCAAGTTGTCTCATTGTTTACTTTAAAGAGGTTACCACCAAGAGTTGCATTCAAATCGAAATCGCCCCAAGAATGGTTGTACAACATCAACAACTCTGCATTTACCGTACGGTTATTATAGATATTCTGTGTAAGAGAACCAGCTGCGTTACCAGGAGTTGTTCTTGCGATGAAATCATTAAATGTCATCTTGTTGATGTCTGTACCGATGGTACCTTGCATCTTCAATTCCTTTGTAATGTTCCATGTTGCCTTACCAGTGAATCGGAATACATCCTTCTTAGAATTATTACTATTTTTGTAAAGATCCCAATATGGATTCTTGTTATACTGGTCAAGACCATTCCAGTTAGCATAGGTACCATCCTCATTCTGATAATGAGCAAGCCAAGCCTGATTATATGTACTAGCAAGAGTCATCAGGTTCTTACCAACATTACTCTGAGAATCACCCAAAGCCGGACGGTTCTTCACATCCTCACGTGTATAGTTAGCGGTAAAGTCGAAATCAACGGGACCATCAGATGTATTCACACGAAGGTTGAAGTTGTCACGACTCATATTTGTATTAGGTAAGATGTCTTTGTTACGCATATCGGTAACAGAGAAACGCATACCTGTCTTACCAGAACTTGCAGAAAGTACTGCTGTATTCTGCGCTGTAAGACCTGTACGGAAGAAGTTTGATGTGTTATCTTTATAGATTTGGAACGGACGAGCAACACCATCAAAGTAGGTTACCATATAATCATCAGCTTTTGGTCCCCAACTCATATTAGTACCTGACGTTGTTGTCTCTAGATACTGGCCCTTGTTACCCATACCATATATCTGCTGGATATTATCCCACTTAGCCAACTGAGTATCAACGGTAAAAGAACCATTATATTCAACGCTTACTTTATCCTTAGAAGCTTTCTTTGTCGTGATAAGGATTACACCATGAGAAGCGCGAGATCCATAAAGTGCAGATGCAGCAGGACCTTTCAATACGGTCATAGTCTCGATATCATCTGGGTTGATAGCAGAAATACCATCACCAAGGTCATATCCACCTGACTGACCAGCACTACCAAAGTTTGTGTTATCCAATGGCACACCATCAATAACATAAAGTGGTTGGTTATTACCTGTCATCTCGGTATTACCACGAAGAAGAACACGGGTAGAACCAGATGCACCACCAGCTGTATTCTGTACGACCAAACCAGCTACCTTACCAGAAAGAGAGTTGATGACATTGGTTTCCTTGGCTTTGGTTAGTTCTTCTCCTTTTACCTCGCTCAGACCGTAACCAAGAGCCTTACGATCACGCTTGATGCCAAGAGCTGTAACGACAACTTCGTCAAGAACTTTTTTATCCTCTACTAGGGTAATTTTCATGTTATTGCTAGCCTTAACAACCTTGTCTTTAAATCCGACATAGCTAATAACAAGTTCTGTACCAGGTTTAACATCGATCTTGAAATTTCCATCAATATCGGTAATAACTCCCATACTTTTACCTTTTACCTTTACACTGGCACCGATAATAGGTTCGGTTCCATCTGTAACTGTTCCGGTAATTTCTGAAGATTGTTGAACGACAGCAACACCAGGAGTATTAGCTGCCATGATTTGTTGTACACTTGCAGGAAGAGCTAAAGCTGTAGCCGCAAGCATAAAAACAACTTTTCGATTGTTTGTCTTCATTTCTATATTTAGGTTTTGATAAAGTATTTAACGTTTTAACTATTTTCCCTCAAATTAGGTTTTGTCGAATTCCTCATTTACTTTTAATCACGTGGCAAAAATAGTTAAAAGAGGTAAAACGAAGGTTTGAATGCAAACAGAAAAGGTTTCAAAACTATCATATATACACATCGTATAGTTTTAAAACCTTTGTCAATATACTTATAACTATTTGATTATCAATTAATTACTTATATTTACTCGGCGATACACCAAAATGTTTCTTAAACAAGGTACTAAAGTATTTAACATTCACAAAACCAGTTCTTACAGACACATCTAAAACACTATTACCTTGTTTCAAAAGTATCGCAGCACGTTCCAATTTTATCAGACGAATAAACTCTTGTGGCGCTTGAGAAGTAAGCGATTTCAATCGTCCATAGAAGAGTGTACGACTCATAGCCATCTCGGCACATAACTGGTCGATATTGAAATCTGCATCAGAAAGATTATCCAAAACAATACGTGTGGCCTTGTCGATAAACTCTTGGTCATCAACATCAAGCACCTTGGAAATTTGATCTTCTTCCTGTTCCACAACCAACGATTCTTCAGGTTCGCCTTCTGCAGAACTGTCCTTAACCATTTCTATCGAACGACTAAGATAATATTGACTCAATCGCAAACGATTAGCAAGTATACTATCAATCTTGGTTCGAAGAAGTTCTGTGTCAAAAGGTTTCGTAATAAAGTCATCAGCCCCAACTTCTAAACCTTCGATGATAGAATCTCGTCCCGTTTTCGCCGTAAGCAATATCACAGGCAACCAAGAAGTCTCTTTATTGCTCTTGATAATCCTGCACAATTCGTCGCCCTGCATACCTGGCATCATCACATCACTTACTACGAAATCACAAAGTCCACCACCCTTTAGATATTCCAAGGCCTCCTCGGCACTTGCCACATCTATCACATGATAATAGTCTGAGAACGAAAGACGAATATAGGTACGCAACTCATCATTGTCATCAACAAATAACAATGTTGTGGAAGGTTTCGTTTTCTTTTCCGTCTTAAGAAGAACTTGGAAGGCTGTCTGTGCAAGTGACCCTTCATCACGAACACCCTTTGGAGGAGAAGCAACAGGATTTTCTGATATATATTTCCTTAGATGTTCATTACCTAACGGAAGCACCAACGTAAAAGTAGTACCTCTACCCTCCTCACTTACAAAGGTAAGTTTTCCACCATGTCGACGCACAAGTCGGCGCGCAAGCATCAAACCGAGTCCACTTCCTGCAACCTTAGAGTTTACCGCATTTTCTGCACGATAGAAGTTCTGGAAAATATGATGTTGGGCAGCCTTCGGTATTCCTATACCATTATCAGCAATTTTAAATGAGATATGATCAGATGAAACAGAAGTTGATATAACAACTTTTCCACCTTCCGGAGTATATTTTACAGCATTACTAATAAGATTTTGGAATATCTTATCAGCCATAGAAGCATCCATCCAGACGGTCAGATTCTCTGGACAATCGGAAATTTGTATATCTATATCCTTCTGATCTGCAACCAGTTGGAACTTAGCCTTCTGAGCATAAAGAAGACGCTTCACATGAAGTTCTTGCACATACATAACACCATCTTGATTATCAGACTTTTGGAAATCAAGCAACTGGGTGATCATCGTAAGCAACTTGTTACCATTATTTCGAGCGATATCCAAGAAATAACGACTACGCTGACTCAACTCCTGATCTTTTGCTATATCTGATAATGGAGCCAATATCAAACTTAATGGCGTTCGTATGTCATGAGCAGTATGGATAAAGAAGTTGATCTTCTCATCGAAATATCTACGTTGTAAACGTTCCTTATAATATACCCACACAAAATGGATGAAAGCGCCGAAAACAAGTAGATAGAATATCCACATCCACCAAGTATTATACCATGGTTCACGAACCGTTATCTCGATACTATGTTGTGATATGATTCGTCCGTCATTATGACTCAGAGCACGCACATGAAGGATATAATGTCCCGGTGGAAGATTCACATAACGGGCCGTTTGCGAATTACTCGGAACAGACCACTGTTTATCAAATCCCTCAAGTTGATAACTGTATAATATATCGTGCTGATATTTAAAATTGATACTCTCAAAATGTACCAGGAAGGTATTCTGACGATGTGAAAGTATCACATCACTATCAGCCACCATCTTATAGATATCCTCATTAACCTCATCAATATCTTCTGGGTCTATACCGGAGACTTCAACTTGTGTAAAACGTAATGGGGCACGATAAGAAAGACGGTCGATACGACGTGGATCTATGATGACAGCACCATCATTACTACCCACAACAATACGCCCATCGAGCATATGCCATAACGACATACGTTTATATTCACGCTCCAAACCATTCACATAATTGATGTTTACCACTTCGTGGCTTTTAGGATAAACGAGTGCCAGACCGTGGTCTGTGCTCACGACAATACGTCCTCGTCCATCATTAGCCAAGGTATAGATGGTATTAGAAGGTAACCCATTGGATGTAGTGAGATTGATAGCCTTACGTGTCTTCAAGTTATAATAGTACATACCACCACCATCGCTACCTATCCACACATGTTGGTCGTCAGCAAACAGAAGAGATTGTACAAAATTATTTCTATCAATATGGGGGGCTTCGGCATCAGTGAAATAGAGTTGTGTCTTCCCCGTTGACGGGTTCACGATATAAAATCCATTAGATGTACCCACAGCGATATTTCCATTGGAAATCTGCGTGATCACCTGTACTTGACTAATCGGATAATAATGTGCCTTATCGCCTTCCATACATACCAAATCACCATCTAAACAACCAATCCACACACGCCCCTGTCGGTCGGTAAAAAGACTAAATACATAGTCGGTCTTCAATTTCCCATTGGCTGCAGAATATACTTTATGGCTATCGCCTGACGGAGAGACAGCATAAACGCCATCTCCATAAGTTCCCACAAGGACCTGTCCATTAGCCGTACGGGTTAACGACAATGCCACCTTATTATATAGTCCATGACGCCAACTATGCGTGCGAGCATCATACACACTTATTCCACGGTCGGTGGCAAAGTACATCAATCCATCTGGTGATTGAATCACGGCATTAACACTATTGTTGAGCAAAGATTGCTGGTTGAGATACTCATGACGGATGATCGTAAGGACATTTCCCGTAGGCATAGCCATATCGACGCCACCGGAATAGCTACCTATCCATATATTACCAAAAGAGTCTCTACAGATACTATATACGCCATTGCCATGTAACGCGCTCCCTGTCTTGTCATCGGCATCGAAAAGAGGCCACACGGTTTTCCCCATCATATCGCCCGCATATACTCCGGCTCCATCAATACCGAAAAGCATGGTATAATTGTCTAATGGAGATATAGAGCGTACTGGATTAGTCGGTAATGTTGCAAGGGCTGGCATGGAAAGCTGTCGCCATGTATTCACATCGAACACCTTTACCCCCTCATGAAAGGTTCCTACCCAGACAAGATGGCTCAAGGGATTCAAATACATAGATTGTACTTGACAATGGGATACGACCAAACGATATTTTGATCGGGCAACATCCTTCACGAGAACGATTCCATTCTCCGTTCCAGCAAGATATCCCATCTTACTGTTTACAATACATTCTATGGGGACATTTTTCACAATCCAATGCCCTTTTCCTTCTTTAGACATAAAATAAAGGCCTTGTGTCATAGCCATCAGCATAGAACCATCCGCGTTTACAAGCAAATGATTGAGCGAGACCCACCTACTCAACTCATTTTGCATGTTATAGAGTTCCTCGAAGCGGTCGATGTAAGGATTGTATTTAGATATGTGTCCCTTATTATCGTAGGCAAAGATAAGTCCATTAGGCGCAATGGCGACATTCGATGAATGACCGCTGGCATCGCTGATACGGCTTTTTTCTGAAACCACATAATTGCGCACCCTATATCCATTATATCTATCCACGCCCATCTTAGTACCAATCCAGATGGCTCCATCGTGATCTTGCACAATACCAAATACACGATTACTACTCAACCCTTCTTTTGTAGAGAGATTGGATAGCATGAACATATGGCGATCAATAGGTAGTTGAGCTGATGAAATCATTGAGAACAATATCCCGACAATTACCATCATACACCTTATTATATATATAATACCATGCTTCATTCAATTCTTGTATTAAAGAAATAACAAGTATCTGATGGCAAAATTACACAAAAATATTAGAAATCAAACCGCAAATGAGAGAAATCAAACCCTTTTCACATGAAAACTCACTAATTTTGCAAGCATAAAACCAAAAATATAACCTAAAATGAAATTAAAACATATTCTAACAATCGCATCTCTTCTCGTAGCGACATTAGGCGAAGCACAAAGTGTAGGCCCAGATACAACTGGAATGAATATAGATGCTCACACATGGACTCGAAATGTACGATTAGGATGGAACTTAGGCAACCAACTTGAATGTGGTGGCACAGGATTAAATTGGGAAACGAGTTGGGGAAACCCTCGTGTAACAATAAAGACTATCAAAGCCGTGAAGGCTGCTGGTTTCAACGCGATCAGGATTCCTGTACAATGGGGACAGAATGTGGTCAACAAGGAAACCATGGAAATCGGGAAGAAATATCTCGACCGTGTACAAGAGGTCGTAGATTGGTGTCTTGCCGAAAATATGTGGGTAATTATCAACACGCATCATGAGAAATGGCTCGAAGAGAGTCCTTTCTATAAGGATCAGAAGGAGAATAATCGCAAACTTGCGGCCTTATGGCAACAGATTGCTACACGTTTCCGCGACTATGATGCGAGATTGGTGTTTGCCGGCATCAATGAGACACAGGTGAACTGGCAGGCTCCTACTCAGGAGAATACTGATGTCACAAATAGTTATAATCAGACTTTTGTGAATACCGTGCGAGCTACAGGTGGTAAGAATACTTACCGAAATCTGGTTGTACAAACGTATTCTTGCAATCCTCATTATGGTCTCAAAGGATTTGTAATTCCTACCGACCCAACACCAAACAGACTTTCGGTAGAGTTTCATTACTATAATCCTTATGTTTATTGTAGTGGAAAACTGCCTAAAGATGGTGGATTTTATTTCTGGGGAGATGCTTTCAAGGAATATGGCAAGACACCTGATGAGAATGAGACATCTCTCATACAGCTTTTCGATGAGATGAAAGCTAAATGGTATGATAAGGGACTCGGTATTGTCATGGGAGAATATGGTGTAAGTTCTCATTATACCGATGATGCAAACAAAATTGTCGAACAGGCCAACGAAACTTATTATCTCCAGAAGGTTACCAGTGAGGCTCGAAAACGTGGATATGCGCCTTTCGTATGGGACAACAATAAATTCGGAGATGGAGAAGAGCAATTTGGTATCTTCGACAGAAACGACCGTATGAAGGTTAAAAACACGTTCTTCTTACAGGGTCTGTTGGAAGGAGCTAAAGATGAATGATCTAACGATATTAAAAAGGATGTTAATATTCACTTGTTATAATAATCAGGCAAAATTGTCCTAAAGAATTGTTCAAGTAAAGTAAGTATTTAGTGTAGTTAGAACTAGAAAATACTCAAAGTGCAATAGTTGTTTTTAGTTAGATTAGTAAATTAGGTTAAGCATAAGAGGAGCACTCCGTGACGGACTACTCCTCTTTATTTATTTAAATACATGACGAAAAACTAGCATCTTAGTCTACGGACATACTTACGATAAACCCGTAAGCACGCCATCTACAACATCTATACGTTCAGCTTGTGGACTCTTTGGCAAGCCTGGCATTCTCAGCATCTCACCCGCAATAGCAACGATCATACCGGCGCCGGCGTTCAACTCAACATCACGTATCGTAATGTTAAAATGTTCCGGAGCACCCATAATCTTGGCATCATCCGTAAATGAGTATTGTGTTTTGGCAATACATACAGGAAGATTCTCGAATCCCCATTCCTTGATTTGCTCAAGTTTACGCTTAGCTGTAGGTTTGAAGAGAACCTGATCAGCGCGATAGATTTCCTGAGCCACACGAGAAATTTTATCCTCCACCTTCTCTTCAAGAGAATATACATATTCTATATGATCAGAAGGATTATTATCAATCATATCTGTGATAGCCTGGGCCAATTCCATACAACCCTCACCACCCTTCATAAATGCTTCATTAATAGCAAAGGCGACACCCATCTGTTCACAATGCGTTCTGATTTCTTCCACCTGTTCATCTGTATCCGTAGCAAATCGGTTTAGAGTTACCACGACACGCTGGTTCATCTTTCGCAAGTTCTCAATATGGAGATCAAGGTTAGCAAGTCCATGAACGTTGATACCACGTGTGGTACAAACCAACACACAAGCTTCCGGATGAATACCAGCGGTACGACATTTGATATCGAGAAATTTCTCCGCACCCAAATCAGCGCCGAAGCCTGCCTCTGTCACCACATAATCTCCATAGGTCATCGCCATCTTCGTTGCGATGATACTATTGCATCCATGAGCTATATTGGCAAAAGGACCACCATGCACAAAAGCAGAAGTATGCTCGATAGTTTGAACGAGGTTCGGATGCAAGGCATCCATAAGCAAAGCTACGATACTTCCCGTGACACCCAACTGTGACACATGGAACGGCTTGCCCTCTCCGTCAATACCCAATATGATATTATCAATGCGCTGACGCAAATCTTCTTCATCACGAGAAAGACAGAGGATAGCCATAATTTCGCTGGCTGGAGTAATATCAAATCCACTTTCCATCGTCACGCCATTCGACTTTTTCCCCAATCCGGTCACGATATTTCGGAGATTTCGGTCGTTCACATCAAGAACGCGCTTCCAAGTTACCTCTTTCATGAAGAAACCGTCGTCACGATGCTGATAGATATAGTTATCCAAGAGCGCCGCAATCATATTATGGGCACTCGTGATGGCATGGAAGTCGCCCGTGAAATGCAAATTAATCTTCTCCATCGGAATCACCTGTGAATATCCACCTCCTGTGGCACCACCCTTCATGCCGAAACAAGGGCCTAACGAAGGTTCACGCAACGCCAATACCGACTTACGATTCATACGATTAAGAGCCATACTAAGTCCGATACATACCGTCGTCTTACCGATACCAGCGCGTGTTGGCGACATGGCTGTAACGAGGATCAGATGCGATTTATTTACGCGCTCATCATCTATTAACGAAAAAGGAACTTTCGCAATATACTTGCCGTATGGTTCAAGTCCATCGGCGGGAATATTCAACTTTGATGCTATGTCAAAGATACTTTCTTTAGGTGTGCTCTGTGAGATTTCGAGATCAGATTTCATAATGTTTGACTAATTTGAAGGCAAAGGTACGAAATTTCCTTGGCTTACAAAAATATTATGAATAAAAGAACAATAAAAAAAGATATTCCAAAAGCTAAAAGTTACAATTTGATAGTAGACTACTTAACAAAAAAAATAGGATTCAACTGTTTCTCAACACTCGAACCCCAAATAACACTTATTACTTAATTTTACTTGTAAATTACACTCCCACAAAGATAACTTTTTTCCCTATACATTGCAAGTATTTTTGCGAATATTTACTATTTTTTGTTTCTGCTTACCATTTCAGATATCCATACTTGCCCTTGTACCATAATTGTAGGGCATTGATGATATTCTGCCAAATCACGTATACACAAGGGGCAATGGCAGCATAAGGATTAAGGAACGACAGCGTAAGCCATATTCCTACCACCGTATTTTTCTGCCCTAATGCTTGTCCCGCGCCAATACTGTCTCCGTAATATCGACCCACAACCTTACCGATACTAAACTGTAAAATCGAGAGAACCAACGGTATGGTACATAGAATTATCAGAACCCATCCCGATACGGGCGCATGCAACAAACTACGCATCGTGATTCCCATGATGATAGATAGGTTAAAACTCCAAATATAAATTCCAATGTTGCGGAATTGCTTAAGCCAGTTTACCCATCGAGGAAGATACTTTCTACTTATAAGTGCAAAGAATAGTGGTAAACCAAGAACCATCAGCACACGTTTCATCACCATCCAAGCGGCAAAGGCGAAGGAAATATCGGCTCCTTTTTCTACCATCGGGAAAAGTAACGGAATGATCACGATCGTGAAACAGTTGGCTATAAGCAGATATATTGTGAGCGATGCGATATTACCTCCCAACTTTTCGGTTATCACCGGGGCAGCGGCAGCCGTCGGACAAATCACGCTGATGAATACTCCCTCCCAAAGCAACTTTATCGTCGCATCGGCTGATAGATTGCATGCAATCATCGCCAGTACGGCCAACATGGTACGAATAATCTGTAAGATGAAATGCCATTTACGAGGGCGCATATCGTGTACTTTTATCTTTATAAAAGTGAGATAAAGCATCAGAAATATATTTACTGGTAAAAGGGATACAAGCAACGGGCCACAACTATCACCAATAGGTACGAGGAACTCTACATTCGTAAACAATAGATATACTAGCGACCCTACAACGATACCTACTAGCAACGACCAGTCTTTCAGAAATTTTATTATACTCATATCTTTTTACCTTTATATTGCCCATAACTCTGCCTTAATAAATATGGCAAGAGGTTTCTAAAGTTTATTTCGGCTGCAAAATTACAAAAAAGCAAACAAACAAATCCAAACGATATAAGTTTTTTATCATCAATAACGGATAAACTTACAATTTATCACCAAAAAGAACACTTTATACTACATTTTTCTTATTCATCAGACATACTTCGTCTCGTCATTCATAGAAAAAACATACTACAAGATATAAAAAAAAGGCTTCTCAAAAAGAACAATATTTCAAAATAAATAGTATCTTTGCAGCGAAAAGGATTCTTTTCGATGAAAAGCAGAAAGAATAATAACATAAACAGCGGTTAATCCAAAATTTACAAAATGTCTGGACTTATATATTATTTTAAGAAGAAAATGTTGATAGACTATGCCGAAATCTATCAGAATGAGCAACAAAGTAACATGGTTGTTCCGAGAGATTTCGAGCAACAGGTGTTGAAACTATTTGATGCTTATGAGGAAAAAGCTCATAAAGGGCATTGGATAGAGAAGGCATTTTGCAAGTTAAATGGTAAGAACTGGCATCATCTCGTGATAGAATGCAAGATTAAAGCCATCCGAATATTCTTCGGACGATTGAGGCGATAATGTGAATAGAGGCTTGTAGCCTTATATAGGTTAAAGAGGGAGATGTTTTTTGAAGCATCCCCCTCTTTAGATTATTTCTCGTCAAGAATCTGATTAGCTCGTTCCAGAGCCAAACTGATATGCTTGCATATATTCTCTTCGCCGAGCATTTCCTTGAAACCAGCCTTATGTAGAGAGGTCAGAACCCTCTCGTTGACACCAGAAAGAACAACCTCGATACCATTGTTCTTGCTGAGCGAACAAAGATTAGTCAAGTTATGAATACCGGTAGAATCGATGAAAGGAACCTTCCTCATTCGGATGATTCTAACTTTCGGATGATCACCGATGCCCGCCATGATTTCTTCGAATTTATTTCCAGCTCCAAAGAAGTATGGACCGTTGATTTCATATACCTCAACCCCTTTCGGGATAATCAAATGTTCCAAGTTGCCCAACTCAAATTCCGGTGTTTCCTCGTCTGGATTGATCTCACCATAAATCACCTTTACATCTGTTGTCTCGGCCATACGACGCATAAAGAGTAGACAGGCACAAACCAATCCAACCTCGATGGCAACGGTAAGGTCGAAGATAATGGTCAGTAGGAAAGTTACCCAAAGAACGATGATGTCACTTTTCGGATTCTTCATGATACTTAGGAAAGAACGCCATCCACACATACCATAACTCACGATGACCAAAACTCCTGCAAGACAGGCCATTGGAATATATTTTGCCAACGGCATCAAGAAGAGGAAGATAAGCAGCAACACAACAGCATGAATGATTCCCGAGATAGGAGTTTTTCCACCATTGTTGATATTTGTCATCGTTCGGGCGATGGCTCCTGTGGCAGGGATTCCACCGAAAAGCGGAGATGCTATATTGGCGATACCTTGAGCCATCAACTCTGTATTAGAATTATGATGTGCGCCTATCACACCATCTGCAACGGTGGCAGAAAGCAAAGACTCGATAGCACCAAGGACGGCAATGGTGATGGCTGGTGATATGAGCGACTTGATGACGTCCCAGTTCATGTTAGGAACCGCAGCATCAGGCATCTCGTTACTAATGGTGAATCTGTCGCCGATAGTTTCTATTGTCATTATTCCAGCATAGTTTTTCAGAAGTAATGCTGCGATGGTCATCACAATGATGGCAATAAGCGAACCAGGTATTCTCTTAAGCCAACCGATATGTTGGTCGATAAACGACAACTTGGTGAATTTAGGCCATAGCATGATCAGCACGACACTGGCGATACCGATGATGGCACACCAAAGGTCGACGGTTGCGAAATGCTGAAAATAGCAAATCCATTTCTCCGTGAAATCAGAAGGCACCTCGTCTATACTCAATCCCAAAAGGTCTTTTACCTGAGTTGTAAAGATGGTGACAGCAATACCACTGGTGAAACCCACAATAATAGGATAAGGAATATATTTAATAATTGTGCCCAGATGGAGCAGACTAAACAAGATAAGGAACGCGCCAGCCATTAAAGTAGCGATGGTAAGGCCCTCCATTCCATACTGCTGGATGATACCATATATGATAACGATAAAAGCACCTGTCGGTCCACCGATCTGCACCTTACTACCACCAAAGAGCGATACGATAAGGCCGGCTACGATAGCTGTGATGATACCCTTCTCCGGGGTCACACCCGAGGCGATACCGAAAGCAATGGCAAGAGGCAAGGCAACGATACCCACGATGATTCCTGCCAACAGGTCGGACATAAAATTCTTACGATTGTAATTCTTCAATGAGCTCCACAACTGGGGCTTGACTTCAAATGTTGTCATCTTAAAAACAAAAAGGATTAAGTTTAGTATTCACAAAAATATTGTGCAAAGGTAATGATTTTTTAGTTAAAAATTTGCATCATTCCTCAAAAATTCCTATCTTTGCTGCATATAAATAGCAAATTGTATAATTATTAATAAGAAAGCCTATAGATTAGACCTTTACTTCAAGAATCAATACATTAAAATATGAAGAATATTGAAGAGATGACCGACGAGCAACTTGCGATGTCGTATATCAATGGTAATAATCAGGCTTTTGATTTGTTGCTTGCTCGCAATCAATCAAAGTTATTTCAATATATTATGTTTGTGGTGAGAGACCACGAAATCGCCGACGATGTCTTCCAAGACACTTTCGTCAAGATCATCATGCGTCTTCAGCAAGGCAAATATAGTCCGAACGGTAAGTTCTGTGCTTGGTGTATGCGTATTGCCCACAACATCATCATGGATATGTATCGCGATAACCGTGGCAAACATATTATAGAAGCCGCGCAAGATAATGACCTTTCACAGATTGGAGGCGACGATACCGTTCTAGGTAATGTGGAAATGGATTTCATCAACAGCCAGGTGATGGACGACGTGCGTAAGATGATGAATCTCCTCCCGCCGGTACAACGCGAAGTGGTATATATGCGCTATTATCAAGACCTGAGTTTCAAGGAAATCGCAGAACTCACGAATGTAAGCATAAACACCAGTTTGGGACGTATGCGTTATGCTATTCTCAACATGCGCAGAATGGCACGTGAGAATAACATTAGTCTAGAGATGCTTTAAGGGTGAAGTTCCTTCAAGGCGTGAATCGTGCTTATCGGGTCGGTACTCTTAAAGATATAACTTCCACTCACAAGTACATTTACGCCCGCTTTTACCAACCGTGGAGCCGTTTCAGCTTGTACGCCGCCATCCACCTCGATGAGCGTATGACAATGGTTTTCCGCTATCATCTTCTTGAGGCGCTCCGCCTTCTTGATGGTGTTCTCGATAAACTTCTGTCCGCCGAATCCAGGGTTTACGCTCATCAATAATACCATGTCGACATCGCCGATGATATCTTCGAGCACACTAACGGGAGTAGAGGGATTCAGCGTCACGCCAGCCTTCATACCGGCAGCATGGATCTGTTGGATTGTACGATGAAGATGAGTACAAGCCTCATAGTGTACATTCATCATCATGGCCCCAAGCTGTGCCGTCTTCTCTATCCATCGCTCCGGGTGGACGACCATATAGTGTACATCGAGTTTCTTTTTGCAAGCTTTGGCCACGGCCTCGAGGACAGGGAACCCGAACGAGATGTTCGGCACGAATTCGCCATCCATCACATCCAGGTGTAGCCAGTCGGCCTCGCTGCGGTTGATCATATCAATTTCTCCTTTCAAGTCGAGGAAATCAGCTGAAAGGAGAGAAGGAGAGATAATAGTGTTCATCTTTTCTGAGTGATAAATTAGTTCAGGCAGAGGACTTCGTCGTTACCTGATTTCTTCATCAAGTTGCATGTGCGGGCGATTCTGCGAATCAACTCCAGCGTTTTCTCAGATGGTTTCATTTCTTCAGGAGTAAAATACTTCATAGGCGAAATCTTCTAATTATTATTCTATTAACAATCTAATAACGTTAGGGATGGTCGTTTATTTTATGCGTTTCCTTTTTTTCTTCATTTTTAGCTATCTTTTCGCATTTTTTCTTTAACTTTGCATGCGTTGACATAAGCTAATAACATGAATAAAACTAAAATAACGACCTATCAGAAGTGGACAAGGCTATCGATGATAGCATTCATACTGTTAGTATTTGCCTATTGGCGCTTTGTGGCCTCTTATGTGCTTTTCCGCCATGAAGAATGGCAGATGTTCCTTTTCGATCGTGAATATTTTCTCGAGCGGCTGGCCATGCCCTGTGGAATGGCACGATATATGGGCGAATTTGTTAGTCAGTTTGCTTTTGACCTGACTGTCGGGGCATTGGTCTATACTCTTGTGACGGTTTTGATACAACATCTAACATGGCTTGTAATGAAACGACTTTCCGACGATCATCAGGCACTCTTTTCGTTGTCCATGGTGCCGTCGCTATATCTCATGCTTCTCATGCAGAACTGCGAATACACGATGGCTCTGCCCATCTCGTTCCTTATGGGTGAACTTCTGGTGTTGTTCGTTCCATCCAGGAAAACATATGCCGAAATCTATCTCATCGTTACCCTCCCAATGATGCTATGGATGACGGGCATCGTCGCCGTTCCTTTCGCCATGATCGCCCAAATTCATGTATTTCGACGGCATTCCCTAGCCTCTCGCATATCATCCGTTAGCTTGACCTTGCTGATATGCGGACTACTCCTTGCCGTTATCCCCTCGTGGCTTGGCTATCCCCAGCATAGCATGAGCAAGGGCGAAGGCCTTGCCTATGAGCCTTCAGAGAACAATATACCTATTTATATATACAGTTTGGTGGTTCTGCTGGTCATGACAAGCCACTTGCTATGTCATCGACTTTCGTCATCTTGCCCCATGCCTACGCTCGCCCTGTCCTTGGGCTTGCTTGCGGCTTTCGCCATCTTGATTCCCGTCACCCGCAATACCGAGAAAGTAGACGACATCCGTTACGACATGATGATGTGCCATCATGACTGGCAAGGAATCATCATACAGAACTCCTGTCATCCGTCGCAAACACCTTCTGCTCAGGTTGTTACCATGATGGCGATGTATCACACACAAGCCATAGACAAAGAACAATATCTACGGTTTCTCATCAAGACGGGACAGCAACCTCAATTTCGTTCCATCCCTTTCGTGATAGCCCACGTATATATGGATGCCGGATTCGTGAACATGGCCCAGCGAGCAGCCTTTGATGCGATGGAATCGATACCGAACTATAATAAGAGCGCACATGCCTTTAAATGGCTTGTCGAGGCCAGTATCATCACGGGACAAAGTAAAGTCGCTGATAAATATATACGACTATTAGCATCAACGCTCTATTATCGGTCATGGGCAGAGGGCCTTTCTCCGATGGTCGCCAACCCGCAACTTGTCGGTCATCATCCGATATATGGCCCGATGCAACGGTTCTATAAGTCTACTCCCGATATGTTTTTTTATTAAACGATAGTTATGAGGATTTGGAATTTATTTTACATATCACTTCTAAGTTTCTTTTGGGGAATACTGATTTCGTGTGATACGGTTCCCGAGAATGCACAGTATGTCGACAAACTTCCTATCATTTATCCCGACTATACGGGTGTGACAATACCCGATAGCATCGCCCCACTCGATTTCTCCATGGCCGATGATAGCTATTCTAAAATCTATGTGGAAATCAAGGGAGCACGTGGAGGCGAGGTATATGCCGAAGGCCACTACGCCGATTTCGACATCGACGAATGGCATCATCTTGTAAGTATCAACAAGGGCAGTACGCTTCGTGTTACGGTATATGCCGAGCGCGAAGGGCATTGGACGAAATTCCGCGAATTTCCAATCTATGTAAGTCGTTATGGTTTAGGCGATTGGGGCATCACCTATCGACGAATAGCGCCCAGTTATGAAAGTTATAGCGACATGGGAATCTACGAGCGCGACCTATCCAACTTCGAGGAGCGTGCCCTACTCGTGAATGCCGAGATTGGGGGCATGTGCGTAAACTGTCACACGCCTAATGCGACCCGTCCCAACCAATATGTGTTCCATGTCAGGGGCGAGAACGGTTGCACTTATATTCATCACGACGGGAAATCGGAAGTGTTGCAGGCCAAGAATGCAGAACTCGGCGGCTCTATGGTCTATCCCAGTTGGCACCCATCAGGGCGCTATTGCGCCTTTTCCACCAACAAGACCTCACAGATGTTTCATTTCTCCAAGGCCCGTCGCATAGAGGTTTACGATTCCTCCTCCGACATCTTTGTATACGATGTCGCCAAGCATACCATACTTTGTGACACGACCACGATGACGCAATTGAACGCGGAGAACTGTCCGGCCTTTTCGGGTGATGGCAAATGGCTTTATTTTACCTCTGCCCGTCGTCAGAGTTATCCGGATAATTATGATAAGGAACGTTACGACCTCTGTCGTATCGCCTTCGACTCTTCAAAAGGGCGGTTTGTGGGGCGTGTAGACACGTTGGTTCACGCTTCTGCCATAGCCAAAAGCATCACATGGCCACGCCCTTCCTATGATGGTCGATATGTGATGTATACGCAAATGGATTATGGATATTTCAGCGTTTGGCATCCGGAAGCCGACTTGTATCTGCTCGACCTCAGAACAATGCAGGCGCGCCCTTTGCATGAGGTGAACAGTCGGCATAGTGAAAGTTTGCACGCTTGGACGGCCAACAGCCACTGGTTCTTGTTCACCAGTCGACGTGATGACGATCATTATACTCGTATCTATCTTTCTTCGATCGATGATAAGGGGCGTGCCACGAAACCGTTCCTTCTTCCTCAACGTGACGCTAAACGTTATTATGCGCGTTCACTTTATTCTTATAACACGCCCGACTTCGCATCAAAGCCTGCCCAGATAGACTGCTATGATGCCGGGCGCGAGATCATGCGACCGGAGCGCATCGCAACGAAAATATTAAGAAAATAATAAACATTTCATATCCCGTAAAAAAAGAGCCCCCCGATAAGAGGAAAAAATCCATCCTATCGGGGGCATTATTTTATATGATCAGTTTTTGTGAAGTCTACAGATTGTCTCTTACCGTGATGATAAACGGTTCTGCGCCATCAGCCAACATCTTGTCAGCCACAGAAGCTATACCACCGAGTCGGGTCATACTCTGAAGAGGTTCGGTACGGTTGAGGACGATACGGCGTGGAGCTTCACCAGCCTTCCAATATTTATTGGCAGGATAATATGTGGCCGTATTATTGTTAGGGTCAACGACGACCTTACCATAAGCGATATCGCCCATATTCGGCTCATAGAATTCATCATCAGGATTCAAGGCGATGCTGTATTTCTCTTCGTTGTCATCAGCCAGATACATATCGTCAGGGTCAACGACGTGCATACCGTCAACATCGAAGAAATATTTATAATACGCATGATGCGTCACAGCCTTGTCGAGCGTTTCAGGCAACTTGATATTATCGAGTTTTGTCGTTACGCTCCATATGCCCGCTGTATCCTTCGTCATCTTCAGGCTCTTGCTTTCTCCATCAGCAATCAGATTTACGTTAACCTCTTGAGCCTCAGGAGCTTTGATACGGAAAGTTACAGAATGATCATTTCCATATTCCGGAGAGACGATAGGCTTAGGGAACAATCGCGACATAACCTCCAGGTTGAAAGGTTTCTCTTTTCCCGTAGCCTTACGAGTGGGCACGGTATACTCCATAGCCTGTCTTGAAGCCTCCTTGTTGAAAAGCAGCGGCAGGGTCTTGGTCAGGAAATACTTAGCATTCATCCATGTGTGTCCAAATTTATCATGTGTGAAGGTTTTGGCCGCTCTGATGCCATGCTTGTCAAGGAATTCCATATAGTCGCGTGCCGTTCCGTAGAGGAAATCATCAGTCCCCACGCCCAACCAGAGCAGATTTATCTTATTGTTGGTACTGTCAGCCTGTTCGTATACATCAGGGATATCCGTAGAAGTAAATGAACTATAAGAGCAGAGATAAGAGAATTTGTCGAGATGGCGCAACCCATTGGATAACGCTTGATTGCCACCACGAGAGAAACCACCTATGGCACGATGGTCAGCATCATTGATGGTACGATAATTAGCCTCGATATAAGGCATCAGATCTTCGTTCAAATCATTGCCGAAGAGGTCGCCTTGTGCCATCGCATTCGCAGGCGCCTTATCCATCAGTTTTATAGGATTTCCATAAGGTAACACGATAATCATCTCCTGAGCCTTACCCTCAGCGATGAGATTATCCAAGATATAGTTCATGCGCCCCACCTTATAATATACCTCCTCGGTATCGGTAGTACCACTAATCAGATAGAACACAGGGTATTTCTTATCTTTATTGGCCTCGTCATAGTAGCCACTAGGGGTATAGACAATCGCATTATTCGTAGCGCCTAGACTTTTGGAATAATAATGAATATACTCTATACGACCATGACCGACAGGCAAAATATCGTGAGCGAGTTTTCCTTTGTTCGACTTGATTTCCAGCAAACTATTCTTGAATCCTTCGTTAGGGAAATAATCCTTACACAAAGGGTCCATGATGCTCACCCCGTCCACCTCGAAATGATACGGATACATATCAGGAGCCGCCGGACCCAACGTTACCGACCAGATGCCGGTTTTCTTGTCGAACGTCATGTCATGTTTTCCTGCAAATTGAACATCTACGGCCACCTTTTTAGCCTTAGCATTGTGATAATTGAACGTCACCGTCCCATTGTCATTACAGATGGTTTGGGCGGAAGCCGACAATGAAGCCAAAAGCGCCATCGCCACCATTGATTGTTTATTAATCCAGTTTTTCATTTTATAACTTAATTTGTTGTACGTTTATTTTATTTCGCATTTTTACAGGTGTAATATCAACACAAAAGTACGTTCCTATTCTCAGAAATGCAAATGATGTACAAAAAAATTAAGACAAATTATCCCTTACGTTTTTTTGAACGGATTTTTTAAATTAGTTTTACAAATTTGTATAAAAATTGGTGCTGCGTCACAAGTTCCCCAAAAAGCTTTGATTTCGAGTTGCTTTTTTTTAGGAAAAAACTATTTAAATGATGATAACGGAATCCTCCCCCGATGTGTCTCAGAAGCATCCCCCTTATACCATATATATAATAACTGTAACTGATCAGTTGATTACGGATCAAAAAAAAGATGATTTTCCCGCTTCCAATTAACTGTCATCTGTCATCTGTCATTTTCTCTAATAATAAAATAGGTTAAAAGAATACAAATATAGATAAATAATACCCTCGCCCTACTTCTATTATCACAGCTCGTATACCCCCCCTCGGTGGGTATGCACAAGGTGATAGACGAGACTCAGAGACCGAAATATGCTCATTTTGCTTCGGATTTCATGTCGGTTTTCACTCATTTTTTTCCCGATTTCGCCATTATCAAATCAAAAAATCCTCGATTTTCGGGATTTTACCTCAAATTCGGGAATTGTGAATATTTCTTTGCAAACACGTTAAAACACTTATATAGAGGATGTTATGGTCAAAAAATTGGGTAAAAGACTATGTTGGCTATCTCTAAAATCATAGGTTTTGAAAATTCAAAAACACCGCATAATGGGTTCAAAATTGTTTTGAATGATATAATTCTGCTTTGCCGGACTTGTTT
>Ga0256407_10001792_pt1 | contig 43528 bp, 39 predicted proteins | sample RumenRJG_04DNA_FD_193489 | JGI IMG/M metagenome (GOLD analysis project Ga0256407, IMG submission 193489) | Bovine rumen microbial communities from Lethbridge, Alberta, Canada - RJG_04 | ecosystem: Host-associated > Mammals > Digestive system > Stomach > Rumen | place: Canada: Alberta...
CGCTTTTGCAAAAGAAATTGATGGAGAAATTATCTCTGCAGATTCGCGCCAAGTATATAAACGTATGGATATCGGGACAGGCAAAGACTTGGCTGAATATAAAGACATACCATACTATTTGATTGATATATGCGAACCAGGAAGCAAATATACCGTATACAACTATCAGCATGATTTTCTGGAAGCATACAACCAAATATGCTCAAAAGATAAATTTCCTATTATGTGTGGTGGCTCAGGGTTATATCTTGAATCAATATTGCGGGCATATAGGATGTCACCCGTTCCCATCAATGACACCTTAAGAAAATCATTAGAGGGCAAATCTTTGGACGAACTTACAAAAATTTTATCCTCCTACCGCCAGTTGCATAATACAACCGATACAGATACGAAAAAGAGAGCTATACGTGCCATCGAAATAGAGACTTACTATCAACAATATCCGCAAGATAAAACTGATTTCCCTCAGTTGGATAGCCTTGTTATAGGATTGGACGTGCCACGCGAAATACGTCGAGAAAAGATTACTTTGCGGCTGAAGAAACGTCTTGAAGAAGGTATGGTTGAAGAAGTGCAATCTCTGCTGCATGAAGGAATTCCTGCAGAAAACCTCATATATTATGGATTGGAATATAAGTATGTTACAGAATATGTTATTGGCAAAATAAGTTATGAGGAGATGTTCCGTAATCTGGAAATAGCCATTCATCAGTTTGCTAAGCGGCAGATGACATGGTTCCGTGGTATGGAAAGACGTGGTATAAAAATCAATTGGATAGATTATTTTCTTTCAACAGACGAAAAAGTTTCAGAGATAAAGTCCTTATTGAAGGAATAATAGAAAGGCCGGCAAAATTATGCCGGCCTTTCTATTGTAGTTATTTAGATTGTTCTACCTTAAGATGCAGTTCATCCAATTGTTTTATATCAACTTCCGAAGGTGCCTCAAGCATAACATCTCTTCCTGAATTATTTTTAGGGAAGGCTATGCAGTCCCTGATTGAGTCAAGGCCGGCAAATAGGCTAACCCATCTGTCTAAACCATAAGCCAAACCGCCGTGGGGTGGTGCGCCATATTTGAATGCGTTCATCAAGAAACCAAATTGTTCTTGAGCCTTTTCTGGCGTAAAACCTAACACTTCAAAGATTTTAGCTTGAAGCACAGCGTCATGAATACGAATAGATCCACCACCCACCTCAACACCATTACATACCATATCATAGGCGTCAGCTAATACATTAGCCGGATCCGTATCGAGTAATGGAATGTCCGAAGGTTTGGGAGCAGTAAATGGATGGTGCATTGCCATAAGTCGTTGTTCCTCATCACTCCACTCAAACATCGGGAAATCTACAACCCAGAGCAATGCGAATTTATTCTTGTCACGCAAACCAAGACGATCGCCCATCAATAAACGCAACTCGCATAGTTGTTTACGGGTCTTCATTGCATCGTCACCAGAGAGGATGAGAATAAGATCGCCAACTTCCGCATTCATAGCTTCGCCTAATTTAGTCAGCACTTCAGGAGTATAGAATTTGTCCACACTGGATTTGACTGTACCATCTTCCATAACACGAGCATAAACCAATCCCTTTGCTCCAATTTGAGGTGTCTTAACAAAATCGGTTAACTCATCAAGTTGTTTTCTCGTGTAAGATGCACATCCTTTGGCACAAATGCCGCCAATATATGTCGCATTGTTGAAAACTGCAAAGTCACCTGTACCTTTGAGTACATCCATAAGTTCAACAAACTCCATACCGAAACGCATATCGGGTTTGTCCGAACCGAAACGCCTCATTGCCTCATGCCAACTCATACGCAAGAACGGTTCATCTCCTAAGTCATAATGACGTACTTCCTTAAACAGGTACTTCGTCATTTCCTCAAAGGTATTGATGATGTCGTTTTGCTCTACAAAACTCATCTCACAATCAATCTGTGTGAACTCGGGTTGTCTGTCAGCCCGTAAGTCTTCGTCACGGAAACACTTTACGATTTGGAAATATTTATCCATGCCAGCAACCATCAGCAATTGTTTTAATGTCTGCGGACTTTGGGGTAGGGCGTAAAATTGTCCTGGATTCATTCTGCTTGGGACAATGAAATCTCGAGCACCTTCTGGCGTCGAGCCAACCAGAACAGGAGTTTCAATTTCCAAAAAACCTTTACTGTCAAGAAAATGTCTTACAGCAAGACAGAATTTATGACGCAATTCAAGGTTAGCCCTCACATTGCTGCGTCGTAAGTCAAGATAACGATATTTCATTCTGATATCATCACCGCCATCTGTATTTTCTTCAATCGTGAAAGGAGGAACTTCTGACTTATTTAAAATGTTCAGTTCAGATACAATTATCTCAATATCACCTGTCGGTATCTTACTGTTATTGTTATATCTTTTATTGACAACACCTTTGGCTTGGATAACATATTCTCTACCCAAAGTGTTTGCTTTATCGCAAAGAGCTTTATCATTTTCTTCGTTAAACACCAGTTGGGTTATGCCATATCTGTCTCTAAGATCAACGAATATCATACCGCCCATTTTGCGTACTTTCTGAACCCATCCGGCAAGAGTAACATTCTCGCCGACATTGGATAATCTAAGCTCACCGCATGACTTTGTTCTATACATATCGTTTAGTTTTATTCTTAAACAAAATTACAAATATTTCGTGGTTTATTCATACATCTCTTGACATAAATCTTCTCGCCAGAGCCGTTAAATTTATAAGTTGTGTAGGATAGGGGAAATATTATAGAAAAAGGTTGGAATCTTCCAACCTTTTTCTTAAGTCGGGGTAACAGGATTCGAACCTGTGACCCCCTGCTCCCAAAGCAGGTGCGCTAACCGGACTGCGCTACACCCCGTTCGTTTATTTCAGTGCAAAATTACAAAAAAATTTTGTATCTACAAGGAGTTCGCTGCATTATTTTAATATCTAATCAAAAAAAAGGGGACAAACTCGAAGTATGTCCCCTTAATAATTCTTAAAGAAATTTATTTAACTTTATTTACGATAGCCTTAAATGCGTCTGGGTTATTAACTGCAAGGTCTGCGAGAACCTTACGGTTGATTTCTATTCCCGCTTTGTGGAGTTCGCCCATTAACTGAGAATATGACAATCCTTCCAGACGAGCAGCTGCATTAATACGCTGAATCCATAATGCGCGGAAATTGCGTTTCTTTGTCTTACGGTCTCTGTAAGCGTATGTTAAACCTTTTTCCCATGTGTTTTTAGCAACAGTCCACACATTTTTGCGTGCACCGAAATAACCACGGGTTAATTTCAGAATTTTCTTTCTTCTTGCTCTTGAAGCAACGTGATTTACTGATCTTGGCATAACTTAATTTTTTTTGAATGTAAGCGTCGTTTTTACGATCTTTTTTTGCTAGGCATTCGGTTAATAAATACTTCTTATCTCTTTATCTAAGATTAAGAAGGTCTCTGACTTGTTTGAGATTAGTTTTGTCCACAATAGCTACGTGGTCAAGATTTCTCTTTTGTTTTTTGGTCTTCTTTGTTAAGATGTGACTGTGGTAAGCATGACGTCTTTTCACCTTACCTGTTCCGGTTAAGCTGAAACGTTTTTTGGCTCCGGAATTTGTTTTTAATTTTGGCATTTTCTTTAATTTATTAATGTTTATAATGTGCGGTAGCGTGAAACCAATACACTACGCGCGTCTAATATTTTCTTAAAATTCTTCACCTTCTATTGTCGGCATCTTGTATTCGCCTTTCTTTTCCTGACGTGCCTTTGCTTTGTCTATTGTCTTTTTTTCTTCTAAAACATTAGCTTCAGGAGCTTTTTGTATTTTTTTCGTCGGACTCTTTTTAGGGGCAATGAACATTGTCATTCTTTTTCCCAAAAGTTCCGGCATACTTTCAACTTTGCCAACTTCTTCCAAATCATTTGCGAAACGCAGAAGAAGGACTTCTCCTTGCTCTTTAAAAACAATACTGCGACCTTTGAAGAATACGTACGCTTTCACTTTATTACCTGCTTCCAGAAATTCTTGCGCATGTTTTAACTTGAAGAAATAGTCATGCTCATCTGTCTGCGGGCCGAAACGGATTTCTTTAATCTCTGTTTTTACTTGCTTCGCTTTGATTTCTTTTTGACGCTTTTTAATTTGGTACAGGAATTTTGAGTATTCTATAATTTTGCAAACAGGAGGATAAGTGTTAGGGGAGATTTCAACTAAATCTTCTCCACGCTGTTCCGCCATTGCAAGTGCTTTTGTCAAAGGGATAACTATGTTTCCTTCGTCACTGACTACCCTTACTTCTGTAGCTTTAATTTGACGATTGATGCTGTAGTTTTGCTTGATGTCGTCTTTCTTCATTAAATGTTATATGCGTCTTTTTTGTTACGTTTTTTTTATTCGCGTGCAAAGTTAAAAAATATTTATCATTCTATCAACTTCTTCCTTGACTTTATTTGCAAAATCTTTATAATCCATTGTTCCTTGGTTTTCACCGCCTTGCTTGCGAACGGCAACGGTTTTATCCGCTTGCTCTTTTTCACCAACAACAATCAAATATGGAATGTGCTTTATTTCATTGTCACGAATTTTGCGGCCAATCTTCTCGCTCCGTTCATCAATGAATGAGCGTATACCCAAAGTGTCAAAATATTGTTTAACTTCGTTGGCGTAGTCAAGGAATTTTTCAGAGATAGGCAGTATCGCAATCTGATCCGGCGCAAGCCACAACGGGAATTTTCCACAAGTATGTTCCAGGAGCACAGCGACAAATCTCTCCATTGATCCAAACGGTGCACGATGAATCATTACGGGACGGTGCTTCTGGTTGTCATCACCGACATACTCTAACTGGAAACGTTCCGGCAGGTTATAATCTACCTGAATAGTACCAAGCTGCCATTTTCTACCGAGTGCGTCTTTGACCATGAAATCAAGTTTCGGGCCATAGAATGCGGCTTCGCCATATTCTATATGAGCCTTCATGCCTTTTTCCTTGCATGCGTCAATAATTGCATTTTCTGCTCTTTCCCAATTCTCGTCTGTACCGATATATTTGGCTTTGTTCTTAGGATCGCGCAGTGATATCTGAGCATCAAAATCCTTAAAGTCAAATGTACTGAAAACAATATTTATTATATCCATTACACGCAAGAACTCATCCTTAACCTGATCCGGACGGCAGAATATATGTGCATCGTCTTGTGTAAAACTACGCACACGTGTTAATCCGTGTAATTCTCCGCTTTGCTCATATCGGTACACAGTACCGAACTCTGCAATTCTTACCGGAAGATCTTTATATGAACGCGGTTTATGTGCGAAAATTTCACAGTGATGCGGACAGTTCATCGGTTTTAACATATATTCTTCGCCCTCATCCGGAGTGTGGATAGGCTGGAAGGAGTCTTTGCCATATTTTGCATAATGCCCCGATGTAACGTATAGCTGCTTAGAACCGATATGCGGTGTAATAACCAAATTATAACCGTAGTGATTTTGGATACGGCTCAGGAAGTCCTGCAGGCGCATGCGCAATGCTGTTCCACGCGGCAACCAGATAGGCAGACCTTTACCAACGCGATCAGAGAACATAAACAATTCAAGTTCTTTACCTATTTTGCGGTGGTCACGTTTCTTGGCCTCTTCAAGCAAGACGAGATATTCTTCCAACATTTTTTTCTTCGGGAAGGAAATGCCATATACGCGTGTCAGACTTTCTCTGTTCTGGTCTCCACGCCAATAAGCTGCAGAAACGCTGGTGACTTGTATTGCCTTGATCGGTGCGGTGGAAATCAAATGAGGTCCACGGCACAGATCTGTGTAGTCGCCCTGAGTATATGTTGAAATTGTGCCATCTTCCAACTCATTGATAAGCTCCAATTTTAACTTCTGACCTTTCTTTTCAAAAAAATCCAATGCGTCGCTCTTTCGGATACTGTTCTTACAAAGTTCTTCACCTTTTTGCGCCAATTCTGCCATCTTCTTATTGATGGCATCAAAGTCACTTTCTTTGATGACTTGGCCTTCTGGAAGGAGAACGTCATAATAGAAACCGTTTTCAATTGCAGGACCGATGCCGAACTCAATGCCAGGATACAACTGTTGCAGCGCTTCAGCCAAAAGATGAGCAGAAGTGTGCCAGAATGTATGTTTACCTTCTTCGTCTTCAAATTTGAAGAATTTTATTGTCGCATCTTCTGTGAGAACAGTGTTCAATTCTGTTGTCTTGCCATTGATAGCGCAAGCAACTATTTCTTTTTTGAATTGAGGAGAAATACCCTCTGCAATTTGCAATGGTGTTATGCCTGATTCAAACTCTTTGACCACACCATCCGGGAATGTTATTTTAATCATATATAAACATGTCTTTACTAACTGCAAAATTACTGATTTTATTTGATAACTCAATGCCACTGCGCTATAATTGTGTCATTTGTCCGAATATTTTTATTATGACAATCTTTTTTCTATCGCGATATAAAAAATATTTCATCGCGATAAAAAAAAGTTTTTATCGCGATAGAAATGTTTATATGTTCGTGTTAGCATTTTTTTGTGTACTTTTGGAATGTGAATGAAGATACTTTTATAACAATTGCCGAAACGTCAACATCTAAATATGTCGACAGGAAAAGTGTGTTTTATGCTTTTGCAATCCCTGTGGACAATGAGGATATTGTAGATGAACATTTGAAAAAGCTCAGGAAGAAGTATTACGATGCACGTCACATATGCTATGCATTTTGCTTAAATGCTGACAAAAGCATTTCACGTTCCAGTGACAACGGCGAACCGTCGGGTACGGCAGGACGCCCGATGATGGGTGTCATCCAATCGCACAATTTAACTAATATCTTGCTTGTTGCTGTACGTTATTTTGGAGGAATAAAACTCGGCACAAGCGGTTTAATAGAGGCTTATCGAACTGTTTCAGAGCTGGCAATATCGCAAGCAAGAATTATCACCAAAACAGAGGATGCCACTTATACATTTAAATTTGATTATGCCCAAATGAACAAGGTCATGTCTACTGTCAAAGCATACAAATTAAAGGTTTTAGAATCGTCTTTTGATATGGTATGCTACATCAAAGTCTCAGGACCGAAATCTGCTATTGCACAATTGCAAACTTTAATTGCAGATGCCAAAGAATAAGCTAATGTATTACGAAATTTTCCAAAGGAGGATAATCTTTTGCCTTCATCAGAGAGTCCCAGTCTTTGGGTAATTTGATCTTTACAGTAGCATATCCGCCTCCGGGCATCGTCTGGACCTTATTGCGACTGGCGTCACCGGTAACAAGTATAGCAGTCATACCAGGTTGCATGGTTGCAATGGTCTGAATTTCCTTATCGGGAGAATCATACCATGCTGGCGTAGCTGTCCATTGGGCATACTCTGTTCTTGACAGATTGGCTTGATAATTGCGCAATGGATGTTTTTGGTCTGGTGAAGACCCCGGATTAGCATAATAATTGGCATAGGCGCGTTCTTTTAACGGACGACGTGAGTTGGATATAAGCGCACTCTCTAATTTTGCGGGTGATTTATACCCTTTCGCCAAATTGGATGCGACAGGTTCTGTAATGAGCAGAGTCCGACAAGTAAACTGCTTGCCACTACCTAAAGCAAACTGACAACGTTCTGATATATCCCAGGCCAGAAGTTCCATTATTTTTTGCGGATCGGTTGTAGAAGGCGCCATATTATTTCCCCATAATAAAGATGAACTTACCGTAATAGTGTTATCGTTCCAGTCAAAGCCTTGCCGCACATGATACGGTTGCCATCCTATACGTTTACATGCTTCATCATCTTCAACCATACACCAAGACATAGGGTAGCCGAACGTACCCATACGGCTGCTCCCAATATAATATCCTGCAAGATTCATTAGGGCAAGGTTCATAAAACGGCTAATCATTGTATTGGCTTCATCAGAAATTTCTCCTGCGCCACAACTGATACCGAGTTGTCGGCATACAGGACCATTAAGCCAAGAATATGGAATCCACCCGTGTGTGCTCGCTAATGTTCTGCGAAATTCAGGAGAACCTATCGCCTCTGTCATTGCGATAAGAATCGGCATATATTCGGGTTTACATCCTGCCATCACACCGTTCACGGCAACATGCCAGGTCGTTGTGTTGCGATGGGCAAGAGGCAAAATTGCAACTGTTTCATTCCAAGGTTTGTCTGTATATTTCAGAAATTCTTCAACTTTATTATATGTCGGTGGTATGACAGGCAATCCGTCAGACCACTGCTGTTCACGGAAATAGTTGTTCACTTCTTCCAATGTACCATAAAAGACGTCATCTCTCAAATCTCCTTTGTCACGTTTTTCATTAGCTGCACATTCCTCTGCGGTAATAGGACGTGTAAGAGCGTCAACAATCTGAGACCATAATACTTCACGTGTATTTTTTATCAGTTGCTCATGAGTGTGTGATGCAAAAGCGCCAGGGTATTCAACAACACGAGGTGCCGGTATGCCATTATTAATTTCCGTATAATAAACTTCCCGAACAAAAGCCGGAGCCGCAATAGCCACAGCAGGGACACCGGCATATTCAGCAGCAATACACGAACCTGTCTCCTTAAGCGTGCATAAACCGCATCCGCAATTACCCGAAATGACTGCATCGACTTTGAACTCCTGTAACTTCTTCTGAAATTCATCTTTGCTCTTTCTTGTAATGCCAGGGGCAGGGTAGACACCAGCAGCACCTATTTCGTCAAACAGTAAAACACGCGCTGTAGGATAATTTTGCAGAATGAGACGTTTGATTTCTGGATGTGTAATTGATGCCATAAATGAACCACCAACTAATGCAATCGTTTTTCCGGCAAGCGTATTTAGACGCGCAACTGGCTGAATCATCTTAACCGTACTTCTGCCAACAGGGCATACTACAGCATAATTTACTTCCTTATGTAAAGTATCTTGGATAGAATTAAACTCTAACTTACATGTCTCATCACAAACTATACGCTGGCCGAAAGAGAGACCATAAACAAATAGTAGAGTCGTTGTTAGAATCAAATGTCTTGTTTTCATCTCTTAAAATTTAATCTTAGCTATTCGTAAGATGAAATTTAAGAAGAAAAGTTAAAACACTTTATTCACTAAAATGGCTATAAATAACAGAAACTTGAATAGGGCTATCTGCACCACCGACAAGTTTTACGCTAGTCAATTCAAACTCATTACGGATTTTTGTATAACTGCCCGACGAATTAGTCTCCGTAACTACAGGAACAAGGATTACTTTGTTCCAATCAGGGTTATCTGTAACCCAACGGTCATGCTTGCTCTGTTTTGTTGCAGCATCATCACTTGAACTGATTTCTGCTCCTGAAATCATTTGCTTTCTCATCCACGATACAAGTGTTGATATGTTCTCAAATGTATATGAGTTGTAGGATGAATTAAAGGATGTCACAAATTCTTTTGTTCCGTCCGCAAGTTTTTTATCCTCAAAGAAACTGCCGAATTCAGATTTCGGTAGCATTAATATCTTTGCCGCGGTGGCCAGATTATACTTTCTCAATGCATCATTGTTAATTCTTTGAAAAACAACTTTAGCACTATTTACAGAGTCTTTTTCATGACCGTCGTATATTTCATCAACAGGCAGTGTAACCTCCGTAAAAATACCTGCAGGAGTTTTTAGATATGTACATGATGTGTTGGCCATCAATGAGTCAATACCACTGTTACTTATAGTATTATTTTGTAAGACCTCTTCCGTAGCGGCAACACGTTCAATACCAACATATGTACTATCGTCTATAGTATATGTAAAATAACAGCTCAACACAGTAGCATCGATACTTAACATTACACCATTACCTGACAAACATTTGAAATAGAAACCAGGCAAGACGTTATGCGTGTAAGTGTATGTGTTTTTGTAATATTCCGGGTGGGAATAGTATGTGTTAATCAGTCTCGCACCAAATGTTACAGGTAGCTTTACCGTAACATTCCTTGTGTATGATTCTAAACTTCTGATCGAATCGCTAACCTCAAGATCAACAACCGCAAAAGTGGATTCTTTATATAGCGCATGAGTCTTTTTGCTGAGATATGGCTCCGGATCAAAATTCGTGTAGTAGTTTTTATTCTCTTCCATGACATTAAGAGAATCCATTTCATATACAGCAAACTTGATCGGACTCAATGAGTCTCCATAATAGGATTGAATGTAAAGGGTCAGCGTGACGGAGTCACAGATAACATCTCCATTAGCGTCACATGTCATGTATTTTTTTGCCGGCATTTTATATTCTTCATTACGATAAAACTGTGCGGCGAAATTGCATATTGTAGTAGATCCCGTTTCTGGATCAGTAACTTTACCTAAATAGCATTGTGAAGTATTAGCAACCAATGAATCTATTTTTATTGATTGGGAGTAGGCGTTATATAAGGCTTGAACAGTATTTGTAAGGTCAGCCTTGGGCATGACATTCATACCAATATCGTTTGTATCGTTGTCACATGACGTCAATACACCTGAGAGTGTAAGAACAAAAACAACTACAGCTGCAAACTTTGATTTGAGGAAATACATTAAATCAAAAAAAGTTAGAGTTTAGATGGCGGTTAATGTTTTGTAGAAATTATATGTTTTCGCTGGAAAATCATCTTCAGAAAAATCCAATACAGGAATATTTCTCTTCTGTGCGAACTTAACCCACTCAGAGGGAACATCTTTGTCTCCACATACAACGCCATCTGCAAAGGAGATACCAAATTTTATAAGATCATCAAAGGTATTCAGAGGTAAGCCGATTTCATCAATGCGTTTTTTTGTTATATTGCGGAAACATATCATTTCCTTAATTTTTTCCGGCAATGGCATTTCCAACCTTTCGTTATAGAGTGTAATTATAAGTTTTGATTCGGCAAAAATTGGATTGCTTCTGAAAGACTCTTTAAGATAGAATGGAACCAATATCGGGAACCATCCTTGACACTGAATAACAGCAGGATCCCAGCGTAGCAGGTTGCATGTTTCCAATGAACTCCGGGCATAAAAAATAGCCCTTACGTAATTGTCTTCATATTCCTTACCGTCTGCGTCAGTCGACATCAACCGTTTTTTGAAGAGGTCGTTGTTGTCTGTAAAATAAACTTGAAGTTTTGTATCAGGCAAAGATGCAACCTTAATTAACAGAGGATGATCTACATCATTAATAATGATATTTAATCCGGAAAGTCTGATAACTTCGTGCAATTGATTACGGCGTTCATTTACATGTCCCCATTTTGGCAACATGGCTCGTACTGGCATGCCATTTTCATTGGCATACTTCGGAACGTCTTTTCCATATACAGATTTGGGTGTTTCTGGAAGAAAAGGTATGATTTCTTCTCCAACAAACAAAAGTTTCTTACCTGTCATCAATTCAATCATTTCAATTTCTCTGATGCAAAGTTACGAAAATTTATTCAAAATAAAGGCGAAGTATCTGTTAAATTTCTGTTTATCATACGAGTTAAAGGCAGCTATCATAACATGTAACATGCTCAAATAAAAAACCCTGTAGCTTGTTTCACAACAAATACAGGGAAATTGTTAACCTTAAATCTAATACTATGAAAAACACGATGCAAATTTAGTAAATATTTCGAAAAACGCCTGACATCTGTGTCTTTTTTTTATAAAATATCGCTTATCTGTCCATAAGTATGTTTGTCTGTATTCCTTAGGTGTAAAAAAGAAACAGTTCCGGTAAAAACATTTTCACGGAACTGTTTCTTTTAATATCTCAAACCAAAGATTAATGTCTTACTTAAAAATACTATAAGGAACTTCTCCAACCCAGCACCGAGGTTGCTCTAATCCAAACAGATGAAGAATTGTAGTCGCTGTGTTTACTGTATTATTGGCTTCATCTATCATGAAATTTTGTTTGATTCCAGGGCCTTTTATTATCCAAGGAACAATCATTTCTTCTTTACTTACACCGCCGTGACCTTTTTTGATACCGCCGTGGTCGGTAACAAATAAAATATGGGCATCTTCGTAAAGATCTTCTTTCTTGAGACGGTTAATCAATACACCGACCTGTTCATCTCCTTCTTCTATTGATTTGATGTATTCCGGAGACATCCATGCATGTTGATGTCCCACATGATCTGTATGTACAGTATATAAGAATGTCAACGTCGGAACATCACGATTTTCTTTCATAAAATTAAAAGCCTCATCATACAATTTAAGATATTGTTCATCTGACTCATATAATGACCTGTCAATGTATTTCTGATTGATGGTATTGATGAGTGGCTTCCAATTCCAGAAATATGAGGTTTTTATTCCAGGAACGCCATCTTTAAGTTGCTTGAACATCGACGGAAAATAGCCATCGGCATCTGTTTCTACTGCCGGCAGTTTTTGATTGTCAAGTCTCCAGCCATTAGTGTCAACACCATGAACCTCAGGGCCTGCACCACAGAGCATACTAGTAAAATTTGGCAAAGTGATGGATGGCATCACATCGCGTGTCTTTATGGACATTGAGCCTTCCTTAGCGAGCATATCTATATTTGGCGTGTGAGCTTGCGCAAGTCCGTCAACACGTATGCCATCAAAAGCAATAATCAGTACACGTTTAGCCTTTTTCTTAAATCTTTTTGGTTTAGCTTCTTTTGCAAGCATTTCAACGGGGGCTGAAACAGCCAATGCGGCAGCTCCTGCCGCAAGTCCTGATTTAATAAAATCTCTTCTTGATAGTGCCATATGTTTTATATTTAAAAGTATTTATTCTTGAAACACACGAACTTTGTATACATTGACATCACTCATGCCAATACCAAAGGTCGGATTTAGTGAACTAAGATGGTAGGTCCACCAACTTTCTTCCGGCTTAGTATATACAATCTGTCCAGTCTTGTAGTTATAGTTGACAGATTTGAGATCTGTGTAATCTACTAACGGATCAAATTTGGAAATGGTCTTGGTATTAATATCATAATAATACACGCCGGCCGTACACGAAATAAGTAATCTGTGATTATCGATACGCGTCAAATCATGCGCGCCGGAAACAGGCAGTTTCAGTTCTGTCTCAAGTGTCAGAGACGGCTTGTTAGTATCCCAATCTGTAAGTTTGTATATACGGAAAAGATTTTTACCGATAGCATACAAACGCTGCGTTTCCTCATACCATACCACGCCATGTGCGGAATACATGCTATCGCGTATTATGGCAGAACCGGTCTTTTTTGTTATGTCAAAAACCTCAAGAGCATTTCCCAAATCTGTAGTAGATTCTGCAACAACAATACGATTGTTTGGCAGCATCTCTATAGAATGTGCTTGCGGAGCACGACAGTAATATTCGCATTTATGCCCATTTATATCTATAATCATGGCTCCGCCAGCAGATGAACATGCAAGTATTTTCGTGTTATTTTCAATAGGTTTACATTCATCCATGGTCTTGAAAAGCGAGACATAATTTGACGGCACTTCTGATTTTGTATTGTTCTGATTCCACTCCCATATTATTTCCGCATGGCTTGAATCCGATTTGTTAACATCAATAATTCTGACTTTATCACCGCCACACGCAACCCAGTATGTTGTCGTTTTACTACGCAGGGGAGAGGCGTTAAGGTATATATTTTGTGCAACAATATTTGTTGAAGTCAATACGCCCCAAAACAACGATGACGTAATAGCTACACCTACTAATCTTAACATCTTTTTCATCTTACAGCCACTTTAAAGTGTTGATTGGGAGTACTAACTATATATATACCTGACGCCAATCGATTGTCTGCAGGTAAAATTCTGCCGCTTAAATCATGTATGGTATATTGATCGCATCCTTTAACGATAATATATCCATTGCGGGCATACACTTGCACGCCGAAATCTTTTTTTACGGATTCCAGACCTGTATTCAGATTAACTTTACTGTTTATGATGTACCAGGCGTACCGGCTGTCCTGTGCATCTTCCAGATAAACATTTTCATCTACCGTGTTTTCGTCAGCGGCACTCAAATAGAATGTCAAGCCGTCATAACCTGTAAACTCAAGCAAAACCTGATCTTTCTTCAATGGAATGATATTGATTACAACGGCATCGCTCCTGTCAGATGTAGGTTTTATATGGTTATATATACCATCTGCAATAAACAAGTTCCAAAAATATTTTCTTGAAGAATGGTTTCTGATAATATATTGTTCAGAATTGTCACCTTTATAAATTAATTCAAATTCTTGCTTCGTGTTGGTCGAGTCATAGTTGCTTATTAAATATGTATAATGCGTATTTGAGGTGTTGTCCTGAATACATTTGCCAGCATATTGCTCACAGGCGCTGACTATGCGGTAGTAAATTTTATTATCGCCTCCGTCTTTCGCCGGATATGTCTGAGCTTGTACCTCGAAACAAGACAGCAGACTGACAAACATAATGGAAATAAAGAATTGTTTTGTCATACTTTTATGTTTTTACAAAATTAACAATTAATTTATAATTGAAATCTTGAACCGTGATACATTTTATTTTTTAGCCTAACTTTGCATAAAATTATAAGTGATGCAAAAATTTTCCGGTATATTCCTTTTTTCTTTTTTGACTACTCAAATCTTTTTCGGGAAAGATTATAAGATTAAGTCATACTATAATAGTGTTTATGGAGAGTATACGCTGTACGACTACAACGCTCAGGTGTTTCCGTCTTTTCCTGACGGAGTAAAACCGATATACCATATTTTTATCGGGCGCCATGGTTCCCGGTACATAGAAAACACCGGTGCATATACGCACATCGCAAAGATTTTTGCTGAAGCCGAGTCCGAAAAAATATTGACACACAAGGGCAAGAAGTTTTGGAAATGGTACAAGACCGTCTACCCGGAATGGGCCGGACACGAACAAGAACTTACAGGCATTGGACGACGGCAACTGGCAAAACACGCCGAAAATATTTACAACTGGCTTCCGCAACTATTTGACGGCCCAACAAAAGCCCGTGTAAGTACATCTCCGACATTACGTGTTATTCAGAGCGAAGAAGCTTTCGTGGAGCGTATGAAACAGTTGGACCACGATTTCTCTTGCACTAAAGACACCGTTAAGGCATTACAGTCTAAGCCATACGCACCCGTGCTCAACAAATTTCAGAATATCTATTTAACGCAACGTTCTAAAAAAATTGATACACAGGCATTTGCCATGACATTTTTTACAGACTCCACATATATCAAGCGTGCTTGCAAGAGCGAATATAGTTTTGCAATGTGGATGCGTAATATCTTCTCAAGCATCTATGGACTGGATACAAAGGTTCCGCCGGGTTATAAAGGTATTATGTCCAAGAAATGGCACAGGAGAATGCTTGAAGCAATTAACTTGGGCACATATCTGGGATTAGGCCGTTGCCCGCAAATCAATGCGTATGGAGTGGATGCCTATAAAGAAGCATTAAATTACATCTTTGCAACTGCCAAAAAGGATTTAGCGGATAGAAACGACATCAAACTTAACCTTAATTTCACTCATGATATTGTAATACTGAATTTTTTGGCTCGTCTGAGAGCCGGGACATTCGGAGCCGTTATCCATAATCTGGATAACATTTCAGATCAGTGGAATTGCTCCTACATGCCAATGTCGTGCAATCTTCAGTTTTGCGTATGTGAGCGTCAAAATGACCATGTGCTACTGGCATATCCGCTGTACAACGGCCTGCCAATTTCTCTGCCACTTAAGGAAGTCCTCTCCGGCGCTTATTTGTGGGAGGATATCGTCAATCTGCTTTGACCGTTTTTTTTCACGCTTTACACTCTTTGATTCAAGGCAAAAATTCGGAAATGAGAGACAGACTTTACAAAATAATATGTCAACCATGGAAAAAATCTTTGCAATAACGATTATTTGGTAATTTACATGTCATACACGAACGTATTTCAGCTGAAAATTGTAAATTTGTATTACATTTTTATTCTAAAGAACAATGGGAGGTCTATTTGGCGTTGTCTCTAAACGCCCATGCATCAACACACTTTTTTACGGTACTGACTACAATTCGCATCTTGGCACAAAACGTGCCGGACTTGCGACTTACAATGACGGCAAAGGCTTTGTAAGGTCTATTCACAATATTGAGAACAGTTATTTTCGTAATAAGTTTGAAGACGAATTGTCTGATTTTGAAGGAAACAGTGGAGTAGGAGTCATCAGCGATACTGATGCGCAACCCATAGTGGCATATTCTCATCTGGGCAAATATGCCTTGGTGACAGTCGCAAGAATCTTCAATATCGATCAGCTTGAGAAAGAGTTAATCAATGAAGGCGACCATTTTACCGAAATGAGCAGCAAAGGTATCAATCCCACAGAAATGATTGCCAAATTGCTCAACAAGGGCCAGACCTTTTCCGAAGGAATTAAAATAGTCCAACAAAGGGTAAAAGGCTCGTGCACCATGCTGATTTTAACTGAAAACGGCATCATCGGAGCACGCGACCTCTGGGGACGCACACCGCTGATTCTGGCAAAAAGCGAAGACGGATACGCATTTACCAGCGAGACATGTGCACTGCCTAATCTGGATTTCAACCACGTAAGAGACTTGGGACCGGGTGAAGTGGTTAAAATCACCGCCGATGGCACGGAGCAATTGCTCGCTCCTCAAAAAGAAATGCAGATTTGTTCTTTTCTATGGATTTACTACGGTTTCCCGACATCCGACTACGAAGGCATAAATGTTGAAAAAATGCGTTTTGACAACGGATGTATGCACGGCAAGCACAACAATGTAGATGCTGATTGCGTTTGCGGAATACCTGACAGCGGCACAGGCCACGCATTAGGTTATTCCGTGGGAAGGGGCATCCCTTACAGACGGGCAATAACCAAATACACACCGACATGGCCGCGAAGCTTCACTCCTTCAGAGCAAGAGCGCAGAAGGTTAATCGCAAAAATGAAACTCATACCCAATCGCGCCATGTTAAAAGACAAGAAATTTGTCTTTTGCGATGACTCCATTGTCCGTGGAACACAGTTGAGAGACAATGTGAAGGTACTGTTTGATTTAGGCGTAAAAGAGGCTCATGCCCGTATAAGCTGTCCGCCACTGCTGTACTTATGTCCCTTCGTAGGTTTCACAAGCGAACGTACACCAATGGAATTAATTACACGCAGAATAATCAAAGAACTTGAGGGAGACGATGCGAAAAATCTTAAAGCATATGCAACGACAGGCTCTCCGGAGTATAATAAATTAGTTGACATAATAAGAGAGCGTCTCGGACTTACATCTCTGGAATTTAACTCTTTGGAAAACTTAGTTAAAGCAATAGGTTTACCAAAATGCAAACTATGCACACATTGCTTTGACGGCAGCAGTCATTTCTAAAGAAGAGATAATAAATATAAAGTATCGCACATCTTGCTGCGATACTTTTTTTATGCCTGTTTCTGTCGTAATACCATAAGTCGATATTTGCTTTTTAACCTCAATATAACTTTCAGTTATATCTCAAAACGTATTTCAATTATACGCGTTACAATTTTCCTTTCATCCGGTAGAACTTATATTCCATCGGCTGGAACGTAAATTCCATCTTTAGGAATGTAAGTTCCATAGGATGGAACATAAAAAAGTCCGGCGATAAGTCAAAACATTATTGCCGGACTGTAATTAAGCTATTACGTTTGTTATTGAAAATTATCTTTCCACCACTTGAGCGATTTTGACTCCTTAAGTATTTCCGATGCAGGAACTTCCTTATATGTACCATCCTGTTGCCCGAAAATAAGAGTACGCCCCAAGGCTGAGTCATACTCCATGAGATTGCGGTTTGCCAGTGCTAAACCACGCTGAATTTTTTGTGCAAAAGGTGACATGCTACTCTCCATCGTGGTTGTATTTCATTAGATGTTTGTATTTCTCAAAATCGTATATTTTATTGACACCGTTTTCCGACTCTGCAAAAATAACCGAATGTGATGTATTGTTGTCAACAAGAATCCAGCGGTCTACAATATTGCTGTAAATACTGAAGAGATTCTTGATGCCTGAGACATAGCGCCGGCGAATGGTTTCCTCAGGAATATTGTGGCCACCTTCACTGACACGCTTAGACACACGCTGAACGGCCACATCGGGTGAACTTAACCAGAAAAAGAGAAGGATAACCTTATAGCCTGCTTTATGTGCCTTTTTGATTAAACTCTCGTATGACCGTGTGGACAATGTGGTCTCAATGGCAAAGGTCGCATGCTGTTGCATCAATGTTGTAATACGCTTGAGCATCAGGCGCCCTGCATCTATAGGCACACGTTCCGGGTGGAAAGGGGACAGACCCTTGGCAATCTCGTCCGCATTGACATATTCTTCGCACTCCAAGACTTGAGGTAATATTGTAAACGAAGCTGTTGTCTTACCTGCGCCATTACACCCTGCGATAATATAGAATTTATGTCCCATAATGCTGAGTTTAAACTATCCTATAAAAAATATACGATGAAAAAACAAAACAGACAAAAAGTTGTCTGTTATTTCAACAGTCTGTAATTCCCATGCAATTTTGTATTGGTGATGCCAGGATACATTTTATAGAAGGCTGCACCATGAGGTGCGACAGTAACCTCCCAGCGTGTCCGGGCGTCAATGGTCTTGAGGTCCTGCTGACGCCACAAGTCACGGATGGTCTGAGGCTCCATAAGTCCGAGCTTACGCGGGGAGCAGCCGATCTCGTGGGGTATGCTGTCAAGATTGAAGTATGCGACAGCCAGTGCGCCATCTTCCAAAGGCTTGACATAAATAGCTTGTTTCTCATTGCGTGAGTAGCAAGTGCCCTGGAATCCTAATGGGTCTTGATTGACATCGAGTACCTCATTATTGCATAGCAGACTGAGCGTAAAGTCATCCAGCATATCCATATCGCATCCCAGAAGCATCGGAGACCCGAGAATCGACCACAGGGTAATGTGGGTGTACTGTTCGTCAGGCGTAAGTCGTGTCCAATGGTATTGGCGTCCCCAACCAACTTTACCCAATACAAGCATGTCAGCATCTGGCCAATGGCCGGGACGATGGTATGGTGCCCATTGGTCCTGTCCCTCAAAGCCGATGGTGGACATACTTTCCCATGTATCACGGATATCGCCTGTGGTGCGCCAGCACTCTGCGTTTTTCAATAACACAGGACCGAGGGAGACGCGTGAAGAGTTGGAGATAGAGTAGACGATGTCACGTCCGGTGGCATCAATCGCGTGGCGCATGTCCTCCAGCCACCAGCGGTCATTGACATTCCAGTCATATTTAAGGTAATCTATTCCCCAGTCTGCCCACTGTTGAGCATCCTGTTTTGCAAAAGAATATTTACCATAAGAGCGGATGACCTCCTTATTTGTCTTGGAACGATCCAAACGCCAATTTTCGTCTACAAGACCGCCTTTCTTAATCCACCAATACGTACCATCCTCATTGTCGCATGAAGAACCAATATGGCTGGCATAGGTACTTTCCCATGGTCCGGAATAGATACCGATCTTCAGACCGAGGGCATGTATAGAATCAGCCAGACCTTTTATGTCAGGAAACTTGCGGTTAGTCTGAATGGCATTATATTTCCCGCCACGCAATCCCTGCCAGCCGTCATCTATATTGACATATGACCATCCGTAGTCTGCGAGACCTTTATCAATGAAAGCCTTAGCCGAACGCATGATTTTCTCCTGAGTCACTTGTGCACCCCAACAATTCCACGAGTTCCAGCCAAGCGGTGGAGTAAGAGCAATTAAGTCGCCTATCTCAATACGCAGTTCACGCTCAAATGTCCCTAAGTCATTTTTTGCACAAAGCTCAACATGATATGTGCCACGCTTTTTAGTCTTGCCTTTGATAATACCTGTAGAAGCATCCAGATGAAGCCCTTTAGGCAGACCTTTTGCCGTAAATGTCATAGGGCGCTTTCCTGTTGCAGGAATCCTGAACAAAAAATCTGCTCCGGGACGGGCACCGTAAACCTTCGGACCGTTGATGCGGGGCGTTTGCGGTGCCTTGGGAGTAAGAATGTATTTTGAATAATCAGGAGGAGTGATTTCTTCTTGTGCCATGACTGATGCCGCGAAGAATAGAAGCATCGGAACAAATACAGTTAGTCTTTTCATATCAAACAATTTTTGTGTTACAAAAATAATAAAAACTAATTGGTTAATCCATTTGTAACAATTAAAATAATATGTATCATTACAAAATCAAGTTTCATTTTTTCTGGTTAAGAAAACAATTTTGACTTACATGGTGCATGAGCAAGTGAAATTATTTAATTTTGTAAGATATAATACGAACAGCCCGATGCTAAAAGACAATAAGAAATATCTGACTAATATTATAATCGGAATATCGGTTTTGGTATTTGATATAATCTGCATTTACGTCAAATACTTTGACAAGACGCTTTCTTGCAGTCAGGTGAATCATCTTATGGCATCCGTCAATCCGCTATTGTTTGTTATCTTATTTTTTATCGCTTTATATCTATTATTGCACAAGCCGAAGAAAATAGAAAAAAACAAAAAAGTCGATGTTTCACGACGACGTTTTCTGACATTCACAGCCACTCTGGCACATGACGAGAGTTTTCATGCCATAAATGGAAAACTGGGAAAAGGCGTCGCATCCTTTACAGGAAAACGCAATCCCAAGAGCAAATCTCCGATATTCCCTGCAGGTGGCACAAAATATGATGAATACCGTTCAAAATGTACTTCATGCATGGCATGTATTGAAGCATGCCCAAGCCGTATACTGGAACCTGGCATTAAGCTGGGACAAGGTGTCATACCACATATATCATTTGCCAACGGATGGTGTCAACCTGAATGTAAGACATGTAACGATGTGTGCCCGGCTAAAGCATTGGAAAAAATAACATTAGAGGAAAAGAATAATATCCAGATCGGACACGCTGTATGGATAAGGGAGAATTGCATATCTGGAGACGGCAAGGAATGTCGCGCCTGCGAGAAAGCATGCAAGCGCGGTTGCATAGAAATGGTTCAAAATGGAAGAAAACTATATCCGATAATCAACACGTACAATTGTACGGGATGTGGCGCATGCGAATATGCTTGTCCAGCAACACCGTTAAAGGGTATTTATGTTGAGTCATTTACCGAACATAGAACAATAAACTGAATACAAGACCATCACATAAACAAGACAACAAACCATTTATGAGACATATCAGCTTACTCTTATTGCTTTCATTGTGTGTCGTTTCATGCGGCAACAAAGAAGCTCGGCAACAGACGGAAGAATTACCAGATATCTTCCCGAATTATATTAATGTGACAGTTCCATGTAACATCGCACCGCTCAATTTCATGATAAAAAATGCGCATGAAATTATGGCGGAAATAGAATTGCCCACAGGAGAGCACAAAGTGTTCGGAAGTGGAAAATATGTAGATATTCCACTAAAAGAATGGCAAGATATACTAAGACTGTCGCGGGGTAAAGATATTGAGATTATTGTATCACAATGGGACGATAAACATCCCGAAGGAATCAAATATAAGCCATTCACAATACACATATCAGAAGACGAGATAGACCCTTGGGTAGCTTATCGACTGATACCGCCCGGCTATGAGAATTTTAAGGATATGGGTATATACGAACGGCAGTTAACATCGTTTGAACAAGAACCCATTATAGTCAACAAGCAAAACAACAAAGGATGTCTAAACTGCCATTCCTTCGCCAACTATAACCCGGAAAACTTCATGTTCCATGCCAGGGGTAAAAATGGCGGCACCGTAATTTGCCACAATGGGAAAATAGAAAAACGCGAAATCAAGAAAGACATGATTATGAGTGCCACATATAACTATTGGCACCCTTCCAGTGATTACATTGCATTCACGGCAAATATAACCCGCCAAAGTTTCTACGGCCATAGTCGCGACAAAATAGAGGTATACGACATGAGTTCTGACCTGTTTATATATGACGTAAACAATGGTAAGATAATTATAGATGAACGTTTCAACGACTCTATCAACTGGGAGACATTCCCGTCGTTTACCCCGGATGGCAAGACATTATATTTTTGTACAGCAAAGGCTGTGAGAATGCCAATGGAGTTTGCGAAATTGCGCTACAGCATTGTCCGCACATCATTTAACGCAGGCGGCACATTAGGGGAGACCATTGACACAGTGTACAGCGCCTCTGCACAAGGGGGAAGCGCATTGACGCCAAGGATATCACCCGACGGCAAGTATATGATGTTCGCTTTGGCTGATTGCGGTGCATTTCACATTCACCACAAAGAGGCTGATTTAAAAATGGTAAACCTTGAGACTGGCGAAATGATACCAACAGATGTGTTGAACACTGACGATGTTGAGAGTTACCATTCGTGGTCAAGCAATGGAAAATGGGTCATCTTCAGTTCAAAAAGAGTAGACACAAGATATACACGGCTCTTCGTCACACATTGGGACGGGAAAGCCTTCACCAAGCCTTTTATGATTCCTGCAAAAAATCCGGAGAACGACATTCGATTGTTATATTCATACAACATACCTGAGTTTATCAAACAACCTGTCGAGATTTCAAAAGATAAGATCGCTGACTTATTTCAATAAAAAACATTATGAAACGTATCTATATATTAAATGCAATATTCGCTGCTGGAATAATCTGGATGATATGCAACATGTTTCCTGCAACAATGAAAATGCTTGAGTGCGACAGTTTCTTCTTGACGACGAAGGATTATTTCGTATTGAAACTCTCGCAAGGCGCAGGACTCAACGGATGGATAACCGATTTTCTGTTACAATTTTTCAGCAGTCCGCTATACGCTTCTGTCATCAATGCTATATTATTGTGCGCTGTTAGCATAACAGCGGCTTTCCTTGTAAGAAAAATCAATGGCAATAGCAGATTTGTTGACATTGCAATTGCTGTATCATGTATGCTTCTACTGCTATTTCCTTTTCAGACAAACTTACAGATAGAGGGCATCGTGTTTTATCTGGCGCTGCTGATCTATGTTTATTTACCTAAATACTGGCAAAGAATCATTTGGTGTATCATATTTGTATTTGTCGGATACCTTATGCTAAGCCTGCCCATGCAAATCATGTGTATTTTCGCTATGGCCGTATACGAACTATGGCTGACCCGGAACATTAAACATATCTTGACGCACTTATGCTGCATCACAGTCTCCGTAGCAATAGTCAGCATATATAGCAATTATGTTGAGTTCATACCATACGAACAACGATACTTCTACACAAAATCAATTATCGGCACAGGACGGGAATTTCTGTACCTTGGCATCTTTTTACTGCCCTTTGTGGCAATAGTTATTAATAGAATACAAAAACAGGCATATTCCTTTATCATGAGTGTTGCTATGCTGGTACTAATTGTTTTTGCAATTAGTTACAACGCATATAATTCCAGATTTCTATATAACGAGAAAATATATAACTATATACTACTGGCTGACAATAAAGAATGGAGTGAACTTTTGTCACAATTGCAAACAGAAGGCCATAACAATAACGATGATTTTATCGTCAAGTATAGTTTGTTGGCAGAAAGTGCTTTAGGTACACTGCCGGAACATCTGTTTCAATATCCTATCAACAATGCGGAAGAGTTTCTCTTCATACATGACAGAAATCCTATCGGTTACTTGTTTAATGCAATGTTTTATGAAAATGCTAAAGTCTATGATGAGGCTTTTCACCAATACTTTGAATACAGTACCTTGCAAAATAATGGTAATTGTTTTACATCATTGCGTCACATGATTGAGTATTGCATTAAAGAAGCTGATTTCCCTGTGGCAGAAAAGTATCTGGCTGTTTTGGAAAAGAGCACATGTCACGATAAATTTGTAGAAGAACATCGAAAACAAATACAACAACTGAAAGAGAAAGGCATTAAACCAGAAGTGGCAATGATATCTGATAATTTCGTCGGCGGATATCCGTTCAATTCGGAGATGGTCAGACAGTTGCAACTGTATCCTCAGAGTAAAACATATCTTGACTATCTCTTATGCGGATTGCTACTACAAAAGAAACTTTATGAATTCAGCGTCATTATTGCCGGCTTCCCTTTGTATAAAGGCAAAGAGCTACCAAGGGCCTACGCTGAAGCTGCTGCAATGCTAGAAGCAAACAAGATGTCGATAAAACGATTATATCCCTATCCTAATGATTTTGATCGGAAATTCAATGAATTTTATAACGCACACATTGCACATGCACCTGAAGTGGAAACAACATATGCTGATTCATATTGGTATTACTATTTCTACACTGAACTTCCGGAGGAGATAAATAAGAAACCTGCGGATTTTCATTAATGTATAGATTATATAGCGTTATTCTGACTCAGATAACGAAGTTCCGCTTCAAGCATTTCAAGTTTTTTCATTTGAAACCCTGCCTTAGCAGCTTCTACTATAGGACGGGTGTAAAGATAATATATCTCCATTGGCCGCTTGAAATCATAATCAAGTTTCATACTGGGAGAGTAGGGCGTCATTTTAATTGTCATCTCTATCATCTTGTCCGCAAAAGTCTCATCAATATTATTGACACCAAGTAATCTTGCCGCAGTAATGACTTCAAGCATTATATCTTTGACGAGTTTATGTGTAAAAGTATTTTGAAGAAGTAAATTTGTCTGTGTATTTAACGCAACAGTCAGCCCGTTAAACGGCATATTCCAAACAGCTTTTTTCCAGCGCGCCTCATTATATTCAACTTCATTAGCATCAATCCCGGCGTTTCGTAAATCATATATCACCTGATTAATCTGCAGTTGATTCTTGCATGAATAATTTCCAATATTTATTGAGCCATAGCATTGATGGTTGACACGTCCCGGCTGAGTTTTCGCACAACATATGAAAGCCAACCCTGCAGCTAAAGGAAGTTGAGGAAACTTTTGCTGAACATCATATTCAAGACCAATACCATTTTGTACTAAAACAACCAACGTGTCATCATTAACTATTGAAGGAATAAATTGTTCTAATAAACAGTTATTCGTTGATTTAAGACATACAAGAACAACGTCACATTTAGGCATTGACGATATATCATTATATACATTTAATTTGTCCAAATGAAAACTCTCATCACATGAGTCCACTTGAATGCCATGTTTTAAAACATAATCATAATCTCTATGTAATAAAAAATGAACATCTTTACCGGACTTAGCCAATTTACATCCGTAGTAACCTCCTATAGCACCTGTACCAATAATAGCATATCTCATATCTTTTTATTTAGATTTCATCGTCAACTTTCCGTGTTTTATCTTCATTGTCGTAAAATACGTCCTTCTGGGGTGAATTTGCGACTTGGAGTAATGAGCGTGATAGGCCACTCTTATCTTTCCTTTTTTATCCTTGAATAGTGTATGATGCCCAGTTCCGACCATGTTGAATGCATATTGCAGGACTGGGTTCGTGGCACTTTTTGTCCAGGGCCCGAATATATTGGTTGCAGTCGCATAACCTATACCATATCCTTTACTTCTGTAATCATTAGCGGAATAGGTCAAATAATATACGCCATTATCTTTAATCACACATGGTCCCTCATTAACACGGGCATAAGGAAATAACGTGTCACTTTCCCACGCTTGACTAATACTAAGACAATGATGCATGGTTTCCGGCTTAATAGACAATAGATCATCGTTTAATTCTGCCGAATAAACATTATTCCCTTTATCAAAATATACAAAGAACAAATATGCCTTACCGTCATCATCTATAAATGGTGAACTGTCAATGCATCTGTTTTCCAACATCGGTTTATTGCCAATCTGCCTAAATGGGCCAAGCGGACTTTTAGATGTCGCAACATACATATGCTCATTAGCTGAGTAGTACATATAAAAGGTGTCACCATGTTTTAATATCTCCGGTGCCCAAAACCAATGATCTTCTGTCGTGTTGTTCTTGTGTAATGCTAATTGTGGCTGTAATGTCCATTGCTTTAAGTCTTTTGATGTATATACTTCTATACCATCATTGGAATGTGTGCCATAGGCATAATATGTACCATTATCCAGCAAAACAAACGGATCAGCAAGGACAAGTTTGCTATCCGGATACTTGCTCGCTTTTATAAACGAGCACAACAAAAAACATATTGACAAAACCAAATACCGTCGTATCATATTTGAATTATTTTTATACAAAGTTAGTTTTTTATAATAAACAATGAGTAGATTAGTTCTCTTTTATGTAAGTTTGTATGACGTAATTTTTTACTTTATGAAGAATATCGTTGTATTGACAGGTGCAGGTATGAGCGTGGAAAGCGGATTCAGTACTTTTCGCGGTGCCGACGGACTGTGGAATAATTACAAAGTCGAGGATGTCGCCTCGCATAGTGGATGGACAAGAAATCCCGAGTTGGTAAACGAGTTCTATAATCAAATGCGCAAGCAATTACTTTCTGCGCATCCAAACAAAGGTCATTTTCTTCTGGCTGAATTGGAAAACAAACATAACATCAGCATTATTACACAAAATGTAGATAATCTGCACGAGAGGGCAGGGAGTAGCAAGGTCTTGCATCTCCATGGTGAATTAATGAAAGTAACATCCAGTAAGGACGTTGATAATCCCAATTGTATTAAGGAACTAAATGCTGAAAACTATGAGGTAAAACCGGGGGATTTAGCCGCCGACGGCAGTTTGTTGAGGCCGTATATCGTATTTTTTCAAGAACCTGTTCCCAATATCGAGCGCGCAATCGGGATTACCCAACAAGCAGACATATTTGTGATTATAGGCACATCACTTAATGTTTATCCCGCAGCAAGTTTAATTCAGTTTGTCAAAAAGGATGTCCCTATATACTTGATAGACCCTCATCCTGTACCCGTTTCTGAATATAGGAACATTGTCTATATTCAGAAGACAGCGTCTGCGGGAATACAACTATTAATGGATAAATATCTCTAAAAATTATCGGACTACACCTCTTTGATGATTTCCATTCCTTTTCTAAGAGCCTCCATGTTGTCAGGAATAGAATCATGGTGACGAGCTGGCAATGTTTTATACAACGCTTTTTCAACGTTTTCCAATTTAACAAAAGGATTAATCTTCAGCAATCCGCCTAAAATTAACATGTTAAATACTCTCATGTTTTTCATCTCGGCTGCTGTATCCATTGCATTGACTTCAAAAATATTGACATCGTCACGCTTGGGCGGCGTTGATATGCCATATGTATCATAAATCAAGGTTCCACCTGGCTTGACACGAGATAAGAAGCGGTCCATTGAAGGCTGATTCAATAAAATAGCAGTCGTACATGTGTTAAGAATAGGGGAGTATATTTTTTGGTCACTTACGATGACTGTCACATTCGCCGTACCGCCACGTTGCTCCGCGCCATAGGCTGGAAGCCATGTCACATTTTTCCCGTCAGCGATACCGGCATATGCAATCAATTTTCCCATTGACAAAACACCCTGTCCGCCAAAGCCCGATATGATTATTTCTTCTTTCATCTTCTAACATCTTTTAGATCACCGATCTGGTAAAATTTGAACATATTGTCTTCCATCCACTTGTTCGCTTCAACTGGAGACTTTTTCCATCCGGTGGAACATGTGGAGACAATTTCAACAAGATTTGAACCGATGCCGTTCATTGAATTGGTAAATGCTTTCTTTATGGCAGCCTTGGCTTTTCGTATAGCCATGACATTATGTACACTCTGGCGTGTCACATAGGCTGTTCCCTCAAGATGAGTGGCCAGTTCTGTAATATTTAACGGATAGCCGTGAAGCTCAGGATCTCTGCCGTAAGGACAGGTAGAAGTCTTCATACCGACCAGTGTCGTCGGGGCCATCTGACCGCCTGTCATGCCATATATGGCGTTATTGATAAAGATTACGGTAATTTTTTCACCACGATTGAGTGCATGAATGGTCTCACATGCACCGATACATGCCAAGTCTCCGTCACCCTGATATGTAAAAACCAATCTGTCATTCCATAAACGCTTGCACGCAGTGGCAACAGCAGGCGCCCTACCATGAGCGGCTTCCTGCCAGTCTATATCCAGATATCTGTAAGCAAAAACCGCACAACCAACGGGACATACTCCGATTGTTTTCTCTTCAAGTCCCATTTCTTCTATTATCTCGGCAATAAGCTTATGTACAACACCATGTGAGCAGCCTGGGCAGTAATGCATTGTTGTATCGTTCATCAATCTCGGCTTAGCCATCACCAGATTTTCTGATTGTATAATTTCTTCTCTTGTCATGATTCAATGTTTTTTGGCCGAAACTCTCAGATAAACCTCAACAGCCTTGACTAAAATAGCTGTCAGGCATGAACAGAAAAACGCAGGAAGACCGTCGGGTAGGGGATAAATGAAATAAAGCGCAATAGTAACTATAACCATAACAATAAATATCATGTTCAATATATTGCGTATCTTGAAGTATTTATCCTTACTTTTGTCTTGCCTGAATTCTTCCAGTATGTTTCGTCTATTTTCCATCATTCAGTTTTTATCAAAGATTATTCCTTTCATTGCATCTACAAGTTCATCCGGACTTGGTACCACACCGCCCATACGGCCAAAATGATATACCGGCCGCTGACAGTTGACAGCAAGTTTCACATCATTAATCATCTGACCGGAATTCATTTCGCAAACCAAAATCTTCTTGATAGTCGGCAGGATTCGGTTTAATTCTTTCTCTGGATATGGCCAGAGTGTTATTGCACGCAGTAAGCCGACTTTATGTCCTTCCTGACGCAATATGGTTACCGCTTCTTCTGCACAGCGTGACACACTGCCGAAAGCGACAAAAAGATATTCTACATCATCACACATGAAGGTTGAACTGCGCTGTTCTGTCTGACGCATCAACTCATATTTTTCTTGCAGTTTGATATTGCGCTGTTCCATAGAAACGGCTTCCATCTCCAAGGAACTGAAAATATTAGGTTTTCTTTGTTTAAGACGGTGTCCGTTGGCCGCCCATGGACATTCTTCCCATATCTGCTCTTCGGTACGTCTGGGTTTGACTGGTGGGAGAAAGACCTGTTCCATCATCTGTCCTATAACGCCATCAGAGAGGATTATTGTCGGGTTGCGGTATTTAAACGCCAATTGAAAAGCCAGATCAACAAAGTCTGCCATATCTTGCACCGAAGCCGGAGCCAAAACAAGGGTATTGTAATCACCGTTCCCGCCGCCGACTGTGGCTTGCAGATAATCTGCTTGCCCTGGCTGAATCGTACCTAAGCCCGGACCGCCTCTTTGGACATTGACAATCACTGCCGGAATCTCTACAGCAGCCATATAGGATATACCTTCCTGCATCAGAGCAACACCTGGACTTGAAGAGGACGTCATAACGCGTTTCCCTGTTGCGCCACCGCCATATAGCATATTTATCGCTGCAACCTCGCTTTCTGCCTGCAATACGACCATGCCAGTCGTTTCCCATGGCTTTAATGCGGAAAGCGTCTCAAGAACTTCAGACTGCGGTGTGATGGGATATCCGAAGTAACCGTCACATCCACAACGTATTGCAGCGTGAGCAATAGCTTCATTTCCCTTCATTAAATAACATTCTCTCTTATCTTCCATATCAAAGAACTTTTTTACGATAAACCGAAATACAAGCATCAGGGCATACTGTCGCACAATTTGCGCAGCCAGTACAATCCGTTTCGTTGGTTTGCTCAACATAAGGATAGCCTTGAGTATTGACTTTACGTACAGCTATTTGCAATAAACCAAACGGGCACGTTTCAACGCAAAGAGCACATCCTTTGCAACGTTCTTCATTTATAACAATTGCGCCTTGTATTTTCTTCATCATTGTATTTTATTGATTGAACACATCTTTATTATAAAACAATAGTATTTTATTGACTAATTTCAATGTCTCACGGGCAGGACTGCCTTCATTCAAATAAACAGCATGCTGATAATTCTCAATGGCATTCTTCCAATCTTGCTGTTTGTGATAGATTTTTCCCTTCAGATAATACAACTCATCGTCATCTGGATTAATCTTTATTTGGGTGTCTAACAATGCTAAGGCATCGTCATTTTTACCACAAACTAAAAATTTGTTGACATCATCAATTAGACTCATATTACAAAAATAATAAAGAGTTTTTTTTGAACAATTTCTTTTGCAAATTTTATTTCTATATTAATATTTTTTTGAATTATTTTTTATCTGAAAACCTGTAAATAATATCTTGTATTTCAGTTTAAATGAAAAATACCGTTAGTTTCAGATGAAACAAACAACAAACATTATCTGTGCGCAGTAACAACATTAGACTGCACTTTTCAAACTGTAATGTGCAAAGCCAGATACCTAAAAATTTATAATCGTGATTATGTTTAATGTAACGGATGTCGGAGTTGTTATGCTTTCCATGCTGAAATCTTTTTTTATCATTGTCACGGATATGTTTTGAGTTTTTCGTCGGTATGTTCTCCGTTCCAAAGGCTGGAATGTAAGTTCTATGGCTTGGAACGTAAGTTCCACTCAAAGGAATATAAGTTTCAACCTTTGGAACGGAGAAACATTCGGGCAAAAAAAAAGACGCTTTATCCCTACGGATCCCGTTTGAAATCTACAGAATAAATGCGTTTATCTGAATATACAAATACATTCTATGAGGTAAGTATTTTTTTTTGGACGCAGACTACATTTATCACCATTACTAAAGGATTACATCATAATATTCTCCGACTGCTATTTTTTAATTACAATCAGTTAATCAATCAGCCAACTTGCTGATTTCTGCTGTTTTTTTTCTAATTTTGCGTTAAATTTGTGAAATCAAGCATCTATATACACTTTTGTTTTTATCCGTGAAATTCCGTAGAATCACTATATTTATCCTCTTTTTTATTGTTTTTGCTTTATCCATTTATGCTGAAAATGAAAATGTTGTAATTTCAGACTCGACTACTGCCCAAGACGAATCTGTCGAGTTGAGAAAACATAATTTCTGTCATTTCGGCTATGGCGGTTCTGCCGGAATGTTTTATCATTTCAACCGTGAAGTGGACGGTACCGATTTGGTCAAATCGTCTTTAGGCAGTTTTTATTCTGTTTCAATGAATTACCGCGCATTAGAACAAGATAACAGCATCTATGACATGGCTTATGGGTTGCCGACAATAAATTTTGGTGTCATGTTTGGCTATTTAAGCCATATCAAAATGCACGGAAATCTGCCGGAAGCAGACTATAATTCCCATTTGGGCAACCAATATACAGCCTACCTGGCCATGCACCGAGACTTTCTCAGAAAAGGTCGCTGGTCAATGGGATTTTCCATGGAAAATGGTATCAGTCTGACGACAACGCATTACAATAAACACAACAATGTGCACAACCGCTTCATTGGTTCTAATTTTTCAATATATTTCGGTGCCGGTATTTATGCTAAATACATCATCAATCCACATTTTGATGTTGCGATGGGACTGAATTTCAAGCATTTCTCCAATAGTGCGATGGATCGTCCGAATCTGGGATCAAATTTGATGGGAATACAGGCCTATGTCAACTACTACCCCTCTCCCATTCTCACGCAGCCGCGAAAAATTTCTTACGACTTGCCGAAAGTTAAGCCTGACTTCTACTTGGATTTATCTGTCGGCTGGGAGGGCAAGACACTTCAAGAGGAATGGAATTACAACGAAACGCTTGACCTGTCTGATCCTAATTATTTTACCGGACATTACCGTGTACGCACATTATGGAACACATCACTTGCCGCTATGTTCAGATATAATGTCAAATACGCATCAGGATTAGCCCTTGACTATTCTTATTCTACATATAGCAATGTCATTAACCGGATTCAGCAAAAGGAAGGCATAAACGGCCATTCCGCTTATCGCCACGTCCTTGGCATATCATTACGCCATGAAGTATTCTATAAGCAGATGTCCCTCACCATGAATTTCGGTATGTATCCATACCGGCACATGGGAACGCTGAACAAACATCTGATTTACGAGACTGTAGGACTGCGTTGGTATCCAAGGTCTTGGGGAAATTTCTACATGAGCTATATGGTAAAAGCTCATGGTATGAGGGCAGACGGACTCCAATTCAATTTGGGTTACCGCATTCTCCGCCGTAACAAGCTTTTCTGACAATCGACAGTCTTCCCGTGGATTTATTTTGAGTCATCGACGCTCTTGTTGATGTGCAAGATAGGAAGCTCCACATGATACTTTACAGCGAAGAGACGTATGGCGATAACAACAGCGCATACAATGACAGCAGTAACCTCGTGGCTCAGACCACAGGCATCACAAAGATGAAACACCAGTCCGCCCATGATACAGGCCGTGGCATAAATATCTTTTCTGAAAATAAGCGGTGTCTCATTGATAAGGACGTCTCTCAGTATACCACCTGCAGCGCCGGTGATTGTACCCATGATAATGGCAATCCAAAACGGAAAACCGACAGAAAGACTGCGCTCTATACCTGTCACCGTAAAGAAGCCCAGTCCGATGGCATCAAACAAAAACCACGTATGTTCCTCACTTACCCAGTTTTTCTTAAAGATAATAACCAATAACAATGCAAAGCCTGAGCAGATAAGATAAAATGGATTGGTCATCCAGAAAGGTGTAATATCCAATAGCAAGTCGCGGATTGTACCGCCTCCGATGGCGGTTGTCAGACCGACCACATATGCGCCAAACCAATCAAAATCTTTACTTGCGGCAAGGCGTAATCCAGAAATGGCAAATGCCAGTGTGCCAAGAATATCACAAATCTGAAAGAATAAGGGATAATTTACTTCAATGTGTACCATGTCAACAAATAGTTGTTATAAGGACGGGGCAAAACGGAATTGGCGATAACCGACGAGTCTGTCATAGCGGCTTCCTCTCTGTGTATAATAGACCAGGATAGTATATTCATTTTCGGTCTGATAGTAATTGCCGTCAACAAGCGAAGGATCACCGATTCGCTGTCCGGTGGGAACATACATATATTGATAATTATAATAGCCCTCTTTTAGCAGCAAGGCACATTCGTGTAGCTGAGATTCATTATTATATTTCATTTCAGCATCGGGTATAATGCACCAGTTGGTTAATCCACCATAGACATACAATTTTCCATTGGGTTCCGGCTTATGTTTCAGAAAGAAATGAACCCATATATAATCTGCTTCTGTCTCATCATCATTGTACTCAGAAGTACGAATATAATATTTGCCGTTTTGGTCTTCATTGTATATATAATTAGACTGGTCTTCGGCAGTAAATAATGTGGCGTGATAGAAAGGTCTGAACCATTTGATATTGTCTACGCCCATCATAGCCGTCTTAACGCTGGTCATCTCGAATTTGCGGAATTCATTTCCAGCATTGAAAATCAATTCGCGCGAATGTTCCCACCTGACATCCGACGGGGTATTATAATCAGGTTGTGGATTCCACACTGCCTTCTCCCACCGACCGTTTTGCAATACCACCATCTTCAGTTCACGCTGGGTGTCGTTGATATTGAGTGACTGCACATTCAAATTTACTTTAAGCTGCTGGTGACTTTTGTTCCAGTCGATATCAGTATCAGTAGTGACAGTCACATCAACAGACGCCTTGGGTTCTAAAACAGAAAAACAATAGGAACAGACTTCTTCTTTGCTATCGTCATCTATAACATGAATGCGATAATTACCCGAATAAACTATCGTCAGTTGTTCGTTAGGAAAAGTAAAAGAATAATGAGTGTATTCTACAGTGGTATTGATGCTTTCTGCATATTCATCAATAGGAACTCGGCGAATACTGCCGCGCAGATAATCAGAGTCAAATATTCTCGTAGATTTCTTCCATTGATAGTCACAATGCTCTACTGTATAGACGTAACGATGATATTCTTTGGTAATATCATCAAACGAAAAGTGCAACACATCATTTCCACCCAAAGTAATATATGCCACATTGTTTTTCTTCTCTTTTACAAAAACCTCCATTGAATGTATGCGTTTGTTGTTGCATATCATCCATTGCGCCGATATTTGGACACAACTGACTGTAAATATGAAAAAAACAAGAAACAAGCGAACAAAAAGATTTCTCATAATGCAGCTATATATTAATGTTTATTCGTTCGCCTCACGAAGCCTTTTACTGAAATCACTCGCAAAAATAAAATCGTTGAGACGTTGATTGTCAGATGTCATAATTTCATCCTTATTGCCCTGCCACTCCAAACTGCCATGATACAGAAAGACAATGTTTTCTCCTATTCCCATCACGGAATTCATATCATGAGTATTGACAATAGTTGTCATATTATTCTCTTTGGTGATTTCATAGATGAGTTTATCTATAACCAAGGATGTCTTCGGGTCCAGACCAGAGTTCGGTTCATCACAAAAAAGATATTTGGGTTGCATAGCTATGGCGCGCGCTATGGCCGCACGTTTTTGCATACCGCCACTGAGTTCATCGGGCAATTTGTCACCAGCATCACTTAGATTGACCCTGTCAAGACAAAACTGAGCGCGACGTTTACGTTCCTTATAACTTTCATCAGAAAACATATCCAACGGAAACATGACATTTTCCAACACTGTCATGGAATCAAACAATGCGGAGCCTTGAAACAACATACCCATCTGCCGCCTGAGAATAATCATTTCCGTCTTGGAAAGATTGAGCAAATTTCTGCCGTCATACAGTATTTCGCCACTATCTGGTTGAATCAAGCCTACCATGCTATTCATCAACACCGTCTTTCCGCTACCACTTCGGCCAATAATCAAATTGGTCTTCCCGCTCTCAAACGTACAACCAATGTTGTTGAGAACGACCTTATCTTCAAATGACTTATTTATGGATTTAATTTCTATCATCGCCTTATGAAAGTAACTGGGTCAAGAATGTGTCAGAAACAAGTATTAATATACTACTTGTCACAACAGCATTCGTACTGGCCTTGCCGACCTCGACTGAACCGCCCTTGACATTATAACCATAATATGACGCAATAGATGTTATCAGGAAAGCAAAAAACATAGCCTTAATGACACCCATCCAGAAAAACCATTGGTGAAAAGAATACTGCATACCTATAGTCAGGTCACGAATAGTTCCGATATGTCCGATATAGACAATTGAATACGCTCCCACGATACCTGCTGCAACACTAAATGTAACCAGAATAGGAATAATCGTAATAAGCGCCGTTATTTTCGGTAATATTAAATAATTAGCTGAATTAACGCCCATAATTTCAAGCGCATCAATTTGTTGCGTAACGCGCATAGTGCCGAGTTCAGAAGCAATATTTGAGCCGACTTTGCCACTAAGTATCAAGCACATTATTGATGAAGAAAACTCCAGCAACATGATTTCCCTGGAAGCGTAACCCGGTACCCATGCCGGCATCCATGAACTTTGGATATTCATTTTAAATTGAATACAAATGACAGCACCTATAAACAACGAAATAACCAACACGATACCGATGGAATCAATTCCCAGTTGGTAGATTTCCGTATAATATCTTTTCAGGAACATCCTCATTTTGTCAGGACGACGAAACACACGTTTCAACATCATGATATATTTTCCAAAAGCTGTCAACCAATTAAGAATAACCATTTTCTAATATGTAATTTACTTTATAACTCTACGGCTCCAAAAATATTGTCTTGCCGGTCATACGGCTTTCCTCTGCGGCAAAACACAGTTGGTGACCCGGCAGGCTGCTATGCAACAACGATGTCAAATGATTCTTGTTATGGCATAGAAAATGAAGGAACTCTTCTACAATCCGCAAGTCAGCACCTGCATGATATTTGTCGCTGAGGGTATTGGAGAAATCTATAACCTGCTCTTTCCTGCCGTTAAAACGAATGATATGGATTGTTTTTTCATCACATGTCAACTCTCCGTTAGAGAATATAATGTGCAGATTACGGTAATCTTTCACTGTGGCACATTCCATGTCAATATTTATGGTAACACCATTTTGCATCTCCACAAGAACACTTTGATGATCAACGACATCATTATTGCAATGATAAACACACAAACCAATATCGCCAGTCTTAAGTTCACGCATAATAGCGTCGTCTTGCGTCTCACCGGCATAAACGTCTATATTACGAATCCAGTCTTTGCGTCGCCAATACAAATCCTTTGCAGAGAAAGGACAATCTTTCTCTATAGAACAGTCAATACACCGCCGGGCAGAATTTTGCGGAGCATTTTCAGATCTAAACCATCTTAACGAGCCAAAAGATGTAACCGCCTTGCAATGAACATCAGGTCCCAACATCCACAGCAGAAAGTCTACATCGTGGCAACATTTCGCTGTAAACATATCGTTAGATTCTGATTTTTTCTTCCATTTGCCACGCACATAACTGTGGGTAAAACGGTCAAGCCCTACTCTCTCCGTATGATGAATGGAAATAACTTCGCCTAACTCCTTCCTATCAACGATTTCTTTTATCCTGATATAGCAAGGATAATACCTCATAACATGGCATATACAAACAATAACATTGTGGTCGTGCGCGGCTTTATCTAATACAAGACACTCCTCATAGGTTTGGGCAATGGGCTTTTCCAAGAGCACATTATAACCATGCTGAATAGCCATGAGACAGGGACGGAAATGCTGATCATCTGGAGTACATATAAAAACAGCATCCGCAGGAACAGGAGTGCTAAAAAAGGCTTCGTAGTCAGAAAAGCGGTTTTCCTGTGGTATATTAAACTGGTCTGCAATATTGTTTCGTCTCAGTTCATTACATTCAACAACCGCAACGAGCCGTGCCTCCTGGGGATGCTCTTCCAAATAATGCAGATAAGTACGCATACGATTACCGACTCCAATTGCAACAATTGAGGTCGGTAATCGCGAATTGTCTGTTTTCTCAGATAACATTATCTCTTTTTCTTGCTTTTAGTCTTTTTGCTAAGGTCGAGAATTCTAACGTTACGGAACTTAACACCAACACCATGACCGCAGAAACTGATGTAACCTTCTTTATTGAACAGTCCTGGATGGTTCTTATGGTCTACAGTATATGGGTTGACTTTCCCGCCGTCAGGAGCGACGTTGTGTCCCTGGCAAGCCTCACGGATATTGCCATCAACAACAACATCTCCATTCACGGTAACGGTGATATGATCACCGACTGCACGTATCTCTTCTGAATACCATGTGCCGACTTTATCGAAAATAATATGCTTAGGAACAATGATACCATATACCGAGCCATGTCTCTGGTAATCGCGTAAGCCCTTGTAAATCGGGTCATCGTGGTCTAAGACTTGTATTTCCATACCGTCATAAGCAGCATCGGTACCTATATGCGTACGAATACCTATACCATTATTAACGCCGGGTTCATCAAAACAAAAGTCAAAGCGGTAAATGAAGTCACTATAAGTCTTTTTGGTATACAAATTTCCTTTGCCGCCGTATTTTGCACTGACATATATGTTACCATCCAACGGAACGTAGTCGGTCAGGTTTCCTTGCCACTTATCCAGATTTCTTCCATCGAACAATACTTCAAAACCAGCTTTACGCTCTTCTGGAGACAAAGTGAAAATAGGTGTTGACGGGAGTTCTTTGATATAAAGTTCTCGAACTTCACACTCACCATTATCTTTCAAAACGCTCAACAAACCATTATCAGCAATCGCAATAGTTGCTGGAGTGTTTTTCATAATGAAGTTATTTATAAGGGAAACACCATTACACTCAATGCTGAGACGGTCATTGACAACTTTCACAAACAATGCATTCCATTCATCGGGACATGTTTGAGCTGTAGCATCGCTGGCGTTGACTTTGAGACTTTCTTCCGACATGAAGATTTGGGGCATATCACGCAAGTTCAACGTAGCCTTACCCTTAGCCTTCCATTCAAGATACATCTCAAAATTCTCATATTTCTTTTGTCCAAAAATAATTTTGTTGCCTTCTTTTGCTGCATTAACAGCGACAAAGCCCTCTTCGGTAAACTTAGGCAATATCTGACCGTTAATCTCATCTACAGCATAACCTGCGTCTGCATTATTTGTCTGTGCTTTAAACACGTTCAAAGCTTTCTTCAGCAAGTCCTCAACCATAGTTCCACCTTGTAATGCCTGATTTTTGGCTACAATAGTCTTAACTGCTGTAGCTGCCTTCATCGCAGTAGCATCGTTGTTTAAATACTTGGAAGCTAAGACAAGAGTTGGCAGATAATGACATTCTGTAAGATATGACAATGTGCGTTTTACAACATCATCAGCAGGATTAAGTTCTAAAGCCTTACGATACAAAAGATATTTGTTCAAAGTATTATTAGAAGACTTACGGACTAAAGTAAGATAACGATTAATTGTCTCATTTTTCTTACTGTCGTCACTCTTGGCAATGTCATATAAAACATCTATCATCTCCACATTGTCAACTTGCAACAATGATTTATATGCTGCTTTTTCAGATAATTTGTTGTTGTAGAACTCTGATGTTAATTTCTTAATGGCGTTCGTGTTGCCGGCTTGTGCCAGTAAAGGATAATACAAAGATGCGTCTGATGTCTTGGACAAATGCTTATTTACCAAGTTGTATTGCTCTTCAGAAGACAAGGACTTAATGGCATTTTTAGCTGCTGACTGCAAATACATGGCGTATTTCTTTTCTGTTGCCTTCTCCATTAAGCCGCACAGTTCCTCAAAATTTCCTGTCGTAGAAACACCAGAAAGCGCCTTATAGGCTTCGTCTTTAACACTTGCATCTTTATTTGTCAGTCCAAGGACTGTATTGTAGACATTGTAAATATGACGTTCGGATGCCAGCTTCAGCGCATTCTTTAGAATATTCTTATCAGAAGACTTCAAGGCATTGGAAATTCCGTCATTGATGCGGCCGTTATAAGCAAGCAAGGCTTTCATAGCATCAGGAGCGTAATCGCCACCCAGTTCGGAAATCAAAGTTTGCAGTGATTGCTCATTATTAATTTTAGCTATTGCCTCTATACCGGCACGTGTTAACGTGGAGTCCTTATGCTGTTGGATAGCTTTAACGATGACACCTAACTGGTCAGCCTTTTTATTATTGCCCAGCCATCTTACAACATCTGTCGCAGCGCCTCCCTTAAATTTTTTAGCGCCTACCTGAGCAAAGATACCCTCACCAGCAGTTATTTGCGCCAAGTCAAGAGCAGTATTCCGATATTCTATGCACGGGTCTTTCAATGCGTTGAGAATGTTTTTTGCAGCATTGTCTTTATCTTTCAAAAGCAACAGACGCAGACCAGCGCATCTAATAGCTGAACTGTTATTCTTGATAAGTGATTTTGCAGAGGTTATGACCGCATTGTTGTCGTCAGAGTTGTTCAACAATTGCAGATAAGCGTCGGTTGCGCCTGTCGCCTCATTGCTGAAGTTTACGTTTTTGGCAGCATTTTCCAGAACAGCCAAAGATTTGTTACCGCCACAAACAGTAAGTGCATTATACACTGATGCCAATGTTTTGGGGTTGGCACCATTAGTCCATGACAACAAATTATCCTCCACCCCTTTCAATTTTTTGAAATAAGCCAAATAAGCCAAACCGTCTTTGGGAGTGGCATTGTTCTTAATCAAATCTTTAATTAAGCCATCTGAACCTTCGATTGAAGCAAGAGCATTAATAGCGGCATCCTGCAAATTATTATCTTTTAAAAGATTGGCAAAGAACGGCGCATCTTCAGCTGTAGCAATTCTTTTCATCTGCGACACCAGAAATGCGCGATTCGTGTTGTCTTTACATTTATCAAAACCTGCGACAAGTCCTTTCATAACATCAGCCTTCAGCGACTTATTCGTGGGTTGTGAAACATAACTGACCAAACCGTCAATAGCATATTCAAACGTGGCATTCTTGGCCTGATCAGCCGGAAGCAACATACCAACCAACATTTCTGCACCATCCTTGCCAGTCTTTGCTATCTCTGACATAACTTGATTGAGCGACTTTAGATTCTTGGCAGGCAACTGCGCCAGTCCGTCCTGCACAATTGTCTCTTTTGTCCTGTTTCTACTATCTGTTTGAGCGTTGATGTTTACGCTGAAAAGAAGAATAGAAAGAACGAATATAATATGTGATTTCATCGTTTTCATCTTGAAAATCTTTTATTAAAATGTTTTCCCTGTTATTTAAATTTTCCACGGACCTCTCATCGGCTGATCTATCAAGGCATTGGCAGCATCATCACCGATAAAGGTTTGTGTATTTGCATCAAACTTAAGTTCCTTACGTCCAAGGCGCAATGCCACAGCTGCCATATTAACCAAGGTGCAACTGTGATGTCCATTCACTTCATTCAAGGCAAACTTCTGTCGTGTCTTGATGCAGTCTACGAAATCTGTCCGTTGCGGCTCTGGGTCAGGATATTCAGCAAGTTTGTTCATGATATCGGGAATAGTACACTCAAAACCTTTGAACACTTTACCCTTCGGACCCTCAATGTAAGGAATCTTTGTTTTACTCTCATAGCCTTCGCCTTCCAGTACAATTTGGCATCCGTCTGCATAAGTGTAAGTAATCTTATGCCAGATACCTACTGCATCAGGATGCTGTTGCGGAGCATCTACCTCCACTTTAATAGGGAAATCATTATCTTTACCAAGCAAATATTGAACAGGGTCAAGATAGTGCTGTCCCATATCCGTCAATCCACCGCCGTCATAATCCCAATAACCGCGGAACGTCTGGTGCACTCTATGCGCATTGTAAGGTTTAAATGGTGCCGGGCCCAACCACATATCATAATCTAACTCTTCCGGGACTTTCTGCGTCTCAAGGTTCTCTTTGCCAACCCAGTAGAACTTCCACGTGAATCCTGTGATACCGGAAACCGTCACCTTCAGAGGCCAGCCCAACATACCGCTGTCAACAAGTTTCTTCAACGGCTGTACGGTCGTGCCAAGGCCATAGAATGTATCTTTGAAACGGAACCAAGTGTTAAGTCTCAGTATCCTGTTGTATCTCTGGACAGCCTCGATAACTCTTTTACCCTCACCTATAGTTCTTGTAAATGGTTTCTCACACCAGATGTCCTTACCTGCTTTGGCAGCCTCTACTGCCATCAATGCGTGCCAGTGAGGCGGAGTAGCTATATGCACAACATCAAGACTGGGATCTTTAATCAAATCACGAAAATCATGATAAGCCTTAAGTTCCAGATTGAGCTTAGATTTACCTAAATCCAATGCTTTCTGAAGGTGTTTTTTGTCCACATCACACACGGATATCAGGCGGCATCTCTCGTCGCTATTGAAATGATAGCTTGAGCGTCCTATACCGCCAACACCGATGATGCCTTTTGTCAATTGGTCACTCGGGGCGATATGTCCTTTGCCGCCCAGAACCTTGCGAGGTACAATAGTGAACAGTCCTGCTGCTCCTATTGTTTTCAGAAAAGTTCGTCTGTTCTGTCTCATAATGTTGTAAAAATTTATGATATATAATGTTTTATTCTAATCTTTTTATGTACAAATCTCTGTAATAGACCTTGCTGCCATGTGCCTGCAATTCTATCTGTTCAACAGGGAATATCGGTTGCTTACGGTCCCAGTAGTTTTCCATTGTTACAGCGTCTACGACTTTCACGCCGTTAAGGAACACTGTCACTTTGTCACCAACCATTTTAATATAAAAACTATTCCATATACCTACTTTATTGTCAGCAACGACACTTGGTTTACTCTCATATTTTTTATTGTTATAGAGTCCTCCGCTTCCCACTTGCGCACCGACATTGACGCGTGCCGTATCCCATATCTGCACTTGCGGAGTACCTCTCAGATAAATGCCGGCATCAGGTTCTTTGCCATTGGGATCCAATGCCCAATCTACATACATTTCAAAATCTTTATACTGGCTTTCCGTACATATATTGTCATATCCGGTGCCCACATATGTCAGCAGTCCGTTCTCCACTTTCCAGTCTTTTCTCATCACCTCATCGGCTTTTTTCTGTGCTTCAGCAAGTTCCTCCGTCGTCATCTGACTGCGCTTAATAGGATTTTGTACCAGACCTTTCCAACCTGTCAAATCCTTGCCATTAAACATCGACACAAAACCAGTCTCAGTTGAACCGGAGATATATTCCTGTATTTTTTTGCGCATTTTGCCTGACACAAGCGTCTGAGCCTTACGCAGTATTTGGCGTACCATAGCACCATTGTATTCCGGATGACTGACGGCTATCTCCGCAACAGCTACGGCTGCACTTTTTCTCAAGCGTGCGTTGTCACGTCCGTCCGTTGGCTGATCCAAAAATTGCGCAGCGTACATCATGCCTTGAAACGTTCCCGTCTGAGCTATTTTCTTCAGAATATCTTTCTTCTCAGAAGGCTTTACTGCCGTTTCCATTGCATAACGCAGTTTTATCAAATCATTCTCGGGGGTCTGAGGTCCCAATGTGTAGTTTCTGTCAACTGGAAGACTCTGTCCGTCAGCCGGCACAGACACACAACATAATCCTATCAGCACTAACACAAACGGCAGATAGCTTTTAGTTATCAAATACATATTATTACAACTTTAATCTTTACATTGCAAAATTATTAAAAAAACCAATGACAGCCGAACAAACACGCAAAAAAAGACAAGACAACATTATGATAATTTATTTTTAAGTTTTTCGTGAAATTCAGGCATCATTGACATGCCAATTCTGATGATTGACTAATTTCCTATAATGAATTATTAAATGAATTATTAAATGAATTATTAAATGAATTATTATATTTTTAACTCTTTTTTTGGTATGAAATTTTATCATTTGAAAGAAAATCGTAATTTTGTAAAAGTTTTGTAGGTTAACAAAAAAACATTTCATCATATCCGATGATGCTGAGTGTATATTTTAAAGACACGCGACCAATATTAACAAAATGGTTCTCCCTGACAATTATTCCCTGTCTGGCTCCACACTCTTTTTAATATTCAATCAAAAATAACATAAGCACTTATGAACAAATTCTACTTTATCTTGTTTGCATGCTTTTTCATAAGCACCACACTGCTCCACGCACAAGACGAGTATAACGTCTATGGCAAAATTACTTGCTCTGGTGTTGGAGTTAAAGACGTAATTGTTTCCGACGGCTATCTGTTCACCCAAACAGATGAAAGCGGAAATTATTACTTGAATTCCGAAAAGAAGAATGGCTATGTCTTTTATGTCATTCCTTCCGGTTACATGCCTTACACTGGCGCTACATCTGAAACTGCTGATAAAATCTTTCCTCCGTTCTGGCAACAGTTAAAGTATTCCTCACTGACCAAAAAGGAGAAACATGACTTTAAATTAAAAGTTGAGAACAACGAGAAGCACATCATGTTCTTCCAGGCAGACCCACAGGTAGGCAATCGTACCGACAACGATGACTATCTCCAGTATACAACATCGTATTTCCCAAGAACAAAA
>Ga0256407_10001793_pt1 | contig 43502 bp, 43 predicted proteins | sample RumenRJG_04DNA_FD_193489 | JGI IMG/M metagenome (GOLD analysis project Ga0256407, IMG submission 193489) | Bovine rumen microbial communities from Lethbridge, Alberta, Canada - RJG_04 | ecosystem: Host-associated > Mammals > Digestive system > Stomach > Rumen | place: Canada: Alberta...
GACTGAGCGCCAACAAGCTCTATCACAGCCACTGCATGAAGCACATTCAACAGATTAAGCAGGAATGTAGTGACGGCAGTCTCAACAAGGAGCTGGAAGCAAAGGGCGGCGTGAACCTGCCGATGGCGATCAGCTTTTTTGCGTCGTATCTCGTGATTTATGAGATCTGCAACATGTATCTATTTTTTCAACTCTAATAACGAAAGGACATTGCACCATGAAAATCACCAAGGCGGTTATTCCCGCAGCCGGCTTCGGCACCCGTGTGCTGCCGGCAACAAAGAGCTTTCCCAAGGAAATGTTTCCGATCGTGGACAAGCCGACCATTCAGTATATCGTGGAGGAAGCGGTACAGGCTGGCATCACCGATATTTTGATCATCACCAACCGCGGCAAGGGCTTGATCGAGGATCATTTTGACCGCTCGCCCGAGCTGGAGCAGATTTTGGAAAGAGGCGGCAAAACGGAGTTTTTGGAGCTTGTGCGAAGTATTTCGGACTTGGCGAACATTCACTTTATCCGTCAAAAGGAAATGAAGGGCTTGGGTCACGCGATACTCAAGGCCAAGCCGTTTGTGGGCAACGAGCCGTTTGCCGTGCTGTTCGGCGACGGCGTGATCATCAGCAAGACGCAGCCGGCTATCGGGCAGCTTATGGCGCACTACGGCGAATACGGCGAGGGCGTTGTCGGCGTCAAAAAGGTTGCCGCGTCCGAGATCCACAAATACGGTTCCCTAAAGGTAGAGAACCTGCACGACAACGTGTTTGCCTGCACCGATATGCGCGAAAAGCCGCAGACGCCCGAGGAGGTGCTCTCGCTCTATTCGATCCTCGACCGCTGTGTGCTGCCGCCTGAGATCTTTGATATCCTCGAACACACCGCGCCCGGCGTCGGCGGTGAGATCCAGCTGACGGACGCCATGCGTGAGATCGCCGTCACCAAGGGCATGACCGCCGTGGAGTTTGAGGGCAAGCGCTACGACATGGGCAACAAGTTCGGTATTTTGCAGGCGCAGATCGAGGTGGGACTTGACCATCCCGAAACCGCCGCGCAGCTGAAAGCCTACATCAAGGATCTGGCAAAAGCTTTATAACAGTAAAAACAACATACCGTTACAACAAAGACGGAACACCTTTCCCTATCTTCGGGAACGGTGTTCCGAATAACCAAAGACAGGCTTGTCTGCGGAAGCTTCAAAGGAAGAAGCCGCCGCAGACAAGCCTGATTTATTCTATCCTATCGCAAATGCTATTCTCTGTCTTTGTCGTCCGTTGTGTCCGCCGACGGCGGCTTCTTTTTTGCTCGATGCTCCTTTAGCAGCTTCGGGATAAACCAGCTGAAAAAGATCATGCCGCCGACAACGGACACCGTGAGCACGGCAACGGCGACCGCACGATCGCCGCCGCTGTCATGTTTTTCCACGGTGATCGGCACCGTCGGCTTGGTCGTTTCCGTCTCCGTTTTGTCGGCGGACTGTGATTTGGCGGAACTGCCGCTTTTGGCGCGTGACTGACTGCTGCCGGAGGTGTGATCGCTCTTCTTTTCGGCGGCTGCACTGTCGGTTTTCGTGTCTTTTTCGGCGGTGACACTGCCGCTGGTGCATGTGCCGATCTGCATAAACTCCACATCGGCATCCACACAGTCGCACACCTCAAAGCTGATCGGCGTAGTGCCTTCCCCCGTCGCTTTAAATTCAAGCATAAAAATCTCGGGAGCTGCCGACAGGTCGATCCCGTCGGCGTGAACATATGAAATCTTCAGCGTATCCGCTTGATGAAACACCGCCTTTGCACCCTTGTACGGCGTGACCTTGCGGATCTCCAGCAGGCTCCTGTCAAATTGGAAGCTGAACGTAGCGGCGCAGAATTTGCCGGTACCGGTGGCAACGCACGGGACTTGTATCAGCCGGTTCGGCGCGCAGCGTACTTCGGGCAATGAAAAAGAGACCGTTTGTGCCGCAAAAGCCTTTGCCGCGCTGCCTGCGGCAAGCAGCCATATCAGGAATGTGATCGGGAGTGTTTTCTTCATATCCATCGCCTGCTGTTCGTCTGTTGTAAAGAAATAATGTTATGGTGCAGCGTAATTTAGTGCTCTTTCATCATACCATGTTTCAAAGGATTTGGCAAGCCTAACCTTGTTTTATGCGAAATCGGCGCAGCAGGCAGCAGGACGGTTGTTTCTATATTGAAAAAAACGGCGATCCATGCTATAATGCATAGTATCAAACGAAGGAAGGAAAATAAGATGCTGATCAGAAGCTACGAGAAAAAAGATTTGAAGGAAATGACGGCGATCTGGAACGAAGTCGTCGCGGACGGGATCGCCTTTCCGCAGGAAGACATCTTGGATGAAACGACCGGTGCGGCGTTTTTTGCCGAACAAAGCTACTGCGGTGTGGCGACCGACGATAACGGAAGCGTCGTCGGATTATATATCCTGCACCCGAACAACATCGGGCGCTGCGGTCACATCTGCAATGCAAGCTACGCCGTCAGCGCCAAATGCAGAGGTCAGCATATCGGCGAAAAGCTTGTGCTGGATTGCATGGCACAGGCAAAAAAGCGCGGCTTTATGATCCTTCAATTCAATGCGGTAGTCGAAAGCAATATCCACGCCAGACACCTGTATGAGCGGATCGGCTTTAGGCAGCTCGGTGTGATCCCAAAAGGCTTCCGCATGAAGGACGGTCATTATGAGAATATCTGTCCGTATTATATTGAGCTTTAAACAAGCCCGGTCCAGTTGCGCAGCGGCGCTCCCAAACGAAGTAACAGGAGATGACGCCGACAAAGGCAACAGCCGGTTGCTTGCAATCTAAATGGATTTGTATTAGAATAAGGACAAGGGAGGTGTTTTCATGAACACGAAAGACATTATTTTTGAGTTGAGGACAAAAAACGGCATGTCGCAGGACGAGCTTGCCGAGAAAGTATTTGTCACGCGACAGGCGGTGTCGCGCTGGGAGAACGGCGATACTGTTCCGAACACGGAAACGCTCAAGCTGCTCTCTCAGTTATTCAACGTTTCCATCAACACCCTGCTCGGTTCTCCGCGCCGTTTGATCTGCCAGTGCTGCGGTATGCCGCTGGAGGACGCCATCCTCAGCAGAGAAAAGGATGGCACGCTGAATGAGGATTACTGCCAATGGTGTTATGCCGACGGGCAGTACACCTACAGCGATATGGACGAGCTGATAAACGTTTGCATTCCGCATATGGTCGCGCAGGGCTTTTCCGAAGAAGAAGCACGCGCCTATATGAAGCAGAATTTACCGAATCTTGATTATTGGAAGCGATATGAGGAGCTCAGCGACAACGGAGAGTTTGAAGCCTTCAAAAAGCAGCTCATCGAGGAGATCAACGGGCTGCAAATCGAGGGGCTGCCAAAGGTTGAACGGCTCAACGCGCTGGTCGGCAGCTATGTCAATCTCGCCTATCCCCTGCCGAGCGGCGTCAGCGTAAAGTTCCTCAACGACGGAACGACCTATCTCGGCACCCAGCTTGAATCGCAATTCGGCGGCGAGCGCTGCTTTGGTGTTTTGGCGAACATGGATTTTATTTTGATCTGCACCTATGAAGCAGAGGAAAAAAATCCGGAGCTTGTACTGTATAAGAAAAGATAAATCCCCAAATAGTACGGTCAGCAGTTTTGTGCACTGCTGACCGCTTTTTTATGATTGGATTTTTGCGCCGTCACGAAAGCTTTGTTTGCAAAAAAACATCGTGAGCGAACCCACGATGTTTTTAATGGTTTGATTCAATTAGAACTCTCTTCTCTTTCTTGCGAGGAAGAATACGCCGATAGCTGCGAGCATAACGCCGCCGATGATGAAGTAAACGGTGTCGCCCTCACCGGAAGTAACGGTGGAGGTGCTGCTGCCGGAACCGGAAGAAGAGCTGCTGCTGCTGCCGGAGCTGGAGCCGGAAGAAGAGCTGGAGCCGGAGCCGGAAGTGGAGCTGCCGGAACCGGAAGAAGAGCTGCCGGAACCGGAAGAAGAATCGGAACCTGCGGGAGCCTTCCAATCAAAGGTTCTGCCGGACTCTTTGATAGCCTTCTCAACATCTGCGGTGCTCAGACCGAGCTTTGCAGCGGTATCGTCGATGGTCTGCTGTGCGCTCTTGCCGTTGAACTTGAGAGCGTTGTCGATGCCGTCAGCGCCGGTGGAGCTGAGGAACTTAACAAACAGGGAGTAAGCAGTTTCGCCTTCCCAATAAGCGTCGCCGATCACGTTACCGATGGAGGTGACGCAAACGGGGTTGCCGTATTTGCCGCTATTCCACTTTACAACAGCAGACTTCTTGTTGGAGTCAACGTTGTTTTCAACCTGCTCGCCGGTGCACTTAGCAGTGTCGCCTACGCTGTCGGGTCCGAGAATGAGGTCGCAGGTCTGCATGCCCCAGTCAGCGGTAAAGATACAGCCATAGTTGCTGCCGATGGGATAGCTGCTGACATCAAAGGACCAAATACCGTTGCCTTCGTCCTTCATGTTGCCCTTCTTGGAACCCCAAGCGATGATCTCACCGTCAGCCTTGCTGTAGAGATAGAAGGTGATGGTTTTGTAGTTATTCCAACCGCTGGAATTAGCGTCGAAATAAATCTTGCTGTCTGCACCTGTGGAAGCCGAAGCGTCATCTGCGCCTACAGCAGAATCGTCGGCAGCAGCTACCGCGGAATCGTCCGCAGCCGCAACAACCTCATCAGTTTCCGCTGCGCTTGCCGCAACAACAGCAGTTGAGCCAATAAGCATAGCCGCAAGAGCAATGCCGGCAATTTTCTTGAACATTTTTTACTCCTCCTAATAGTTAGTTCATAGTCCGAGTACACTATATAGTACCTCAGTAAAATAATTATACAATAAATGCGATAAAACTTCAATACTTTTAAAAATTTTTTGTCTGTCGAATTTCACAAGATATTTTTAACGATTTTGTTGTAATTCGACAATGGTAAATAATGGATTTGGCTTGAGCGGTCGCCGTTAGCGTTATATTTCCAAAGCAGAAAATAACGACGTTTTCATTAGGTACCGCTCAGTCCGTCGGCCGCAAATCAATGCAGCATATCCTTGGCAGCCCGGATCGCCAGAAGGATCGCTTCCTCGAGCTTGCTCTCGTCCTTGGCGCCTGCCATGGCGACCGTGGGCTTGCCGCCGCCGTTGCCGCCTGCCGCCTGCGCCGCAATCTTGACGATCTTGCCGGCATGCGCACCGTGCGCCACGGCTTCCTTGCCGCAGTACGCCGCAATGTTGATCTTGCTGCCGTTGACGGTCGCCACAACACCGATGATGTTGGGATAATCCGCCACGGCTTCCTCGCACATTTCACGCAGCACGTCGGGTGTGAGTCCCTTAGTGATTCCCTTGATGATCTCGAAGCCGTTGTATTGCTCGGACTCCGCCATCAGGCTGGTCATCTGGCTTGTTGCAATGCGGCTGTTGAGCTTGTCGATCTCGCGCTGCTGCGCCTTGATCTGCTCGACCGCCTTTTGTACGCCCAGGACGAGCGCCTTGGGATTGGAGAGCTTGAGCTGGGCAGCCGCCACACCGATCAGCTCCTGTGCACGGTTGATATATTCAAGAACGCCCTTGCCGGTGGACGCTTCGATCCTTCTCACGCCTGCCGCCACAGAGCCTTCCTGACGGATCTTGAACAGTCCGAGCTTGGCTGTGTTGTCCATGTGCGTACCGCCGCAGAATTCCACAGAGAAGTCGCCGGCGCTGACAACGCGGACGGTGTCGCCGTATTTTTCGCCGAACAGCGCCATTGCGCCGAGCTTTTTGGCTTCTTCGATCGGCATGACGCGCGTCTCGACGGGAATGGCTTCAAAGATCTTGTCGTTGACAAGCTTTTCCACGTCGAGCAGCTCCTTGGCTGTCATGGCTTCAAAGTGCGTAAAGTCAAAGCGGAGGGTCGTGTCACTGACAAGCTGACCTGCCTGCTGCACGTGACTGCCCAGCACCTCGCGAAGGGCTGCCTGCAAAAGATGCGCAGCGGTGTGGTTGCGCATGATGTCCTCTCTGCGCGCCTTGTCCACAGCCGCCCTGACGGTCATGCCCACGCGCACGCTGCCCTCGTCAATGGCGCAGGCGTGCAGGAAGATGTTGCCGGAGATGTCCTTGGTGGTGTCGTCCACATCCGCGGAAAAGCCCTCGGCTGTCAGTGTGCCGGTGTCGCCCACCTGTCCGCCGCTCTCGGCATAGAAGGGCGTTTTGTCGAGCACGAGCAGCGCGCTGTCGCCCTCGCCTGCCGACTCCACACGCTCGCCGTCCTTGACGATGGCGACGATGGTCGCTTCTGCTTCCAAGTCGGTGTAGCCGACAAACTCCGTTTTGGCGATGTCGGTCAAATCGGTGTTGTCGCTGATCCATGCGTCCGCGCCGGCGTTCTTTCTGGCGGCACGGGAGCGCTTTTTCTGCTCGACAAGCAGCTCGTGGAAGCGCTCCACATCGACCTTGATGCCCTTTTCACCGAGGATCTCACGCGTGAGGTCGATCGGGAAGCCAAAGGTGTCGTTCAGCTTGAACGCGTCCTCGCCGCTGATGACCTTGACGTCGTTGCGCTCCATCAAGCCCTGCAGCATTTTGAAGCCCTGGTCGATTGTCTTGGCGAAGCTCTCCTCCTCCACGCGGATCACCTTGGTGATGAAGTCCTTCTTCTCGACCAGCTCGGGATACGCCGTGCGGTTCTCGTTGATAACGGTTTCGCAGACCTTATACAGGAACGGCTCCTTGTAGCCGAGCAGTCTGCCGTGACGCGCAGCGCGGCGAAGCAGACGGCGCAGCACATAGCCCTTGCCCTCGTTGGAGGGCATGACGCCGTCGCCGATCATAAAGGTGGTGGAACGGATGTGGTCGGTGATGACACGCAGCGAGATGTCGCTCTTTTCTCCTGCGCCGTACTGCACGCCGGTGATGCGGCTGATGTGCTTCATAATGTTCTGCACCGTGTCCACGAGGAAGAGGTTATCGACCTCCTGCATGACGCAGGCAAGGCGCTCCAAGCCCATGCCGGTGTCGATGTTGGGGTGCTCCAAGGGCGTGTAGTTGCCCTTGCCGTCGCTCTCGAACTGTGTGAACACGAGGTTCCACACCTCTACAAAGCGGTCGCACTCACAGCCGACATGGCAGTCGGGCTTGCCGCAGCCCTTCTCGGGTCCGCGGTCAAAGTAGATCTCGGAGCAGGGACCGCAGGGACCGGAGCCGTGCTCCCAGAAGTTGTCCTCCTTGCCGAGGCGCACCATATGGGAGGGGTCAACGCCGACCTCCTTTGTCCAGATGTCATATGCCTCGTCGTCGTCCTGATAGATAGACACATAGAGCTTGTCCTCGGGCAGCTCCAATACTTTTGTAAAGAATTCCCAAGCCCACGCGGTCGCCTCGCGCTTGAAATAATCGCCGAAGGAGAAGTTGCCCAGCATTTCAAAGAAGGTGCCGTGACGCGCCGTGATGCCGACGCGCTCGATATCCGGCGTGCGGATACATTTTTGGCAGGTCGTCACACGCTTGCGCGGCGGCGTGACCTCTCCGGTGAAATACTTTTTCATGGGCGCCATTCCGCTGTTGATCAGCAAAAGGCTGTTGTCGTCCTTGGGTATCAGCGAAAAGCTGGGAAGCCGCAGACATCCCTTCGACTCAAAAAACGAGAGGAATTTTTCGCGTAACTCGTTCATTCCTGTCCACTGCATGGTTGATTACTCCTTTTATAACTAAATTAATCTCTTTTTTTGCGTATCACCGAGCCGGCAGGGACCGCCCTGTCGGCAAGCATGGTCAGCCGCTCAGTCGGGTGCGGCGCGCTGTCCACGCTCTCCCCTGCCTCGTTCGTCAGGCTGATGCAGGTGATCTCAAAGGGTATGCCGCTCGGCGGCAAGACGTCCAGCGTGTCGCCTACCCAGAATTTGTTGCGCTGCGAAATGACGGAGGTGTAGCCGTCCACCGAGCACTCACAGACCGCGACATTGTCGTAGTGACGGATGTAGCCGCCGTCACCCGTGACCTGTCCCGGCTCGCCGCCGAAATAAAAACCGGTGTTGTATTCGCGGTGACTGATTTTTTCAAGCTCCTCCCGTATCCACGGGTGCAGCTCAAATGGGTCGCCGTCCTCCCAATATTGATCGACCGCCTTGCGGTAAGCGTTGGTGGTGACGGCGGTGTAGTAGGAGGACTTGGCTCTTCCCTCTATTTTGAAGCTCGAAACGCCTGCCTTTATCAGCTCGGGGATGTGCTCGATCATGCACAGATCGCGTGAGTTATAGAGGAAGGTGCCGCGACCGGCCTCCTCAACGGGAAAATACTGACCGTCGCGCGTTTCTTCAAACAATTGATATTTCCAGCGGCAGGGCTGCGCACAGTCGCCGTGGTTGGCGTCCCTGCCGGTCATATAGCTCGAGATCAGGCAGCGTCCCGAGAACGAAACGCACATAGCGCCGTGCACAAAGCACTCGATCTCAAGCTCCTTGGGAGTTTTGGCGCGCAGCTCGGCGATCTCGTCGAGCGGTATCTCACGCGCCATCACCACACGCGACGCGCCCATATTGTAGAGCACGTTGGCAGCGGCGTAGTTGGTGACGCCTGCCTGTGTGGAGATGTGCCGCGCCACCCTGGGCGCATAGCGCTTTGCCGCCTCGAACACGCCCAGATCGGCGATGATCAGCGCGTCTACACCGCTGTCCTGCGCCATTATCAAAAATGCCGGAAGCGTCCTCAGCTCATTGTTGCGCGGCAAAATATTGCAGGTCAAGTGTATCTTTTTGCCCTTGGCATGTGCCATGGCGCACGCCTTTTTCAGCTCGTCCGCGTCAAAATTGCGCGGTGAGGAGCGCATGCCAAAGGACTTTCCTGCCAAAAACACCGCATCTGCACCAAAGCTCAGCGCCGCTTTGAGGCAATCCATGTCTCCGGCAGGGGCTAATATTTCAGGTTTGGTCAACATTATTTGATACTCTCCAGATTCGCCTCGTGCTGCTCGATGGTCGAAGCATAATATGCCTGTCCGTCCTTGTCGTGGCAGAAGAACAAATACTCGGTGCTCGCCGGCTGCAGCGCCGCCTTGATGGCGTCGTTACCGGGGTTGCAGATCGGTCCCGGCGGCAGACCCTTCAACGAATAGGTATCATATCGGCTCTTGTAATTCTTGCCGGCGCTTTCGGGCAATACCTCGGCGCTGCGGTAGGGATAGAATTTGGTAGAGTCCAGACCCAGATAGGCTACGCCCAATTCGTCGCCGTTTGCCAGACGGTTGTAGACGATGGAGGCAACATAATACATATCCTCCTTGTCGGCAGCCTCCGCCTGCACGATGGACGCCACATTCAAGATCTGGTCAAGCGTGTAGGTGGTGCCGGTCTTTTCGAGCATTTTGTGAACCGAATAGAGCTTTTCGTAGCCCTCAAACGCCTGCTTGGTGTACAGACGTCTCTCAAAGTTGTTGAGGAATTTGTAGCAAATGCTGATCGGACTGTCGTTGTGATAGAATTCGTATTTATCGGGATAGAGGTAGCCCTCAAGCTTGTAGTAGCGGTCGCCGCCGTTTTTGATGGCTTTGAGGAAGTCAAAGTCGTTGTCGAACTTGTCCGACGCGCAGTAGTCGAGGAAGGTCTGCTTGTCCTTTTCGTTGAGCGCACCGCCGTTGACGAGCGTATCGGCGATCTCCACGACGCTCATACCCTCGATGATCGTCACTTCCACCGTATCGGTACGGCTGGACATGCCCTCGAGGTTGGTCAGGATCGCCTGATAGTCCATATTCTTGCGCAGCTGATAAGTACCCTCGGTAAAATCATGGTCGGACTTGGTGATCCTGGCGAAAATCTTAAAATAGCCGCTCTCCTTGATGACGCCGTTCTTCAGCAGGATATCCGTCACCTGATCCAGCGTCGGATCGGCAGGTATCTTGACCGAAACCTCGGTATCGTCGGGGCGGTTGATGGCGAGCAGGTCGTTCATGCCCGTCACCAGATAGGTAGCGATCATGGTGCCCACCAGCGCCACGGAGACGATCCACATCAGGCGGAACATGCGGCGGTTGTGGCGGTTGCGTTTTTTCTTTTCGCGCTTTTGCTGACGAATGCGCTTTTTCTCGTTCTTCATGGATTCGCGCTCGATCTGCTTTTTGACGTCCTGACCGCTGTAGGAATTGATCTCCTCCGGCTCCTTGTTCTCGGCGCCGGTGTCCTCAACGATGTTCAGGTGAAAATTCTCCGCCTTTTGGCGGCGCTTTTCGTCAAAGCTGAGCGGACTCTTGTCGTTTCTTTCCATACATACACCTCTAATCAGTTTCGGTTGATAAATCTTTCGGTTACCAAAATATCCGTGTGCCTGTCAAACGCGCCGCGCGGCAGCTGCTTTTCGGTAAATTTTGTGTAACAGATACCGGCGGTCACACCGCCGAATTCATCGAGAAACCGGTCGTAATAACCCTTGCCAAACCCGACGCGGTATCCTTCCAAATCAAAACACAAGCCCGGCACGATGCAAAAGCCGGACGAAAGATCCGTGACCCTCTCGCAGGTCTGCGGATCGGGCTCCTCCAGTCCGAAGGTGCCCCGGGACAAATCGTCAAAGGAACGGATATAATAAAAATCCATTTTGCCGGATCTGTCGGCGCAGCGCGGCACCGCCACGCGCTTGCCGCGTTGGAGCGCATCGGCGATGATCTGCCGCGTGTCGCACTCGATCGGCGAGGACACAAAGACAAACAGCGTCTCACACGCCTTGTATTCCTCCAAGCCGAGCACCTTTTCTGTCAGCGCCTTGTCCAAACGCGCCTTGACCTCCGGCGGACAGGACTCGCGCAGCTTTTTGCAGCGTGCGCGCAGCCTGCGCTTTTCTTCTTTTACATTGATCAAAAACATTGCATATCACTTAACACCTTGTCGGCGGTCGCCTTGGAAACGGCGGCGCTGACAATGGCATGACCAAAGCTCAGCGAACAGCCTGCGCCCCTGGCGGTGATGACGTTGCCGTCCGCGACCACATGCTCGCCGGTGCAGACAGCGCCGGTCAGCTCCGGCTCAAAGCCCGGGAAACAGGTGGCTCTCTTGCCGTTGAGGATACCCAAGAAGCCCAGCACAGAGGGAGCCGCGCAGATCGCCGCAACAAGCTTGCCGTTGTCAAAGCAGGTGCGCACGCAGTCGGTGACCTCCCTGCACGCCTTGAGGTTGCGCGTGCCCGGCATGCCGCCCGGGAGGATTACGCCTTCGAGATCATCATATGAAAGCGCCTTCAATTCCATGTCGGCCTTCACGGTCACACCGTTGGAGCTCTGTACCTCGGCGCCGGTCACGCCGACGGTCTTGACGTCCAGTCCGGCTCTGCGCATGACATCCAGCGGCGCCATTGCCTCGGTCACTTCAAATCCGTTTGCCAAAAAAATGTAATACATATCGTTTTCCTTTCGTCAGGGCACCTATAAAACTGCTGTAGCAAAAAGGTGCAAATAATATATGGTAGATGACTGTCAAAACGACGCGGTCATACGGCGGTATAACAGGGCGCTTTGACAGGAATATGCTGTGATAACGGCGGTCATGGGCAGCCAAGTATTGTTGAAACGCCCTCAGCTGAGTGTCAGACCGATCCACACACCGCTCAGCTCCGGCAGATCCTTTTGCAGCGGCTTGAGCATGCCGCAGACGAGCGGATCGCAGTCCTCCAAATCGGGATTGCCGGCGCTGCCGGTCAGAGAGAACCGGCGCACGCCGCGGCGGCAGAGCAGGTCTTTGAGTTCTTCCAAATGCCGGTAGATCGCGTAGAACACCTCGGCGCGGTCGCCGTCCTGCTCATAGAGCGCGAGCAGCCGCTCGTTTTGCAGCACCTGCACGCCGTAGCAGGCATAGTATTTTGACGCGAATCGAATCGTTTTATTATTCCACAAAAGAAATTTATCGCCGCCGCAGCGTCTTTGCAGCTCCTCCCAATCGAAGGACGAGGAAAATCGCCTTTGGCTTGGCTCCGCACTCAGTTCTTTGCAGCAAACCGCCGCGCCTTCTTTATATCCGAGCCTTGCATAAAAGCGGTATAAGCCGTCGTTGGCAGGCAGCAATGCCGAGTAGCAGTCGCCGCGCCGCGCCGCGTCCCGCAGGGCAAACTCGATCAGCGCCGTCATAACGCCCCGGTGCCGGTAGGCAGGGTCGGTCGCCGCGCCGCAGAGATAATGCGCCGACTTGCCGACGAGCTGACAGCCTATCAGATAGACCGCGGCGATCGCCGTGCCGCCATCCTCTGCAAGATAGGCGTGTGTATTTGATAAATTTCTTTCAAAGAATAATTTTACGGCTTCTTCCTTTTCCTCAAAACAACGCAGCCAGAGCGCCGCAAGGCTCGGCAGGTCGCTTTCCCGTATCGCGCGGTACCTCACAACGGCTTGGCGCAATAGCGGTCGTAGATGATCGCCGGATGATAGGAGAGCTTGGACTTGCGCAGCCCTTCTATGCCGAGATCCTCTTCGCGGTTGATGTAAGCGTAACGGGTGAGCGTTTTGGCGAACTCATGGTTGATCACCGCATAAACACCGTCGTAGGCGCGCAGTCCCTTTTCGAACATCACGTCAAAGCACACGTCGGAAATCGCGCAGCCCATCGTGGCGGCGACCGGCTTGCTGCCGACATACAGAATGCCGCCGTGCAAGCCCAGCTCGTCAAAGCAGCGGCACGCTTCGCGGAACACCTCCATCTCGCCGTATGACTGTGGGTCATAGCCGTTTTCCGTGCACCAATCCGTCATCACCTGCATGGCGTCGGCAAGATTGTGCGCGCAGAGGGTCTCAAAACGGACGTCGTCGCCGTAGATGCGGTAAAACTTTGAAATATGGTTGCGCTTTGCGTGGTATTTTTTGCCGGCAAGCGTCGCCAGATCGCCGGTGTTATAGATATAATCCTGATTTGCCGGCTCACGGTCATACACAAAGCGCCCGGGAAACAGCGCTTCGAGCAAATCGCGCTCGCGTCCTGTCATATAAGCAAAATATACCCGCTGACCGCGCTCCTCCGCGTCGGCAAAAACCGCCTCGACCGCCTCGGCAACATGCGCGCCGGACGGCATGCAATAGCCCCAAATGCGGTGCTCATCACGAAAATACGCCTTTATCAGCGTGTCGCGGTACACGGCAACGCGGAGCCTGTACTCTTGGTTCCACAGGTAGCCGTTGACGAAATTCAGTTCGCAGCCGAGTCCGCCAGTGTAATCGTAGTAGCTTTTGTATTCATTGATACGTTCTTTTTCGATCGGTTTAAAATCAATCATATAATTCCTTGCATCACTTCTTCAATATCCCTTGCGATCTCCTCGATCGGTCGGATCGCGCCGTCACGGCAGCAATTGATGATGTGCCAGCCGCAACGTTCGGCGGCATAGAGAGCGCTTCGGCGGCAGGAGAGCAAAAAGCCAAGGTTACTCTCGTGCAGATCCTTTTTGCTGTTGTCGCCGCCGTAGCGCTGTTCCATCAGCTTTTGGGAAACATCCGGCTCCACATCGAGATAGATCACCAACGCCGGACGCGGCAAACCGAGCTTGTCATATTCAAAATCAGCCTGCCAGCGAATGAACGCGTCACGCTCATCATCGCTGACCTTTGCCATCTGATAAATGATGTTGGAGGTGCAGTAGCGGTCGCTGAGCAAAAGCGCGCCCTCGCGGTAGTCGCGCTGCCAATCCTTCAAAAAGCTCGCCGCACGGTCAACGGCGTAAAAAGCGGACGCCGCATAGGCGTTGACGTCCTCGGGCCTGCTGCCGAACTCGCCGCTGAGATACATCTGCACCAAAGCCGAGCCGCGGCTCTCGTAATCGGGAAACGAAAGCTGCCGCACACTGCGCCCCTGTGCCTGTAGCTTTTCGGCAAGAAGCTTGGTCTGGGTCGCCTTGCCGGAGCCGTCCAGCCCCTCTATGACAATAATCTTTGATTTTTCGCTCATTGCTTCACCGCCTGACCCGTTACGCCTTGCGCACGCCGTATTTTTCTCTCATTTCTTTTTGCTTGCCGCAGCTCATTCTGCCCTCGGGACAGGGACCGAACAAACAGGACGGTCCGCAGTTTTGGAACAAGTGCGGCGCCGCCTCGCGGCATTGCAGCAGCATTTGCTCCGCTACCTCACGGATCTCCCACTGGGCGCGGTTACAGCAGCGGTGCGCAAAGAAGTTTTGCAGGCTGCGCGCATTAAAGGTGCAGACGATTTTGGTGGTGGAGGCGTTTGGCAAAATGAAACGCGCGTCCTCGTTCGCCTTTTTGATAAAGGCTGCGCATTCGGTCTTGTGCGATGTTTTGAAGCGCTCGATGATCTCCGCGTCGGTCCCCTCCTGCGGCTCCCCCAGATATTCGGCAATATAACCGGCTGCGAGCGCGTCACGGATCGCGCTGTACGCCTGAGCCTGCTCTGCGAGCACACGGTTATACGCTTCGAGCGCCTTGGGATTCTCTCGGATCGCCGGCGGCGTCACAAAGTCAAACTTCGTGCCGTCCACATAGCGCTGGGACTGCTGGCTGTAAGAAGCGATCCTGTGGCGCACCAACTGGTGCGAGCAGGCGCGTGAGATGCCCTCGATACCAAAGGTGAAGCTCGCGTGTTCCGTCGGACTGGCGTGGCCGAGACCTGCCAGCATGTCGATAAAGGCGGCGGTTTTTTCTTCCGTCAAGCCCTCGCGGATGTCCTCGATGCCGGACGGCGAATAGCAGAGCTTTGCCGCCATTGCCACCACCTGTTCCGGATCCGGCGTGTGTGTCAGCAAGGTTACTTTTACAGCCATTTTTATCCCCCACTTCTCCAGATTACATAATTATTGATATTATACCATTTTAATCTCTATTTTTCAAGCGTTATCGACGAGTTTCTCCTGTGAATAAATGGTGAAATTTTCGGAAAACCGTCATACCGCAGCCAACCAAAAAAAAGAGACAGCCAAAATGACCGTCTCCCATTGTTTTGATTATTTTAGTCGGAATACTGATTGAACCGCGACAAAAACGCCTGTGTGCGCGGACTCTGCGGATTCTCGATCACCTGCTGCGGTGTTCCCTCTTCTTCGATCACACCGTCCGCCATAAAAATGATCTTGTCGGCAACGTCGCGCGCAAAGCTGATTTCATGCGTCACGACGATCATCGTGCTCTCGGAGCTTTTTAAGCTCTTGATAACATGGAGCACCTCGCCCGTCAGCTCCGGGTCGAGCGCAGAGGTAGGCTCATCAAAGCAGAGAATGTCCGGCTTGAGCGCCAGTGCACGGGCGATCGCCACGCGCTGCTGTTGTCCGCCGCTCAGGTTGCAGGGATATTCGTCGCGCTTTTCGCTGAGTCCGACGTTTTTGAGCAGCTGATCCGCGTAGGACTTGATGGACTCAACCGCTTCCCTGTAGCTCTTGGCACCCAAAAACTCGCCGTTCTGCTCAATTTTTTCTTTGGCAAGCAGCTTGGGAGCCAAAACCAGGTTCTCAAATACGGTGTACTGCGGAAACAGATTGAACTGCTGGAACACCATGCCGAAATGCAGGCGGTTCTTGCGGATCTCCGCTTCTCTTTTTTTGGAGGAATCCGCGTCGTCAAACAGCACATTGCCGTTGACGGAGATGACGCCCTTTTGCGGCGTTTCCAAAAAATTGATGCAGCGCAGCAGCGTCGTCTTGCCGGAGCCGGAGGAGCCGATGATCGCCAGCACCTCGCCCTTTTCCAGCGTAAAGCTGATGTCCTTGAGAACGAGCGTTTTGCCAAAGCTTTTTTTGATATTTTTTACTTCCAAAAATGCCATGCCGGATCCTCCTTAACCCTTGTAATAATCGAGCTTTCTTTCGATAAAACGGAAAAGAAGCGTCAGCACGCCGCAGAACAGCAGGAAAAAGGCGCCGGTGTAGAAAATCGGCCAGATCAAGCCCTGCTTGGTGAACTGCTCTGCGTTTTTGAGGATCTCGCCGACGGCGATCACACGCGCCAGCGAGGTGTCCTTGACGAGCGTGATGATCTCGTTGCTCATCGGAGGGATGATGCGCTTGACGACCTGCAACAGCACGACCTTGAAGAAGATCTGCGACTTTGTCATGCCCAGCACATAACCGGCTTCATATTGACCCCTGGGGATCGCCTCGATACCGCCGCGGTAGATCTCGGAAAAATATGCCGCGTAGTTGATGATAAACGCGATCATTGCCGCCGTCATGCGGTCGCTGAACTTGAACGAACCGTCCGACAGCAGCGGCGGGATATAGTAGACGACAAACAATTGCAGCATCAGCGGTGTGCCGCGGATGATCCAGACAAAAATCCTGCAAACGGCCTTCAGCGGCTTGAAGCGCGACATGGAGCCGAGCGAGATCAGCAAGCCCAGCGGCAGCGCAAACAACAGGGTGACGCCGAAGAGCAGACAGTTTTCGCCAAAGCCGGTCAGCAGCTGTTGGGTAACACTCCAGTACTGATCCATGGATTATTTCACGATCAAAAGGTCGGCAAGGTTGTACTTGTCGGCGATTTCCTTGAGCTTGCCGCTGTCGTAGACAGCCTTGATCGCCGCGTTGAGCTTTTCGAGCGTAACGGCGCTGTTCTTTCTGAGCGCGATACCGTACTGCTCGGGAGAGAAGGTCTTTTCTTCTACGACCGCGAGGTCGGCAAAGTCGGAATCCTCTCTGATGGTGCCCTTGGACATAACAAAGTCAATGATAGCGATGTCGGCGGTGCCTGCCTTTACTTCGAGAAGCGCGGTAGACTGGGACTGAACAGGCTGATAGTCCGCGCCCTTGAAGAACTCATCTTCCTTGGCAACATCCTCACCGGCAGAACCGGACTCCGCAACGACCGAAGCGCCCTCTACGCTCTCTGCAAACTGCGCGACCTTGTCCTTGTTACAGACCATGACCTGCTTGTTCTCCATGTACGGAATGGAAATGTCCATATTCTCCTGACGCTCCGGTGTGATGGTGAGACCATTCCAGATGCAGTCGATGGACTTTGTTTTCAGCTCGATCTCCTTAGAATCCCAGTCGATCTCCTGGAACTTGGGCTCCAGCTTCAGCTCCTCGCAGACTGCCTTGGCAAAATCGGTTTCAAAGCCGGTCAGCTCGTTGTTTTCGTCCATATAGTTCATCGGCTCAAAATATGTGATGCCGATAACAAGATTGCCCTTGCTTTCAAGATAGGTCCAGTCCTCACCGGCACTGTCCGCTGTTGCAGCGGTATCAGCAGTGGCAGCCTTGGTGGCGGCCTCCGTTGCGGATTCTTTCTTCTCGCCCGAGCCGCCGCAGCCGGCAAGCGCGGTGGCAGTCATCAGACCGGCCATCATGAACGCAATGATTTTTTTCATAGTTTTTACCTCCGTGTTTTCAATACTTTTGTATTGTTTGTGCGCCTTTGACGCACGCGAACAGAATTATTATACATTATCAGTTTACTAAAGTAAAGTATTTTTTGTAAAAAAGTATAAATTCTTCTATTTTTCCTGCCCGATACAACGGATACACATCAAACAAACAAAACAGACACACCCGAAGGTGTGCCTGTCAAAAGTCAATAGCTTATTTTAGATAGGTGGTGGAGGTGCTGCCGATCGCGCCGTTAATGCCGGTGAAGCCGCTTGCGCAGCAGACATAAACGCGCATGTTGGCTTTGCCGATGCTCGGAACCGTGAGGGTGCCGTTGGTGACAGTCTGTCTGTCGCCGGTGACCGCGTCGATATACAGACCGTTGGGGATCTGCTTGAAGGTCGCGCCGCCGGAGATGGTGACACAGGCGAGGCTGTCGGTCGAATCGTCGGTGAAGCGGCGGATGTACGCCATGTCGCCGGTAACATGTGCGGAATCGGCGGCGTACTGACCCTTTTGCAGTGCAGGGATCGCGCGGCGCATCTTGTTGAGCTTCATCAAATGCTGTGAGAGCGTCGATTCAAGCGTTGTTTTGACGGTGCCGCTCGCTGTGTATTCACAGAAATCGGTCGCCTCCACATCGCCCTCCAGATGGTCGCCGTAGTAGGCTCTGCCGGATTCGGCGAGGGAGATAAGCGTACCCTTGTCGATCAGGGCGCCCTTTTGGAACTCGATCTCGGAGCCGTAGTAGACGCAGGGAATACCGCGGAAGGTGAACATCAGGTCAAGGTTCTCAGCCCAAGCCTGAGTGCCGCCCTGGAAGCGAGTGAACTCGTCGGGCTGTTCGGGAGAGTAGTCGTGCGAATCAACGTACATAACATTGTATGTTGCGTCGTTGTAGTACTTGTCGGAGCTCAATGCCACGCCGTAAGCGTTGCTTGCGCTGCCGAACATTCTGTGCATCGTAAAGTCGATGGCCTCCATGCCCGAAGCTCTGCTGCGGTCGGGAGTGTGATAGGTCAAGCCGTTAAGGAAGGCGTTCTGCGAAGTGGGCTGAGCGCTGGGATCGTCTTCCTGCTTGTAGTGATCAAACGTCAGGTTCATATTGTCGTTGATCTCCTGCACGGAGGTTCCCCAGTTCCAGCTGTTTGCCCACTTGGAATTGCTTTCTTTCCAAGTATAATAGGGAGCGGACTCCTCAGCGTGGCCGCGGTACCAAACCTGGGTATAGCGGGTGCAGATCTCGCCGAACATCAGGAAGTTGGGCTTGCCTGCAGCGGCAGCGGCGTCCATAAGCTGCTGGTTGAACATCAGGTTAAGAACAACGCGCGGAATGTGGCGAACGGTGTCAACGCGGAAGCCGTCGACTCCGCGGGCGATATATTCGCCGTAGGTGTCGGTGATGTACTCGGCAACAGCGGGGTTCTCGGTGTTGAGGTCAACACAGTCGCCCGCGATCTGCGCGAACTTCGTAGTCCAGTCGTCGTAGTTGGGGTTCTGGAAATAGCCCGAGTGATAGTAGTTGTTCGGGTTATATATCTCGCTGGTTGACATTTTTGTCATTTCGTAATCCTTAGCCTCGGGAATACCCGTGGTTCCGTTGCCCAGGTTGCCGGGATAGGTCACGTTTTTCATAAGGTTGAGTCTCTGCTGGTACTGGATGCCGGGCTGCTGAGCCCAATACTGCTCGGGAGAAGTGAGACCGTAGGTGTTGAGCAGGTAATCGGTGGGGACCATACATTCCTCCAAATTGCCCAGATCCTTGGTGGTGTCCTTGGTGAACAGCGGACTAAAATGGCTTTCGCCGAAGTTGCCGGTGTGCTGGAACACGACGTCCTGATAGATCTTCATGCCTTTCTGGTGTACGGCGAGGATCAGGTCGTCAAAGGTGAAGTCGTCGCTCTCATAGCGCGCGTCCACCGTGGAGAAGTCCATGGCGTGATAGCCGTGGTAGTCGTAGCCCGAGGCGTTGGTGACGACCGGCGTCACCCAGATGGCGTTGAAGCCGAGCGCCTTGATGTAGTCGAGCTTATCGGCAAGACCCTTGAAGTCGCCGCGCCACGCCGGGTCGCTGTCGGGGTTGTTGGCAACGTGGTCGTCCCAGCAGTGGACGTTGTTGCCGGAGTCGCCGTCATAAAAACGGGTGGTCATAACAAAATAGAGGGTGTCCTCGCGCGGGTCGAGGCTCTCGGCGGGGTCTACCTGCGTCGGGTCGTATTTCGTCCATCTGCCCCTGAAGAAATACCAGTCGGCAGAGGCTGAGGTGATCTTGGTTTCTCTGCAATACTGCTTGCCGTCGGCGTCGGTGATCAGGACGTTGACCTTGGTGACATCCCTGACCGTATAGGTGAACCATTCGCCGGTCAGGTTCATTTTTTCACCGGGATACGCCTGCGACATGGCGCTGTTGGTAGGAAGTGAATTCCACAGATATACATACGGCTGAGCCAGTCCGTCCTGCATGACATGAAGCGTGATGTTCAGCGGCTCATCCGCCGCCACGCTGTCATCCTTTGAAATGTCAACTGCCGACGCCGAAACGGCGCCGATAGCGATCATCATTATCAGAGCAAGAACGAGGGCTAACGCTTTCTTTATTCCTGACATCCTATTTCCTCCTTGTTATGACTTATCGGCAACATAGCGCTGCAGGGCGGTCACGTCACGTGCATTCAGATAGCCGTCCTTGTTGACGTCGCCCAGCTCAAGGGTCACGGTGTAGCCGGTCTTTTGCGCGAGTGCCAGGGAGAGATAAGTGGCGTCCTTGATGTCGATCACGCCGTCCTTGTTGACGTCGCCAACCTGATAACCGGGCTGCGGCTGGGTCGGGTCGGTCGGCTCGGTCGGAATATCGGAGCCGGTCGCCTTGACGGTAAAGCTCTTGCTCGCCTCGCTGTTGTCGGAAGCCTGCACGGTAACCTTTACCTTGTAGTCGCCCTCTCTGTTGAAGTTGTAGGTATAGGATGCGTTGAGGGTGTAGTATGCGGTGTTTTTGCTGCCGCTGGGATCCTCGATCTCATACTTATAGAAAAGGAGGTTGGTGCCGGTCTTGCCGCCGCCTGCGGTGACATTGATGGTGGAAGATCCGGTCTTGACATAGCCGTTATCGGAGGGAGTCACCTTTTTGATAATCGGGCTGGTCACGTTTGTGTCGGCGCTGACCTGCAGGGTCATGGAACGGGTGTTGTCGTTGCCTGCGGTATCCTTAAAGTCAAAGGTGACGGTATAGGTGCCTGCAGCGGTGGGCGTCCAGGTGGTCTTGCCGTTTGTTGACCAGTCGCGGATGGTGCTGCCGTTGACGCTGAACTTGTAGCTCACGGTGCCGTCGGAGCTGACAGCATTGGCGGAAAGCGCGCTCTCCATACCGACATAGAGATCGGAGTCGGGGTCGGCGCTGACGCTCTTGACCTGAATGGGCTTTGGATCGTAAACATCCCAGGAGTTGGTCTGGTTGTCATAAATATAGCTGTTGCGTGCCTGCAGATCGGTGGTCTGGCTGCTGCCGCTGTTGCTGAAAATGACGTTGGCGTAGGTGGTGCCGGTGCTGAGCATCCACACGTCCTCGCCGACGGGAGTCATGATAGCGCCCGGCCATGCGTGGTTCTCATTGCCGGCGCCGCCGGAGCCGTTCCACATGTAGCAGGTGGGAGTGCTCCACTTGGCGCTGTTCTTCAGGTAGATGACAAATTCACCCGAGGGGGTTGGTCGGCGGTACTGTAGGGTTGGTCGTGTCACCGCCGCCGCCGGAATAGACAGACCAAGAGGGGCTCGAAACGCCTTTGCTCAGATCGCAGATATAGCCGTTGTAATTGGAATAATCCAAATCATTGGTCTGGTTGGTGCCGACGCCGCTGCTGCCGTTGTTGAAAATGATTTTGTTGTAATTGCCTGTGATGGAATAGGCATACACACCGCTCTCAGAGGTGGCGGTCATCTTCGGACCGGGCCAATCTCCGTTGTTGCCGCTGCCGTCAGTCCACATGTAGCAGTGCGCCTCGCTCCAGCCGCCGGGGACCTTGACGTAAACGGTGTCTCCGCTTGCCGCGCTGACTGTGAGAGACAGAGCGAAAAACGAGCAGAGCACCAGCGCCAAACACAGGACTACGCTGATGATTTTGTGCTTGTTCTTGATCATAATGACGTTCCTCCGTAATCATTATTTGGAATACTTCTCCATCTTTTATATCATACAATATATTGTGTTTTCTTAATTTCATTATTGGAATAAACAGGTTTTTTTGACTGCCAAAATTACACGGTTATTTTTGTGCAAAATATCCCAAGCCAGCGCCATACTGCTCTATAAGCCGTATCCGCCGTCATCGCCGAGTGCATATTGGCGGACCGTTTCGACAAACAAACCGCCCACGGGATTGGAGAGTGTCTTTGACCACGCCATCACATAGGCGATGCCGGTGTCGGCGTCGGCGATCGGGAGCACCGCCGTTTTGCCGGGCGCGGTCATCTCGGCGAGCGACTGCGGCACGATGGCGGCTCCCATGTGCGAGAGCACCGCCATATAGAGCTCGATCAGCTCGTCATAGGTGCTGTCGATCACCGGCGTCAGGTGAAAGGTGCGCATCATATCCATGATCTCCATATAGAGGATCGGCGCGGACGATTCGGACAGGAGCACCAGCCGCTGCGCGGCAAGCTCGCTGAGACTGATGCTTTTGCGTCCCTTTAAGGGGCTTTCGGCAGAGCTGACCACCACCAGGCTCTCGGTGTGCGTGACGACGGTCTCGATGCCGGAGCTTTCGGGCACCATGTCGCGCGGCATAAAACAAAAATCAAATTCTCCGCCGGTGATGGCGGCGCTGCGGTCGGCGGCGTCGAGCTTTTTCAGCTCCACCGAGATGCCGCTGTATTTTGCCGTGAAATCCGCTATGCAGCGCGAGGGAAACAGCGGCGAGGTCACGTCGCAGCCGACGGAGAGCTTGCCGGTGCCGCCGTTTTGCAGCTTGTCGATCACCTTTTTTGCCTTTCCGAGCGTGGCGATCATCTCCAGCGCATACGGCAAAAGCGTTTTGCCCTCGTGGGTCAGGAGCACATCACGGTGCGAGCGCGTGAAAAGCTGCACGCCGAACTCCTTTTCCAGATCGCCGATATAGCGGCTGACCGTGGACTGCGACACAAAATTGCGTCTGGCTGCCTCCGAAAAGTTCAGCGTTTGCGCCACCGATATAAAGCAGTTGAGCTGTTGGATATCCATTTGACTTCCTCCTATCGCGTCATTATGCAGAAAATGAATCGACCTATTCATAATTCATCAAAATTGCATTATCCGTCCGGTTGAAAAAACGGAATAATCTGGTATAATTTAAATATAGCATAACTATATGCAGATTGTAAATAGCTATTTTTGACTGGAGTAATGCTAAAATGAAAAAAATCGTCATCACTGGAATGGGCGCTGTGACCCCTGTGGGCATCGGCGTCGAAGATTATTGGAATAACATCATCGCCGGAAAATCCGGCATCGACACCATCAAGAGCTTTGATCCCTCGGAGCTGGCGGTGCGCTTTGCAGGCGAGATCAATAATTTTGTGCCGACCGATTATCTGCCCAAGGACCTGGTGCGCAAGACCGACCCCTTTATGCAGTACGCCTACATCGCCGCCGAGGAAGCCCTCAGGCAGAGCGGCGTGACCGTTGAGCCCGAGCGCACCGGCATCGTGATGGGCACCGCCATGTCCGGCGTGGCGACGACCGCCTTTACGCAGGACGCGCTGTCCGGCGCCTCTCACAAAAAGGTCGGACCGCGCTTTATCCCCAAGATCCTCGGCAATATCGCCGCGGCAAATATCGCTATCGACTACAACATGCAGGGACCGAGCTTTACCGTGAGCACCGCCTGCTCCTCCGGCGGCGACGCGATCTATATCGCCGCCACCTTTATGCAGGCAGGCAAGGCGGACGTCATGCTGGCTGTCGGCGCTGAGAGCGTGCTCTGTCCGCTGGTCATCTATTCCCTCGCCAACGCCAAGGCGCTTTCGCGGCGCAACGATGACCCGGTTACCGCGAGCCGTCCGTTTGACGTGACGCGCGACGGCTTTGTGATCGGCGAAGGCGGCGGCGCGCTGGTGCTCGAGACCGAGGAGCACGCGCTGGCACGCGGTGCGCATATCTATGCCGAGATCGCCGGCTGCGGCAACACCTGTGACGCACATCATGTCACGGCGCCGCATCCCGAAGGCAGAGGCGCCAAGGCGTGCATCCGTCAGGCGATCGCCGAGGCAGGCATCCGACCCTCCGACATCGGCTACATCAACGCGCACGGCACCGCCACCCACAAGGGTGACGCGGTGGAGGCTGCCGCGATCAAGGAGATTTTCGGCGGTGCTCTCCCCTATGTCAGCTCCACCAAGGGCGCGACCGGTCACATGATGGGCGCGGGCGGCATTACAGAGACGATCGCCTGCATCAAGGCGATCGAAACCGGCACCCTGCCGCCGACCATCAATCTGAACGAGGTTGACCCCGAATGCGCCGGTATCGACTTTGTCGCCAACACCGCCAAGCAGGCGAATATCCGCTATGCCATGTCCAACGCCTTTGGCTTCGGCGGACAAAATTCCAGTATCTTACTCGGAAAATACGAATAATAATATAGAGGTTTTTATGCAGTTAACTTATGATTCAACCATGTTTCGGGAGACCTTCGAAAGCGAGTTCACTTGGCTGAACGGCTTTATGCGCAATGTGCGCCGCTTTGGCTACAAGCCGGCTGTTATTTCTCCTGTAGAAAAAAAGCAGTGGACCTATGAGGAGCTGAACGCTGACTGCAACCGCTTTGCCAATGCCATGAAGCGCGACGGCGTGAAAAAAGCGGATATCGTGATGTTCCAGCTCTTTAATTCCACCGAATTCTTATTCAGCTATATCGCGCCGCAAAAGCTCGGCGCCATCGGCAACCCCGTCAACTTCAACCTTTCGGCAGGCGAGACCGCCGAGATCATGAGCCACAACCGCGCCAAGGTGTATCTCTACGATTCCGAGATCGCGGAAACCGCCGTGCAGGCGCTCGCCATGAGTGAGCACAAGCCCGATGTGGTGATCGCGGTCCATCATTCCGACAAGCCGTTCAAGCTGCCCGAGGGACATATATTATTTGAAAACTACGTCAAAAACGCGGACGTCAGCGATCCGCCGGTCGATTTTGCGCCACATATCTACGACGAGGTCGTGCGCCTGCAAACCTCCGGCACCACCGGCACACCCAAGGGCGTTCCGCTCAACAATATCAACGAGGTGCTCTCGGCGCATGATGTGATTATGCACTTTCCGCTCGCGCCCACCGACGTCACCATGAACATGACGCCGTGGTTCCACCGCGGCGGTCTGCACTCCGGCGGTCCCACACCGACGCTCTATGTGGGCGGCGCGGTGGTGATCATGCGCACCTTTAACCCCAAAACGACGCTCCGTTATGTGGAGCGCTACGGCATTTCGTTTTTGACCGGCGTGCCGTCGGTGCTCACGCTGCTCGCCTCGCGTCAGGAAAAACACCCGAGCGATATTTCGACCCTGAAGGGCATTATCACGATGGGCAGTCCGCTCGAAAAGGAAGCCTGCATCCGCTTTCAAAAGGTGCTCACGCCCAACATCTACAACGGCTACGGCACCACCGAATCCTTTTGGAACACCTTTTTGCGTCCCTATGACCTGCCCGAGATGTCAGGCTCCGCCGGTCGCTCCTGCACGGACGACGAGGTGCGCATCGTCAAGGTCTATGAGGACAAAAAGGCGGAGCCGGATGATCTGGTGCCCACGGACAACGTGACAGAGGGCGAGATCATCATTCAGTGCCCTGCCAAATCGACCTACTGCTACGCGAATAATCCGCAGGCGACGGCGGAAAAATTCTACAAGGGCTGGCTCTACACCGGCGACATCGGCACCTGGGACAAGCGGCAGTTTGTGACCATCGCCGGCAGAAAAGACGATATGATCATCAGCAAGGGCGAGAACATCTATCCCGCGCGGATCGAGGAGGTGCTCAACACCCATCCCAAGGTCGCCGAGTGCATCGTCACCGGCGTACCGGACAGCATCCGCGGTGAATCCGTGGCGGCATATGTGATCCCGGCAGACGACAGCCTGACCGTGCAGGAGCTGCTCGACTACTGCGCCGCGTCGCCGCATGTTTCCAAGTACCAGGCGCCGCGCTACTACCGCTTTGTCAGCGATATTCCGCGCACCGCGACCGGCAAAAAACAACATTTTGTAATCAAAAAGCAGGCAAGGGAGGATTTGGCAAACGGACTGTTGCTGAAAAAATAGAATGGAACCACATTATTACACGCGTATGGCAAATTATTATGAGACCGATCAAATGGGCGTTGTTCATCACTCCAACCATATACGCTACTTTGAAGAAGCGCGGCTGGACTTTATGCGCACAATCGGATGTGATGCTGCCGAAATGGAAAAGGACGGTATCATCATTCCCAATGTGGACGCCTACGCCAAGTACGAAAAGCCGGTGCGCTTTGCCGATCGGGTAAGCATTGCCGTTCGGCTTGTAAAATTTTCCGGCGCGACCATGCGCTATGAATATACCATGCGGCTGCCCGACGGCAGCACGGCCGCAACCGGACATACCACCCACTGCTTTGTCGGCAAGGGATTCAAGCCGCTGTCGCTGAAGCATAAATATCCGGCCTATTACGAAAAATTGAAGGCACATGTTTTTGAATAAAACGACCGTATAAGAACAGGTCGCTGTGCAGCACAACACAGCGACCTGTTTTTTTATTTTTCAGCTTTTTGATTTTGTTCCTGTTCCGCTTTTTTGTGTCCCCTTGTATAATAGGAAAACGGCGCGGTCAGAATGATGGAGCCGTAGTAGGTGATAAAACGCCACGCGACGATGGCAGGCTTGGTTTTGCCCATGAAGAAGCCGCTGTAATACAGCGCGAACGCCGCCTCCGCACCGCCGGAAGCACCCGGGAGTGGAATGAGGTTAGAGGTAAACAGCACGAAGGACTGAATGCAGATAAAGTCGAACCAGTTGCCGACGGGCTGTCCGGCAGCCGACGCGATACGCGGCATATCGAACGCGAGATAAACGAAGAACGGCACCGACAAAATCAGCAGCACCTGCACCGCCACGAGGCTGTAGATCATCACCATCCGCTTTTTGTTTTGTGCCAGCATACGGTTGGAATCGAGAAACATATGGAATTCCCGGGTGAGCTTGGCGATCTTTCTGTCCGAATCCCTGACGCGCAGCTTGCGCAAGAGCTTGGCGACAAAGCCGAGCAGCTTGCCGGTCAGACGCTCGGAATAGCACACGATCAGCAGCAGTGCCGTCAGACCGAGCTGCACCAAGAAGCCGAGCACCACGAACGCCGAAGCCCAAAAGCCTTGGAACGCAATGCTGAAATGCTGAAAATTGAGGATGATCGCCAGCACGCTGAACGCCATGGTGACGAATTGATAGACGATAAATTTTTGCGTCATGCACGCCGAGCCGAAGCCGACGCTGATTTTCATTTTGGACATCAAATAGAGCTGCATCGGCTGTCCGCCGGTGCTCGAGGGTGTGATGGCGCTGAAAAACACGCCCACACAGCTGATTTTGAGCGCATCCAAAAACCGTGTATGCGGATATTGGGAACGCAGATAAATCAGCGTGACGATCGAATCGACAAGGATGTTCATATCAAACACCACCAGTCCGGCGGCAAGCAACCACAAATTGATGCCGTCGCGCGAACGGAACAGGTCGATAACGCCGTCCTCCGACACAATAAAATAAATCAGCATTGCCGCCGTCATGACGCCCACAATGAGATTAAATATCAACGTGCCGCTGATTCTGCGTTTCTTTTTTTCCTTTTCCAAAGAAATCTTCTCCATATCAGTATAATCAATATTATCATACAACTTCCGGACTGCTTTTGCAACTACAAACTTGTAACCTTTTGCCGACAAACAGGACAATAACTCTCCTTGTAAAACGCGAAGATCCATGCTATAATAAAATCATCACATCATAAGGAAGATAACATGTCTTTTCTCCAAGTAATCAACCCGTTCGGTCTGCTGTTTGCGGCGCTGCTTTTGCTGCCGCACATCCTCTTTCGCGGTCTGCGCACCGTTACAAAAGAAAATGTCCCCAACCTCGGCATGTACTGGCTCGACCGGCTGGGACGGTTCGGCTCGCTGTTTTTGATGTCGGTGCACACCGGCGTGCTCGAAAAGGGCTTTACAGATCCAAAGGAGCTGATGCAGCGGTTCTGGCTGATCACGACCGCCGTGTTGGTGCTGGCGTACTGGCTGCTGTGGGTATTATTCTGTAAAAGAAACAAAAAAGCTGCCGCCTACGGCATCGTTGCCGCAAGTGCCGCCGCCGTGATCCTCAGCGGCATTTTGCAGGTCAACACACTGCTGTTTACGGCAGGCGTGGTCTATCTGATCGGAGAACTCTATATCGTCAGGCACAGAAATCCGGAGGCTTCGCCATGAATGTGTTAATGCTGCTCAAACCAAAGGAAACCGTCAAATATATCTACGAAAACAACACACTGCGGCAGGGGCTTGAAAAAATGCGCGCTCACAGCTACACCGCGATACCGGTCATCAGCGAGGACGGAAAATAACGCGGCACCGTGAGCGAGGGCGACTTTCTCTATTATATACTCGACATGCGCACCGGCAAGATCACCGACCGCGAAAAGCACCGCGTGCGCGATATCGTGCGGCACGATTTCAATCCGGCTGTGCGCATCGACGTGAGCATGAGCGAGCTGCTGCACCGCGCCGTGAACCAGAACTTTGTGCCGGTGGTGGACGACCTCGGGACGTTTATCGGCATTGTGACGCGGCAGGACATTATCATTGCGTTTATAGACAAAATCGAAAAGGGTTGACTCACAGGAGTCAACCCTATTTTTCTTGTTTGGAATTATAAATCCGCTGTCAGCTCCACCGGACAGTGGTCGGAGCCGAACACCTCGGTGTGGATCGCGGCGGAAAGGAGCTTGTCGTCGATGGACTTGGAGGTGATAAAATAGTCGATGCGCCAGCCGGCGTTCTTCTCTCTCGCCCTGAAGCGGTATGACCACCACGAATAGACGCCCTCGGTATCAGGATAAAAATGGCGGTAGGTGTCGGTGAAGCCGTTTGCGAGCAGCGCGGTCATTTTGGCGCGTTCTTCATCGGTAAAGCCGGCGTTTTTGCGGTTGGTTTTGGGGTTTTTGAGGTCGATCTCGGTGTGTGCCACGTTCAGATCACCGCAAAGCACCACGGGCTTTTTGGCGTCCAGCGCTTTGAGATAAGCCAAAAACGCATCCTCCCATGTCATGCGGTAATCCAGCCGCCGCAGCTCATTCTGCGAATTCGGCGTGTAGCAGGTAACGGCGTAAAAGTTCTCAAATTCGGCGGTGATCACCCTGCCCTCCCGGTCGTGCTCCTCCACGCCGATGCCGTAGGTCACGCCGAGCGGCTCTTCTTTGCAAAACATCGCGGTGCCGGAATAGCCCTTTTTTTCGGCGTAGTTCCAAAACTGGTGATAACCCGTCAGCGGCAGGTCGATCTGCCCGGCTTGCAGCTTGGTCTCCTGCAAGCAAAAAATATCCGCGTCGATCTCATCAAAGAAATCCATAAAGCCCTTGCCCATGCAGGCACGCAGACCGTTGACATTCCAAGAAATAAACTTTTTCATGATTCCACTTCCCTTTCTGTTAGTAGTATATAGGAAATCCGCATTTTTCGCAAGAGGAATGAATAAGGTTTAGTAAAAAACTTTTGGGGGAATGGATATGTTTGATTTGATCGGGCTGTTAGGACAGTACGTGTGTTTTTTTATTTTGCACGTCTGCGGCGCCGGACAGTTTCCCAAGCCGCTTTCCGAAAAGCAGGAGCGCGAATACCTGCGCCGCTTCAAAAACGGCGACATGACCGCGCGCAATGTGCTGGTGGAGCACAATCTGCGGCTGGTGGCGCATATCATCAAAAAATACTACGGCAAGCAAAACGAGCAGGACGATCTGGTGTCCATCGGCACCATCGGGCTGATCAAGGCGATCGACACCTTTGATCCCGACAAAAACATCCGTCTCAGCTCCTACGCGAGCCGCTGCATCGAAAACGAGATCCTCATGCACTTTCGCGCCGCCAAAAAGACCGCGCAGGACATCTCGCTGAACGAGACCATCGACACCGACAAGGACGGCAATCCGCTGACGCTGTTGGATATTATGGCGGTGGACGACCGTATCCTCGACGACCTGGACTGCAAGCTCAACAAGCAAAAGCTCGGCAAGTACATCAGCGAGGAGCTTACCGAGCGCGAAAAGACCGTGATCGTGCTGCGTTACGGCTTGAACGGACAGGAGCCGATGACGCAAAAAAGCGTTGCCAAGCTGCTCGGCATCAGCCGCTCCTACGTCAGCCGCATTGAGACAAAAGCGCTCAAACAGCTGCGGAGACGGTTTGAAACGAGCAGCAACCTGTAAATAATTCATAATTCATAATTCATAATTCGTAATTCATGATTCGTAATTCATGATTCGTAATTATTGTATATCTGCTTCTTGCAGCAGGGCTGTTAATTCTTCTTTGGAATAAAGACAATTGAGGGCGGCGAGCATGGCGTTTGCGGAAAGATAGGTGGGCAGGTTGAGGTGCCGCAGGAGCTTTTGCCGGTTAAGGGCGGCATTTTGACCGCCTGCAAGACCGAGGGCGCACAGATCCGCTTTGGTGATCGGCTGCTTGGGCGCTGCGGTCTCTCCGAGAATCGTGGCGCCGCTCTGCCGGATAGCGCGGAGAATCATCTCGTCGGTCATGCCCTCCACGCCGAGCAAGCCCTCCTTGCCGGCGTGCGCCTTGCGCTTTTCTTTTCCCCTGACCTGCGGCACATAACAGTGCTTTATCTGCTCCGGCGGCACCACGCCGCGCAAAAAGTTGCGGATAACAAAGCCTGCGCCGTCGCTGTCGGTCAGCACCAGAATACCGTTTTTGGCGGCGATTCGGCGGATAAGCGCCTGCTTTTCACGGTCGGAAAACACGCGGAAGCCACCCGTTTCGATAATCACCGCGTTCACCAAGCCGCCGAGCTTGATTTTGTCGTAGCGTCCCTCCACAATAATTGCCTCGCGCACCGTCAGCATCAGCGCTTTCCCTCCCTTGCGAGCAGCAGGAGACGCGCGGTCAGCTGCTCCAAAAACAGGCGCGGGTTCACGGTGACGGACTTCATTTTTTCGTCCGCTTCACTCAGCGCGTCCAGACAGCTCCGCAGCGCCTCGGTGCTGACGGTCTTGGTCGAGCGACGTGCGCGGTCGAGCGCAAAGGCGCGGTTTTTGTAGTCAAAATCCTTGGCGAGCGTCTTGACGTCCACGCCGCTTTCGTCCGCGACGCGCACACGGTAGGCGTCGGTAAAGGCGTTGGAGAGGACATAGAGCATCATCACCGGCTCCTCCTTTTGCGCAAAGAGCAGGTTGAGCGTCTGAAACGCGTCGTCTCCCCTGCCCTGCAGCACCTGATCGGACAGGCTGAAAATGCGTGCCTCCAAGGTCTGCGCCACCAGCAGGTCGATGGCGTCCATTTGTATCTCTTCGCCGGCGGTGTAGGCGCAGAGCTTGTCCACCTCGTTCTTGAGCCGGGTCAAATCGTTGCCGCACAGCTTGATCAGCCGCGCCGCGTTGAGCCGCGTGATAAATTTTCCCTGTTGATTTGCCCATTTGGCGATGTATTTTTCGAGCTTGTCGTCGGTCGGCTTGTCGAATTTGACGACGGAGCCGTCCTTTTGCGCGCGCTTTTGAATGGCTTCCCACGCCTTTGCGTTGCGCTTGGGCACATAGGACGGCATGGAGAGAATCAAAACGGTGCCCTCCGCTTTCATTTTGCAGATGCTTTTGAGCTTGTCCAACTCGTCGGCGGACATCATATCGAGAAAAATGTCCGTCAGCAGCACGCAGTTGTACTCGCTCATAAACGGCACCACACCGATTGCCGACGCCACAGTGTCGAGATTCACCTCGCCGCTGAATCGGTGAAAATTAAAGTCCGAAGGCGTCTTGCCCGTAACAGCTTCGGTGAGCTGCTCGGTATATCGCTTGATATAGAGCTGTTCGCTGCCGCAAAGCACATAGACCGGCGAGAAGCTGCGGTTTTTTATCTGCTTTTTCAGATCCGCTTCGGTGATGAGAGGCATGCGGTCACTCCTTCCGATACAAAATAGGGTTCGATAGATACCGAACCCTGTAGTGTCTGCTTATTTTTTAAAGACAGGAAGCTCCTCGAGGAAGATAATATCCTTGCGGTTTTTGGCGTCGCCCTCCGCGAGCACGCACGCCTTGCCGACGACATTGGCATTGATTTTGTTCATCAGCGCCTCCAGTGCAGCGAGACTCTCGCCGGTGGAGATCACGTCGTCCACGATCAGAATGCGCTTGCCCTGTAGAAACGCGATGTCGGTATCGCCCAGATAGAGCTTTTGCACCTCGGCGGTGGTGATGGAGTTGACCGAAACACCCACGCAGTTGCGCATATAGACCTTGATGCTCTTGCGTGCAATGACGTATTCACGGCAGCCCTGACGCGCCATCTCGTAGCAGAGCGGAATGCCCTTTGCTTCCGCCGAAACCACGACGTCGTGCTCGGGACAGATCTTGAGCAGCGCCTCCGCCGCCTTTTCGGTGACCTCTACATCGCCAAACATGATAAATGCCGCGATATCGAGCTTATCGCTGACCGGATATTTGATCAGGTCGCGCTCCACACCGGCGATATTGATTTTATAGGTATCCATGCTGTTCTCCTCCTGTCAGACCATCCGTCCGTTGAGCTGTTCGCCGCCGAGCACATGAAAATGCAGGTGCTTCACACTCTGGCAGCCGTGCTGTCCGCAGTTGGTGACAACGCGGTAGCCGTCCTTCAGGCCAAGCTCCTTGGCGATAACGGGAATCGTTTCAAAAATATGCGCAATATCGCCGCTGTTGTCCGCGTTGACCTCATCGACACAGGCGATATGCTGCTTGGGAATCACCAGCACATGCACCTTTGCCTGCGGCTCCAAGTCATAAAAGGCGAGGATCTGCTCGTCCTCATAGACCTTTTTGGACGGAATGCTGCCCTCGGCTATGCTGCAAAAAACACAGTTGTTCATTCAATTAGCCCCTTTATATAATAATTCAAAATTTCACTAAAGCTTATTGTACACCTTTTCGGACAAAAGGTCAATAGATTAACGCTGTTTTGTGGGAGGATTCTTTCTTCTTTTGCGGATAAAGTGCGGCAGCATGCGGAAGGTGAACCAGTCGATCTCGCGGTGAAAATGGACATTGATCTCCGCGCCGATCATTAGACAAATCATGCAAAAATAGAGGAAGATCATCACGATCGCCAGCTGTGTGAGTCCCCTGTAGATCGAAAAGCCGTTGAAGTCGGTGACATAAACCGAAATGGCGAACAGCAGCACGTGCCAGGACGCCGCGCAAAAAAGGGCGCCGGGCAGCTGGCAGCGAAAGCCGTATTCCTTTCGCTTTTCGCGCGTCAGGTTGGGCGTGTTGCGGTAGAGCAGCGCGAACAAAAACACCTGATACAAAAACACGATGATGTAGCGCAGGCTGTAGATCGCCACCACATAGCCGGGCAGCTTTTTCAAATACGGCTCGATCTGATTGCCCAGCCCTTTTCCGAGAACCAACACGCCGATGGTCACGGCGATGATCATCAAAAACACAAAGGTATGCAGCATGGCGTGCAGCCGCAGCGACAGCCATGTGCGGCTTTCGTAGGTATTGTGTACGCGGTTGAGTCCGTTGGTGATGGCGTGCAGCCCCTTTGACGCCGACCAGAGCGAGGCGATGAGGGTGATGATGGAGATGCTCGTGGGCGCCGTGTACATATCATTCAGCGATTTGAACCATTCGCTGATCTGTGTGGAGCTGTAGGTGTCGCCCAAAAAATCGCCGAGCGTCTCGGCTGACAGGTGCATCGACTGCAGGATCGACACCGAAAACATCAGCAGCGGCACAGCCGACAAAATCAGAAAGAATGCCGACTGTCCCGCGATGGCAAAAATATTGTCAAAGATTATTTTTTTGTAGAACGGCTTGAGGGCGCCCCATATTCTCCGAAAAATAACAAGAATCATGACTTTCTTCCGTCTTTTGCGGACTGAATGTTATAGGAAGCACTTGTGAGCGCCTTTTCACTGAGAAAACGGGAAAAGAATTTTGTCAGCTTCATCAGCGTGCCCGGGATAATCACCGGCTTTCCCTTTTCGGTCTGCTGCAGCGCATAGGCGGCGACGTCGCGCGGAGACAGTCCGCTGACCGAAAAGCGCACGTTTGCCGCGTTGTTGAAGTTGGTGTTGACGGGTCCCGGGCAGAGCACCGAGATCTTGACCTTGCTGTTTTTGCGGCGCAGCTCCTCGTGAATCGCCTCGGTCAGGCGCACCACATAGTTTTTGGAGGCGTAGTAGCTCGACAGCTTGGGACCTGCCGAAAAGCCCGCCATGGAGCCGACGTTGAGGATGGTACCGCTGCCGCGTGCGAGCATGTCCTGCAAATACAGCTTGGTGAGGATATGCAGCGAGCAGACGTTGGTGTGGATCAGCTCGATCTCGCGCTGCAAGGGCACATCCGCAAAAAAGCCGTAAGCGCCGAAACCGGCGTTGTTGATCAGCATGTCGATGTGTTCTTCCTGCAAATGCTCATAGAGGTCGTAGGCGTCCTGCTCGCGCGAGAGGTCGATCGTGATAACGCGCACATGCACGTTGCTCAGCTCGTCTCTCAGCTCATAGAGCTTGTCGGTGCTGCGCGCCGCCACAATGAGGTCCCAGCCGCGCGCCGCCAGCAAACGGGCAAACTCTCTGCCGATGCCGGAGCTTGCCCCCGTGATTAAAGCTTTCATTGGATCACTCCTTTTCGGCAACGGCACAAAGCCATGTGGTGCCGCTTTTGACATGGGTGCGGATGTTTTGGTAGCCGGCGCGCAGCAGCATTTCGTGGATGCCCTCACGGCTGACTGCGTCGATATGCAGGCGCTCCTCCACCGCCTTCCAGCGGTCGGGGTCGTTCCTGCTTTTGAGCATCTCAAACACGAGCAGCAGCTTGCCTCCGCTCTTCAACACGCGGTAGATCTCCATGAGATCGTGCAGCTTGTCCGGCCAGAAGTAGTAGGTCTCCACGGCGGTCACCAAATCAAAGCTGCCGGTGTCAAAGGGCAGCTCGGAAACGCCTGCCTGACGGATCTCCGCCTTGCCGCAGAGGACGTTTTTGCGGTTGTATTTGGCAGATTTTTCGACGCAGAGCGCGGAATAGTCGACGCCGTACACCTTGCCGCTTCCCACACGGTCGCAGAGCTTGGAAACGGTTTTTCCGCCGCCGCAGCCCACGTCGAGCACCCGGAAGCCGTTTTCGACAGCAACATAGCCGAGCGCCCAGTCGGTCAGCTCGTGGTGACCCTTGTTCATGGAGCGGATCATCAGCTTGCCCCAAAAGCCCTCCGGCTTGACGGCGTTCTCGGTCAACTTGTGATATTTCATAATAGCCTCCTCAACATGTGCTTATTTGTCCGATAATGTGATGCCGAACAGTCTTTCGGCGTTTTTGTACATGATATTGTCGTAGTCCTCGCGGCTCACCATATCCCGAAACTCGTGAAAATACTCCTGACAGAGCGAGCGCTGACCGGCGCGGTTGAACTCCATATGGGTCTCGCCGTCGATCGGGTTGTCGGTGCCAAAGAGGATCTTTTGGCTGCCGCAGGTTTGCACGGCGTAAAGCGTGCTCCTGACCGGCACCCAGGTGGTGTCGCCGTAGAGGTTCGGGAGCTGTGCGATCAGGTCGATCGCCTCCTTGTTGCCGCTCTCCAAGTCCATGTGGACCGCGATAAATTTGACGTCGGGATGCGCCTTTGCCGCGTTGAAGAGCAGCGCGGTTTGGGCGCACGCCATATCGCCCGTATGCGCCGCCACCGGCAAGCCGAAGCGCTTTGCCAGCTCATAGACAGGCTCCATGCGCGGATCGTCGGGCGCGACCTCGGAACGGTAGGGATGGATCTTGATGCCGTAGATATATCGTCTGTTTTTTTCGATAAAGCGGCTCAACCGCTCGACCGGGATTTTTTTGCCGGTTTGGATCCACAGCAGCGCACCGAGCTTGTCGGGATGTCGCCTGACTGCTCGGACGGTCTTTTTGCATACGCGCAGGGTACTGCGGCGCAGAAAGAACGGGAGCCGCTTGTGGGGCTTGTAGTATTCGGTGCTCTCGATGCTGCTCACCAGCGAAAAATCCACGCCGTAGCGCTCCATGGAGCGGAGCACCTTGCCGACGCTGAGATTGAGCACCACCATATTGCCGATATGGGCGTGAGAATCAATGATCATGTTCCATAAACCTTTTGAGTGCTTCGAGCTGCCGCAGCGCGGTCTGTCTGCCGGTATCATATGCCTTTTGGAGCTGTTCGGGGTCGTGCTCCATTCTGCCGACCTCGAGCGGCTTGTCGGGACAGATGACAAACGCCTTGCCTGCCTTTTCCTGTGCAAACACATGCGCGCGCTGCTCGTTGTACATCAGATGGCGTTCCCTGACAGCGCGGAGCATGTTGGGGTATTTGCGCAGGGTGAGCCGGTAGAGCCAGAGCTTGGACGCCGGCTGCTTTTGGTAGTCGCGCGGACGCGTCAGCACCACCACGTTGCGGTCATACTGCCGCTCCATGAACGCCAGCGGAATGGAATCCGTGACGCCGCCGTCGAGGAATTTTTTGCCGTCCAGCTCCACCACACGCGACACAATCGGCATGGACGCCGAGGCGCGAATCCATTCGTAGGCGGTGTCGTCCGCACGGTCGAGCCTTTTGTAAAAGGGCTTTCCCGTTTCGACGTCGGAGGCGACAAGATAGAACGCCATGGGATTTTCGTTGAACGCCTTACCGTCAAAGGGGTCGAGCGTGTTGGGAACCTCGTGATAGCAGAACTGTGCGCCGAACACGTCGCCTGTTTTGAACAGCGAACGGAACGAACAGTAGCGCGGATCGCGGCAAAACCGCTTGTTGTAGCGCAGTGCGCGCCCAATTTGACGGGATTTGTAGTTGCAGCCGAACGCCGCGCCTGCCGACACGCCGACAAATGCCGGAAACTCAATGCCGTTTTCCATCAAAACGTCAATCACACCGGCGGTGAACAAGCCGCGCATGGCGCCGCCCTCGAGCACAAGTCCGGTATTCTTATTATTCATAGGTATCATCTCTTTCATACAATCAATTGACTGTCAGCTTCCGCGCCGCTCCAGATGCGCGCGGATTTGTTCATAGGTCACGCCGTATTTTTGGGCGATGTCCTTGGCATAGCTGACGCCCTGCGGCGGCGCGACCGCGACCTTGAAGCTGCGCTCGCCGCGCTGTACGCCGGTGACCAGGCTCTCGACGCGGCTGTCGCCCTCGGCGCCGTTCAGCTCGTCCAGACTGCGCGCGAGCTCGTGCATATGCGTATTGAAAATACAGCGCACACCGAGATAACGCATCGCCTTGACCACGTCCTTGGCGATAAACAGACCTTCGGCAACGCTGGTGGTCGCCAGACTCTCGTTGAGCAGCATAAAGCTGTGCGGTGTGGCAATATCGAAAATCTCGGAAAGACGCTTGCTCTCCTCGCCCAGTCTGCCCAAATCGACGGTGTCGTTCTCGTCCGCCGGAAAGTGCGTGAACATGTTGTCGCAGGGACTGAGCTGCGCCGCTGCCGCCGGCACATAGATGCCCCACTGCGCCAGCATCATGGCGAGCCCTACCGCCTGTGTGATGATGGTTTTGCCGCCGCGGTTGGGTCCCGTCAGGATATAAATACGGTGGTCGTCGGAAAAGTCGATATCATTGGTGATGATGTTGATCCTCTCCCCCTCGCCGATGACATTGTTGATAGCGAGCTTGAGGTTATATATTTCTTTAAAAGAACATTTTCTTTCGTCCGCAGGGAGTATCTCCGCCTTGCAGACCGGCATGCCCTGCGCGATGATCTTGTCGGTCAGCTCCGCCCAGCGCACGTAAAAGAGGATCTCGGGCATCAGCCCGATCAGCATATAACCGCTGATGTTCACATATTTTTTCAGCGTTGACTTGATGTCGTCGCAGGTCTTTTTCATTATATTGGAAACAGGCTTGGTGATGGCGTTGGACAGCGCGTCGTTGCCGGTGACCAGGCTCTCCTCTATCTGCACATCATTGGAGACCGCGCTTTTTTGGTAGGACACAAAGCGCAGCTCGGTGGTGGTGGGATTGGCGGCGTGAAAATGCTTCATGCCGCTCACGTCGGTGCCCTCGTGCAGACCATCCTGCTTGTTGGCAAAGTTCATAAACCGCTTCATCAAGCCGGCATCGGTAAAGTAGCTGTCGTTGAGCGAGAGCACGCCGGCGGTTTTGGGACGCAGCATGCCGTCGAGGTTGACGCCGATCGTGATGCTTTTGAGCTTGCGTGCCTGCTCCATGGTTTCGTCAATATCCGCCTTGAGTTCCGGAAAGCCCGATTCTCTGCCGATGTCCGTCACGATCCGCCGCAGCGTCTGCATGCCCTCGGAGGTGACGTCCAGCTCCTCCAAGGTGTCCTTCAGCAGCGTGATACAGCTGACATATTCGTCGATCTCGCGCAGACGGTTGACGAGCGACCACAGCGAGGGTCCCTCCTGGTCTTTTTGGAACCGCGCCACGTCGCGCAGATCGGCGAGACGGTCCACCAGCTCCTCCATGACGGTGCGCAGCTTGGGAAAGCGCAAAAAGTCCTCAAACACGTCGCAGCGGTAACGGATCACATCGGGATCATCCGTCACCTGCGTCATCAGCGCACGCAAATGACCGCGCTCACTGCGCTTTTCGGTGAGGTTTTCGAGCAAAAAATCTATTGAGAGGTCGTTGACCGCCTCGTCTGTGAGTGTATGCACGGTATATGCCGCGCCCTGCGGATGAAGCAGGCTGAATTCTTCCATATCGATCTCCTTTTGCCATGCGTCGGCAGGCGCTCACGCTTGCCTTTGAAAATCGGATCGCACCTTGATCAACGGCAGGACGGGAAATAACTTACAGCGTAAAAAAATCCAACAGTCTTTGTTTGTAGTCCGGCGCTTCATCAAAGGCGCAGTGCCCGTATTTGCTTTCGTAGAAGTAGCAGGCACAGCCGAGCTTTTGCGCTATCTCAAAGGACGCCTGCGCCGTGAGCACCTTGTCGTCTATCGCGCCGAGCACCAGCGTCGGACAGTGTATCTGCTCCAGCCTGTCGTAGATGTCCAGCGTGTCAAAGCTCTTTCCGAGGATGATAAAGCGCTCAAAATCCGCCTCGGTCACATCCTGATGCGACAGCTTGATAAAGGCGCCGAACTTTTCGGCAAAATCTCTGCCGTAGAGCACGCTGACAAAGCAGTCCAAAAGGGCTTGCAGGTTGCGCTGCTCCGCCAGCTCCATCCACTTGTCCATCACCTGCGCGGACATAGGATCGAGCCTTGCCGCGGTCGAGCCCAACGCCAGTCTGCCGACCAGCTCCGGATGCATGATCGCAATGATCATCGCCATCACACCGCCCTGAGAAGCGCCGAATACACAGGCGTTTCGGATGGAGAGCCGCTGCATCGCCTCGGCGGTGTCCTCGGCGAGCTGCGTGAGTGTATAATTCTCTGCGAGAAATTTGGTGCGGTCAAAAACCGTGATCGTAAATTCATCTGACAGCAGACGGTAGGACGAAGCCACGCCCTCGGCGACATTCATAATGCTTTTCAGCGCCATTCCGGGCAAGATCACCATCTGTCTTTTGCCGCTGCCGAAGGTGAAATAATCCATCTCGTTGTGACTGAGCCTGACCGTCGCGCGTTTTACGGTTGTTTTCATGCGGGGACCCTCTCTTTCAGCTTTGAGCGCAGCGCCTTGAAGCGTTCTTTGTTTTCGGCGCTGATGCGAAAGGAGTCGCAGATCTTTTGTATCGCCTTGCCGTTGATGCTGTAGGACAATGTGTTTTCGCCCTCCATCCAGCGCCGCACCTGTTCGGGAAAGAAGATGGCAAGCTCCGCGATCAGCCACGCCTGCGCCATCTGCACATAGTAGGCGTCGTCATTTTTCATCAGCGACAGCAGCTCGTCCACATGCGCCCCGTCGCGGCAGAGCTTGGAGATCCACAGCACATAGCCCCAGCGGCGCACAAACAGGTCGGCGCTTTGGAGGTATTTTTCGGAATAGCGCCGCGCTGTTTCATAGTCGAGCGCCGACACAAAACGGATGAGCTGGTCGGTGTGCCACCAATCCGAGAACAGCAGGTTGTTGTCGATGAACGCCGCGCGGTCATAGACGTTTTTTATTTGCTTTAAAGAAGTATAAAAATAGATGCGGTGCAGGCGCTGCTCGGTCAGGATCTCGCCGCGCAGGGCGCTCATGTCATATTTCTCTTTGACATAGCGCCTGATGAGCGCGTCGATGTCCTTTGTTTTGTAGTCAGGCGGCAGCGCTTCTATATCGCGCAAAATCATTTCCTTGGTCGCGTACAGCATAGGCGGCTCCTTGTGGTTTATTATCTTATTATTATAGCATTATCACAAATAGTTTGCAATAATTTGAGATAAAAAGATTAAGGAGCAATCAAAATGACTGCTCCTTTGAAAAATCAAACGTTATCCTGCATAAACTCCAGCTGCTTTAGGATCATATTGGCGCACATGTAAACGTTGCCGCCGCCCATGGTGAGGATCAGATCGCCCTCTTTTGCGTTGCGGCAAACATAATCCGTGATCTCCTCAAAGGTATCGAGGCACACGGAGCCGGGCACCTTGGCGCCCAAATCGCGCGAATAGATGTTGTAGGTGTTGGTCTCACGCACCGGCAAGATCTCGGAGATGATCGCCGTGTCGGGAATCGACAGCGCCTTGGCAAAGTCATCGAGCAGCATAGCGGTACGCGAGAAGGTGTGCGGCTGGAACACCGCCCACACATGGCGGAAGCCCATTGCCATGGCGGCGTTGAGCGTGGCGGTCAGCTCGGTGGGATGGTGCGCAAAGTCGTCGGCTACGGTGACGCCGCCGGGTGTGCCGAGGATCTCAAAGCGACGGTGCACACCGCCGAACTTGTGCAGATTCTCGCTGATCTCGGCAGGCGTCGCGCCGAGATAATGCGCGGTCGCCGCCGCCGCAAGCGAGTTGTAGACATTGTGCTTGCCGGGGACGATCAGCTTGACGCTGCACAGCTTTTCGCCGTGATGATACAGATCATACTGCTCATGCACGCCCTTGTCGGCGCTGACGTTGACCGCGCGGTAGTCGCAGTTCTCGCCGAAGCCGAAGGTGATTTTTTCGAGCTGCACATCCTTTACACTGTCGAGCGTGTTGGCGTCGTCGCCGTTGAGCACCAGCAGACCGGTCGTCTGCTTGGCGAACTGATGAAAGGACTTTTTGATATTGTCCAGATTTTTGAAGTAATCGAGATGGTCGGCGTCCACGTTGAGGATGATCGAGATAAAGGGGTTCAGCTCCAAAAAGGTATCGACATATTCGCACGCCTCGCAGACGATGATGTCGCTCTGACCTACATAGCTGTTGCCGCCGATAAAGGGCAGCTTGCCGCCGATGATCGCGGACGGGTCAAAGCCGCTGCCGATCAGGATCTGCGAGAGCATGGCGGTGGTGGAGGTCTTGCCGTGGGTGCCCGAAACGGCGATGCTTCTGCGGTATCTTCTCGTCACCACACCCAGCATGACGCTGCGCTCGATGCAGGGAATGCCCTGCTCCGCTGCCGCCTGCCGCTCGGGATTGGTCTCCTTGACCGCCGCCGAATAGACCACCAGCTCGGCGCCCTTGATGTTCTCCGCTGCGTGACCCATATAGACGGGAATACCGTAACCCTTCATTTTGTCGAGCGTTTCGCCCTCGTTCATGTCGGAGCCGGAGATCTCATAGCCCTCGCTCATCAAAATTTCCGCGATCGGGCACATGCCGCTGCCACCGATCCCGATAAAATGTATTCTTTTTATTTCGTTTAAAAGCTTGTCGTAATCCAAAAAAACGCACTCCATTTCCGGTATGTTACTGCTTTAAATATTATTATACGCCAAACCGGCAAAAAAATAAATACCTAATTTTGCACCTCTTTTATTGCCAAACCGACGCGATAATGGTAGAATATAGACATATACGGTCAGTTATTCTATCTTTCATTCTAAAAAGGAATTTTGTATGCTCAAGAAAAACGACGTCATTCATCTGAACGTCACCTCCGCTACCACCGAGGGCAGCGGCGTCGGCAAAACCGAGGACGGCATGGCTGTCTTTGTGCCGCTTTCCGCTGTTGGCGATGCGTTGGAGGTGCGGATCTTAAAAGTAAAAAAGACCTACGCATTCGGCAAGATCGAGCGCATCGTCTCCCCTGCTGCGACGAGGATCATACCCGACTGTCCGCATTTTGCGCAGTGCGGCGGCTGCGTGTGGCGGCATATCTCCTATGAAGAGGAGTGCCGCGTCAAGCAGCAAAAGGTGCAGGACGCCGTGGCGCGTATCGGCGGCATCGACGCGCCTGTCAAGCTGATCATCCCGAGCGAGCGCGTGCTGCGCTACCGCAACAAGGCGCAGCTGCCCGTCGGCACGGACAAGAACGGCAAGCCGGTGATGGGCTTCTTTGCCTTTCACAGTCACCGCATCATCGACTGCGCCGACTGCGCCTTGCAGCCTGCCTGCTTTGCGGACGTGATGCGCATCACGCGCGATTTTCTCGCACAGACGGACAACGACGTCTATGACGAGCAAACCGGCAAGGGCAGACTGCGCCACCTCTACATACGGCTGGGCGAGGTCACGAACGAGCTGATGGTCTGTTATGTGGTCAACGGCAACGGACTGAAGCAGGAGGATCTGCTGGTGCGCATGCTGCGCGAAGGCTTGCCGAACCTCAAAACCGTCGTTATTAATTCTAACAGAGAAAAAACAAATGTCATTCTCGGCAGAAAAAACCGCACTGTCTACGGCAGCGGCGTGATCACAGACAAGCTCTGCGGACTGATCTTCACGATCTCGCCGTTCTCCTTTTGGCAGGTCAACCGCGCACAGGCGGAGCGGCTGTATGCCAAGGCAAGGGAATACGCCGCGCTGACCGGCAATGAGACCCTGCTCGACCTCTACTGCGGCACCGGCACCATCGGTCTGAGCATGGCGAAGGACTGCAAAAGCCTGATCGGCGTGGAGCTGATCGCCGACGCGGTGCGCGACGCGGAGCACAACGCTACGGTTAACAGTATATGCAACGCGCGGTTCCTGTGTGCCGACGCACCGCAAGCCGCCGCTCAGCTTGACCGAGAGGGCGTAATGCCGGATGTGGTGATCCTCGACCCGCCGCGAAAGGGCTGCGGCGAAGCGCTGGTGCAGACCATCGGCAGCATGTCGCCCGACCGCGTCGTCTATGTCTCCTGCGATCCGGCGACCCTCGCCCGCGATTTGCAGTATTTTGAAGCCGCCGGCTACCGCACCATCGAGGTCACGCCTGTGGATATGTTCCCGAGAACGGCGCATGTGGAGACGGTTGCGCTGCTGTCAAAGAAGGAAAATGTCTTGCGTAATTGATTCGGAACAGCCAATCAAGCTTACTGCCAGATTTTTAGCACTAATCAAAACAAGAGGTTTTTTATGTTTGGAATAAAAAGAAGAAAACAAAGCCGACAGGCTGACAATATGATGAAGGAGTCCGGCAGCGCGGCTGTTTTGCAGCTCAAATGCGCGGTCGCCGTCATGCCGTCGGGCGATGCAAAGGACGGCTCTGCGGAGTACAAGGACAAGGGCATCGTCACGGTGACGGACGACGACCGGCTTGTGCTCCAAACAAAACGCGAAATGATGGAGCTTCACTTAAAGGACGTCCGGCTGTACAGCAAGGCAAACGCAAAAGACGTGCGGCTGCGGCTGCCGTCGGCGCGCTGTCAGCTGTTGTTTCGCAATTTGCGCGACAAGGAGGCGTTTTGCGGTATGTTTCAAAAAAAGCCGCCGAAAGAGCCGAAGGAGCAGGAAACGCCCGCGGACAACGCCGGCGACATTCTGCTGATCGAGCATCACGTGAATGGCATGGCAGGCGGTGTGCCGCAGCATATCATGATCCAAGCTTACTACGACGCGCAAAATGAGCGGATCGTCTACGACGACGGCGAAAGTCAGGAGATGTTTCCGGTGCCTCCCCACGTCAAAAAGAACCGCAACAGCCTGATCGCCTATCTGAAAACGCAGGAGACTTCTATCCCCTATTTTTTGCTGACAAGTGTATAAACGCATAAAA
>Ga0256407_10001794_pt1 | contig 43484 bp, 38 predicted proteins | sample RumenRJG_04DNA_FD_193489 | JGI IMG/M metagenome (GOLD analysis project Ga0256407, IMG submission 193489) | Bovine rumen microbial communities from Lethbridge, Alberta, Canada - RJG_04 | ecosystem: Host-associated > Mammals > Digestive system > Stomach > Rumen | place: Canada: Alberta...
CCATTGACGGATAGGGTCATAGACGGGCGGGATGCTTGACTCAACGTAGGTCTTGATGTCGGACTTGAGTTCCGTGACATCTGGCATCTCACGCATACCCATGATGTAGATGGTGTTAAGAGCCTCGGATGTCAGACGGGCATACTTCTCGTCAGGCTCATCGGATTTCTTGTACTCAACCATACCGCTGAGTACGTTACGGCGGAAATTGTAGTGCTGCTCAAGGAAGTACTCGGCAGGCAACTGTGCCTCTTCCATAGGTTCGGAAGTGTTTTTCTCTGCTTGGATTTCCTGAACAGGAGCCTGTGCAGAAGCCATTTCTTCATTGTTTGAAGACGCGGTGAGAGAGTTTCCAGAGCGGATTTCGCCCTGAGCAAAAGGATTTGTTTCAATCATAGATGAATGATTTTAAGAATTAATTAATGTTTAAAATTTAAAAGTAAGTATTATGTTTTTCCTCGTCAAAAGGATTCGGTTGCAAAAGTATAAATAATTTCTGAAACCACCAAGAGTTGTCCCGAACTTTCTGCATATTTTTCTTCTGATTTTTCCGAAAAATGAAATACACATTATTTATTAGCAATTTTGAATCTATGTTCTAAGTCCGTTCCAAAGCCGTTGCAAGTCCGTTGCAAATCCCATTCAACTCCCATTCAACGGAACGGACTTAGAGCGGATTTGAAGCGAAGGACGAGCGAAGGAATATTAAATGAAAAATGAAAAGTGAAAAATGAAAAATAAGGACCTCAGAAAAAACTTTTTCGCACAAACCCTACACCCCTACACCAGCACCCTATGTAACGTGCAGAATGTTAGTTTGTTACAAGGATTTCAAATATACGCAAACCCTACACCAACCCTACACCAACCCTACACCCGAACCTGAATTTTTCAGAAATTCAGGTTAATTGATAATTTATAATGAATAATTGATAATTTAGATTGTAAATGAGCGCTTGAATACTATTCAAATTACTCATTATTCATTATAAATTATTAATTTTCTGCATTTGTGAATGCAGAAAAGGTGTAGGGTTGGTGTAGGGTTGGTGTAGGGTTTGCGCATATTTGAAAACGCTGCAAGTTATTGAGGATTAGAAGAATATATGGAGTGCTGGTGTAGGGGTGTAGGGTTCTCGCGAAAAAGTTTTTCTGAACTCGTATTTTCTACTTACCTTTTCCCTCTTACCTCCGTTGATCCTTCGCTTTTGGTAGAATGTAAATACCATAATATTACCATTAAAATACCATTATTAATGGTAATATTATGGTATTATTATGGTAATATAATGGTATTATAATGGTATTATCATCGGAGGAACAAGGGAGAATCATCGGAAGAGAAATAGACATAAAAAGACCCTCTAAATTCCCCTTAAAGGGGGACTTGGAAGGCGATAGGTGTCCTCCCCATTTAAGGGAAACAGGGGAAAAGAGGCTGAGAAAAGAAAAATCCCACACCGCCAGGGATTACGAGGTGGTGTGGGATTATAGTTGCATTTGTGGACTATTTTATTGATAGACTAAACTCTTTCGGTAATTCAGTTTTGGGCTCGTCCCTCTTGGTTGGTTTCGTCGAAGAAGTTGCTCCTCCTGAATTATTTTTTCTCAATTTGAATCTGATAGTATCAGTAAGATCAATAAGGTCTTTTGTCTCTAGTTTGAGAACCATAGAACCTTCCGTTTTATTAAAATATTGAATGGAATAGCAGACAAAATCTTTCATTTTCTGGTTATATTCAATATAATAGCATCCTTTTGTTGCCACACCAACTTTAGCCAAATCAAATACGGTAGGGAGGGTATCTGTCAAATAGTACAGATATGTGGAAGTTTTGCCATCTCTTCTGTGCCAAATCTTTGATTCATGAGTATATTCATAATATTCTCCTATACCAGAATCACTTCGAGATCCAACATATTCCCACTCCGTTCCATTTAAGTCGGAAGTAGAAATAGTAACCTGAGCCTTTGTCATATTGATGCAGGCAAAGATTGTGAAGAAAGTAAATATTAAATGTTTCATTTGTTCAGTTTTTTGTTTTTTTTCTAATGTCCTACAATGTACAAATTATTTGTACGTTTGCGCCCTTTGCAACCACCACCTTATTTTTTTAGAATTGTTATTATTTGTTGTGAGATAAAGGGCGAAAGTCGATAGTCTCCAGCCATTCGTCCTAATACATAAGGCGTTTGTCTTTAACCTTTTTAAGGTTTCAGGTGCAAAGATACATATATTTTCGAGTAAAAGCAAAAAAAAGTTCAAAATGCTTTAAACTTTTTAATCTTTTTCTCGTTAAATAGTTGAATCGGTTCAAAAGTTGGGAAGTACGAATGGTGCAGAAGAGATTGCATATTATCATACTCGAAAACTATGAACTACTGTGATAAAAGGGTAGAGTAGATAGTGTAAAGAGTAAAGAAAATAGACAATTCGGAATCTGACACTTGGAAAACTTCGTTTAAAAAAGGGAAAAATCATAATAAAAATCACAATATGAAACAAAGACTTTTCGCGCTTGCTTCATTGGTGCTTGTTTGCTATGGGGCAATGGCACAGAATCGTGTGGTAAGCGGTACAATCTTCGACAAGGAGACAAAGGAGCCTCTTATGCAGACTACTGTTCAGATGCTCAAGACTGACTCCACGTTTGTTACTGGTGCTACATCAGCTGAGGATGGTTCTTTCAAGATTACCGCTCCTGAGGACGGTAAGTATATTCTTAGAATGACCAACATCGGTTACAGTAACGTGTATCGTAACATCACCGTAACTGAGGCTAAGGATATTAATCTTGGCAACATCAATATGGCTACTGATGCCGTGATGCTGAAGGAGGTCGTGGCTAAGGGTGTGGCTCAGAAGCTTGTAGTAAAGGAAGATACCTTTATATATAATGCTGCCGCCTATCGTACTCCAGAGGGTTCCGTAGTAGAGGAACTCGTAAAGCGTCTGCCTGGTGCTCAGGTTAGTGATGATGGTAAGATTACCATCAACGGTAAGGAGGTCAAGAAGATCAAGGTGGATGGTAAGGAGTTTATGACTGGTGATACCCAGACTGCTCTCAAGAACCTCCCTACATCTATTATTGAGAAGGTAAGGGCTTACGACGAGAAGTCTGATATGGCTCGTATGACAGGCGTTGACGATGGTGAGGAGAATACTATCCTCGACTTCGGCATCAAGCCTGGTATGAACAAGGGATTCCTTGGAAATGCTGACCTCGCAATAGGTACTCACAGCCGTTATGCAGAGCGCGTTATGGCTGGCATAATGAAGGACGACAGTCGACTCATGTTGTTCGGAAATGCAAACAATACTAATGACCGTGGCTTTGGAGGTCGTGGCGGTCGTGGTGGCGGCGGCAATGGCTTGCAGGCAAATAAGATGATAGGTCTTAACTATAACTACGAGGTTAAGGATAAGATTATCTTTGATATCAATGGCCGTTGGAATCACAGCGATGCTGATAATGTTTCAAAAACATTCTCTGAGAACTTCGTGAACAGAACAGGTGCTTTCCGTAACAGCATGTCAAGTTCACAGAGCCGTAGCAATAACTTCAACTTCGGTAGCCGTCTTGAGTGGCATCCTGACACTCTGACTACCATCCAGTTGCGTCCAAGCCTCACTTTCACTAACAGGGATTCATATTCAGAGAGTGCCAATGCTTCTTTCTCAAAGAATCCATATTCTTATGGAGAGAATATAGACCCTCTTGATCAGATGTTTATGGAGAATATGGCTAAGTTGCATCCAGAGGACTCTATACTCGTAAACCGCAACTCAAACAGAAATCTCAGCCATAGTGACTCTTTCCAGTTTAACGTACAGGGTACAGTTAGCCGTAAGCTCTCAAGTCGTGGCAACAGCATTACCATTCAGGGAAGATATAATAAATCAGATAGCGATGATGAGTCTGTAAGCACTCAGGAGACAGACCTCTATCGTATCAAGAATATCATGGGTGCTGACTCTGTATATTTCAAGAACCGCTATAATACGGCTCCTAATAACAGCTATAACTATCAGATTTCTGCTTCTTATACCGAGCGTCTCTCTAAGTACTCTTTCCTTGTATTTAGATATATGTATAAGTTCAGCGATAGAGACAATGAGCGTAGCACATACGACTTTAGCAATATTAGTACATTCGGTCAGGGGGCAAGTCTCGCTTATAACGGCTTTGATGATTTCATTGGCGGATATAAGCCTCTCACTCACGGCTCTACTTATTATAGCGATTCTCTCAGCCGTCACACGGAGTATAAGAACTATACCCATGAGCTTGAGCTTACATGGCGTCGCACAACAAATGCCTATAATCTCAATCTTGGTGTGCTCTATCAGCCACAGACTCAGGACCTCCTCTACAAGTATCTCGGACAGAGCTTTGACGTAGAGCGTAGTGTTAGCAATATCAGCCCTACTCTCGATTTCCGCTATAAGTTCAATAAGAGAAAGAGCCTTCGCTTGAACTATCGTGCAAGTACCGAACAGCCTTCAATGACTGATATGTTGCCTATGACAGATGATAGCGACCCAATGAACATCAGGGTTGGTAATCCAGAGTTGAAGCCTTCTTTCACTCAGAGATTCACCCTTCGCTATAACAACTATGTGCAGAGCCACTTCAGCAGTATCATGGCATTTGTCAACTATAGCAACACAAATAATAGTGTAGCTAATATGGTGACATACGATGAGAAGACAGGCGGTCAGACTAACAAGCCAATGAATATTGACGGTAACTGGAATATCAATAGTGCCTTGATGTATAATGCAGCTATTGATACTACAGGTATCTGGAACTTCAACAGCTTCTCTAACATCCGCTATACAAACAGCGTGAACTATGTGAACCTTAACAGGTCTGCCGTTGCTGACAAGAACTATACACGCAGTACCTCTCTTGGTCAGAACCTCGGTTTCAGCTATCGTAATGGTTGGCTTGAGGTAGAGCTTAACGGTAACGTGAACTATACTATCAACAAGAATAAGCTCCAGCCAAATATCAACAGAAATACATGGGATTACCAGTATGGTACAGACATCACGGCTACAGCACCTTGGGGAACAGCATTCTCTACAAGTGCACATATGTCTTCACGTCGTGGATATTCAGCAGGTGCTAACACCAATGAGTTCATCTGGAACATACAGCTTTCTCAGAGTCTTCTCAAGGGTAAGCCTCTCACAGTATCTTTGCAGTTCTATGATGTCCTGAACCAGAAGAGCAGCTTCAGCCGTAACATTGATGCTAACAGCAGTACTGATTCTTGGTCAAACAGCATCAACAGCTATGCAATGCTTCACGTAATCTATCGCTTCAATGCCTTTGGCGGTAAGAATGCCCGTGGTGGTCGTGGTGGCTTTGGTGGCCCTGGTGGTATGCCTGGCCCTCCTCCTGGAGGCTTTGGCGGTGGCCGTGGTGGTCGCGGCGGTCGTGGCGGCGGCTTTGGAGGCCCTGGCGGCTTCGGCGGTGGCGGAAGATTCTAAAGCCCACCCAGGCCCTCCCAAAGGGAAGTCCGATGTTGATAACATCGGAGTATGTGCCAAGAATGCGATATAGTAAGATAAACATTAAATTTAAAAAATAAGTTATCAAGTCTTCTTTAGTGAAAGAGTGTATAAAACATCCTTCCCTTTGGGAAGGCTTGGTTAGGCTTTTAATATGTTTCAGAAACTGATTGTTTCTCTGTTTATGGTGGTATCCTCTGCTTGTGCTCACGCGCAGGTGGAGGATTATCTGCAATATGTACCTACTGCGATGAATTTCGCTCTTGAGCCTTGTGGTGTAAAACCGGCACATAGTCTGAAGGACAGGCTGTTTGTAGCGGTTGCTGCATGGGGAATAACGTATGGCATAGCAGGTGGTTTGAAGGTGACGGTACATGAATGGCGACCTGATGACTCTGATGATAAGGCTTTTCCGTCAGGGCATAGTGCAAAGGCTTTCTGTGGAGCTAATCTGGTGATGCATGAGTATAAGGATGTCTCTCCGTGGATAGGTATCTCTGCATACGCAATTGCTACTGCTACCGCCACTCTTCGTGTCACTAACAAGAAACATTACGTGCACGATGTGCTTGCTGGTGCTGCCATTGGCTATCTCTCGACAGAGGCTGCATATCTCATGCTTCCTATTTGGCAAAAGCTAACCACCAAGAAGGATAAGGATGATAACGATAAAGGGAATACAGCCGTAGCCATATTCCCTTCAGCAAGCACCGAGCATTTAGGCATTGCGGGTGCTGTTGTGTTTTAAATGAAAAATGAAAAGTGAAAAATGAAAAATACAGATTACGCTATTCCAAATAATTCAGTTAGCGATAAATACTAATCTGTATTTTTCATTTTTCACTTTTCATTTTTCATTTCCATGCAGTTATTCTTCCTCGTCATCAAGGTCGAAATCGAATTCTTCATCAAACCCGAACATAGCTGGTTCAACGAAAGCGTCCATTGCACGACGGTCTTTCTTTGTTGGGCGACCAGTACCACGAGCACGATCTACGAAACCGCTGATGCGTGACATTTCCAGAAGTTCATATTGCTTTGGATCTGTCACGTTCTCGTATATCTCAGGAACGAGTTTCGCACCTACACGATTCTCTATAGCCTTTAGCACCTTGAAAGAGTATGTTACAGGTGGTTTCTTTACCGATACGGTTTCCCCGACCTTTATTATATGGCTTGGCTTGATATTCACGCCATTCTTGGTTACACGACCATTCTTGCAAGCGTCAGCAGCAATGCTGCGAGTCTTGAATATGCGTGCAGCCCATAGCCATTTATCTATGCGAGCCTGTTCGTTCATTACTTCTTGTTATACTGGTTCATAGTCCTTTCAATACCTGCAAGGACGAAACTCTTGATTATCTCTCGTGCGGTGTCGATACATGGCTGGAGAATCTTCTTGTCCTCGTCTGAGAACTTGCCGAGAACCCAATCCACTTGCTGTCCTTTGTTGAACTCGCTACCGATACCCATACGAAGACGAGCGTACTTCTGGCCTATGAGTTGCTGTATGTGTCCAAGACCATTATGACCGCCGTTAGAGCCATTGCCTCTGAGGCGCATCTTACCAAGAGGAAGGGCGAGGTCATCAACTATGACGAGGAGATTCTCATTCGGAATGTTCTCTTTCTCAAGCCAATAGCGCACAGCATTGCCACTAAGGTTCATATATGTTGTAGGCTTTAGCAGAAAGAGTTTACGTCCCTTCACGCTTGTCTCTGCCACATAGCCGTAACGCTTGTCTTCGAATGTTACGCCTTGTTCTTCTGCAAAGCTATCTACGACCATCCATCCCGCGTTATGTCGGGTTTCGTGATATTCAGGTCCAGGATTTCCGAGACCTACGATTAGATATTTTTCCATATTTTAAATGAAAAATGAAAAGTTAGAAATGAAAAATGAAAAATACAAGACCCTCTCCCCGCTCCCCCTTAAAGGGGGAGAGCCAGTTTACGGTATGAAGTCTCCCTTTAAGGGAGATTTAGAGGGTCTTGTATTTTATGATTTTTCATTTTTCACTTAAAAAGGGCACCTTTTCGGGCGCCCTTTTATGTTTTTGTTGTCAGTAAAGCGTGGTTTACTTCTTAGCGGCAGCAGCTTCAGCAGCAGCGGCAGCAGCAGCACGTGTCATCTTGACAGAGCATACAACTACTTCCTTACCTGTAGCAAGCTCAAGACCCTCGTAGTGGAGTGAACCAACCTTGATTGACTTACCAATCTCAAGAGCTGTAACGTCAACGTCGAGCTTCTCAGGAATCTTACCGTAAGGAGCAGTAACCTTGAGCTGACGGATAGAGAGGCTCATACGACCACCGGCACGTACACCAGCAGCGTGACCTACGAGGTTTACAGGGATACCAACAGTAATTGGCTTCTCAGGAGTTACCTCGAAGAAATCAACGTGAAGCAGAGCGTCTGTTACTGGGTGGAACTGGAGCTCCTTGAGGATAGCAATGTGCTTCTCGCCCTCGATGTCGAGGTTGATAACGTAGATGTTTGGAGTGTAAACAACCTTACGGAGCTCTGCGAATGAAACAGCGAAAGCCTTAGCTACTGGAAGACCGTTCTCGTCTCTTTTCTCACCGTAGAGGTTACATGGTACGAGACCTTCCTTACGCATCAGCTTTGATGCCTTCTTACCCATGTCAGTTCTGTTCTGACCTTTTACTGAAATTTCTAACATAATTTGTGTTACTCTAAATTAAGTTGTTAAACGATAAATTGTTAATTGCTTAATTCGCCATCACACGAGATGTCATCTCGATTTTCGGGATGTGCTCAAAAAAGCGGTGCAAAGGTACAGATATTTCTTGACTTATGCAAGGATTTTAACGGAATTCGTCACTTTTTCTGCTAAAAATGCTTATTTTATTTGGATAATCGCATCATTTTTCATAATTTTGCATCCGTTAATGAAGAGATTGTAGCCTGAAGCGCAGGTTAGCTAATGGAAACAGTCAATCTATGAACACAAAAAGAAAAAAGACTAATAGGTGCAATGATTAACAGAGAACTAATCCGTATCAAAGCCGTGCAACTTACCTATGCGTATTTCCAGAACGGTAATCACAACATCGACAATGCTGAAAAGGAACTTGTTTTCAGTCTGTCAAAATCGTATCATCTTTATAATTACCTTCTTCAGCTCATCGTTGAGGTGACAAAGATGGCGCGCAAGCACCTTGAAGTGGCTACTGCACGTGCCCAGCGTGAGGGATTGCCAGCTCCTTCTACTAGGTTCGTAGAGAATAAGTTTGCTTTCCAGCTTGAAATTAACAAGATGTTGCAGGAATTCTATGATGCTCAGAAGCACATCTGGGAGGACAACATCGAATATGTAAAGAAACTTTACCTCCAGATAGAGGCAAGCGATATATATAAGGATTATATGAATGAGGCTGACAATAGCTATGAGGCTGACCGTGAGGTTTGGCGTAAGATTTATCGTCAGCACATTCAGGACAATGATGAGCTTGCTGCTGTCCTTGAGGAAATCAGCCTTTATTGGAATGATGACAAAGATGTGGTAGATACTTTCGTATTGAAGACTATCAAGCGTTTTGAAGAGAAATCAAATGCAAACTTCGAATTGCTTCCTGAATATCGTGATGAGGAGGATCGTGAGTTTGCACGCAAGTTGTTCCGTGCTTCTATTCTCAATACAGAGCAGTATCAGCGCTATATGACAGAGGCTTCCTTGAACTGGGATTTCTCTCGTCTGGCATATATGGATGTTATCATCATGCAGTTGGCTATCACGGAAATGCTTAACTTCCCTAACATCCCTGTAAATGTGACAATCAACGAGTATGTTGATCTGGCAAAGCTCTATTCTACACCTCGTTCAGGTGGATATATCAACGGTATGCTTGATGCTATTGCACGTCATCTCATTGAGACTGGCAAGATGCTGAAGGTTATGCCGGAGAAGAAGAATTAAATCCTCAAGGGGGAAAAATAGTAAATTGTAAATAGTAAAATAGTAAATATATATATATATGACTTCAATTTTTCTCGCAGCACAGGCCCAGCAGGGTGGTGGCTACTCAATGCTCATTATGATGGTTGCAATCTTTGCAATCATGTGGTTTTTTATGATTCGTCCTCAGCAGAAGAAGCAGAAGGAAATTCGTAACTTCCAGAACTCTCTTCAGGAAGGTACACAGGTTGTAACTGGTGGTGGCTTGCATGGTACAGTCAAGAAGATCAACCTTGAGAACAACACTATAGACATTGAGATTGCTCGTGGTGTCGTTGTGACTTGCGAAAAGAACTATGTCTTTGCTGATGGCAACGGTGCTCAGCTTACAAAATAAATCACATAGGTGTCAATCCCAAGGGGCGTCAAGCCGTACAAGGTAATAAGGGACTTCTTGTTCAGCGCTGTGAATAAGGAGTTCTTTGTGTTTCTCTTTTTCCTTGCCGTGAGTGCTGGATTCTGGTTTATGACAGTGCTCAATGAGACGACAGAAAAGGAGATTCTGGTGCCTGTGCAACTTGTTTCTGTCCCTAACAATATTGTTGTTACCGAACCTCTGCCCGACACTATACGTGTTGTGGTGCGTGACAAGGGATTTGTGCTGATGTCTTACCTGCATGGTGACATTGTAAAGCCGCTCAAATTTAATTTCACATCTTATGCTCGTGGCAATGGCAAGGGGAGCATCCCGATTCCTGAGGTGCAGAAGATACTTGGCGCAAAGTTCTATGCCAGTAGCAAGATAGTTGCAATCAAGCCAGAGAAATTGGATTTTCTTTTCAACTTCGGAATGTCGAAGATGGTAAGTGCGCATATTGATGGCATAATTAGACCTGCTGATACATATTACCTTGCCCGTACAGTGATGTCTCCTGACAGTATCAAGATATATGCAGCTCAGGCAGTACTTGACAGTATTAAGGAACTGTTTACAGAGAGCATGGATCTTGTCGGTTTCACAGACACTATTACCCGGGATATTCCTTTAAAGAAAATCAAGGGCGTAAAGATGGTGCCTGACCATGTAAAGGCAACATTCTATCCTGATATGCTTACGGAGAAGGTTGTGCAGGTGCCTATCGTTTCTGTCAATATGCCAGATGGACTTGTTCTTCGTACTTTCCCTACGCGGGTGAATGTGAAGGTTGTGGCTGGTCGTAGTCGTATAGATGCTATTCGTGCTGAGAACTTCAGTGTGGTTGTTGACTATGCTGATGTGGCTACACATCCTTCAGAAAAGTGCAAACTCATTCTGCGTACTGTGCCAAAGGGAGTTGCAAGTGCAAGTCTTGAGATGCAGCAGGTGGATTATCTTATTGAGAGTCTTAGGTAAATGAGAATAGCGATAACAGGTGGCATAGGTTCTGGAAAATCGTATGTCTGCCAAAGGCTCAAGGAGCGAGGCATTGGGGTCTATGACTGTGATTCTGGTGCTAAGAAACTGATGGCTTCATCAGAAGAAATTCGTGATGGACTAATAAAGCTTATTGGCGAAGATGCCTATGACGGCTGGACGCTTAACAAGGCTGTAGTTGCTAAATTTCTATTAGAATCGGAAAGCAACAAACTGGCAATAAATGCAATAGTTCATCCTGCTGTGATACGCGATTTCTATGACTCTGGTCTCCAATGGATGGAGAGTGCGATTCTTTATGAGGCACATCTTGAGCATACCGTGGATAAGGTGGTATGTGTCATGGCTCCAGAGAATGTGAGGATAGACAGGGTTGCTAAGCGTGACTCTATATCCAAGGAAAAAGCCAAGCAATGGATTGATGCTCAGATACCTCAACAGGAGGTTGCTCAGCGTGCTGATGCTGTTATCGTAAATGATGGGGTGGAGGACGTTGATATGCAAATAGACAAGGTTTTGACCTTGTTCGGAATAGAATACTAACATTATAAAACAATAAAAAAAGAAAAATGCAACAAACAATTCTTGCCATTTCTGGCAAACCAGGACTTTACAAGTTAGTTTCACGCGGTAAGATGAACCTTATCGTTGAGTCACTCGATGCAAGCCACAAGCGTATGCCTGCTTTCGCTACTGACCGTGTAACATCACTTTCAGATATTGCAATGTACACTTACGAGGAGGATGTTCCTTTGATGAAGGTTCTCGCTGCTCTCCGTGATAAGGAAGAGGGTAAGAAGGCATCCGTTAACTATAAGAAGGCAAGTGGTGCAGAGCTTCAGGAGTATTTTGGATCTTTCCTTCCAAACTTCGATCGTGAGCGTGTTCACACAAGTGATATCAAGAAGCTCCTTCAGTGGTATGATATTCTCGTAGAGGCTGGCATCACAGACTTTGAGGATCCAGAGGCAGAAGCAGAGGCTGCAGAGGAGAAGTAATTAAATGAAAAGTGAAAAATGAAAAATACAGGTAAGTCTTTATCGCTAACTGGATTATTCGGAATAGTGTAATCTGTATTTTTCATTTTTCATTTTTCACTTTTCATTTATTAGAATATGTTTTTGGATATCGTATCTATCGTAATTGGTATTTTCGTTGTACTCAAGGGGGCGGACTTTCTTACGGATGGTGCCGTGTCTTTGGCTCAGCGTGCTGGTATTCCGGAAATGGTCATTGGTCTTACGGTCGTTGCTCTTGGTACATCTATGCCAGAGCTATTCGTGAGCCTTACCTCTGCCATTCAGGGAACTACTGATCTTGCCGTAGCAAATGTTGTGGGTAGTAACATCTTTAATGTATTGCTTATCGCTGGTACTGCTGCTGCCGTTGCTCCTATGACGATATCCAAAGGAACGGTTCGCAGGGATATTCCTGTGGCTGTTGGAGCTTCTCTCATTCTTCTGATATTTGGCATATATGGAGAGATAAGTCGTTGGGCTGGTGCTCTTTTCGTGTTTCTTCTCATTTCATATATGGTATATGCCGTTAAGACTGCCTCTGCTGATGACGAGTCGGATGTAGAGGATAAGAAACTTACCATTTTTGGAGCTCTCATTAGACTTGTGGGCGGTCTTGCCTGTCTTGTCTTTGGTAGTAATGCCTTTGTAGGTGCTGCTACTGATGTGGCGGCTTCTCTTGGCGTTAGTGATGCTGTTATCGGTCTTACGATAGTTGCGGGTGGCACATCTCTCCCAGAACTTGCCACAAGCGTTGTGGCTGCTCGTAAGGGACAGTCGGCTATTGCTATGGGCAATGTTATAGGCTCATGCGTCTATAACATACTTCTTATTATTGGCGTTACAGGTCTTATCTCGCCTATGGTCATTGGTGGAATAACTCCTCTTGACTTTGGAATGATGATGCTTAGCATTGTGCTTCTCTGGCTCTTCTCATTCACTAAATATGAAGTTGAGCGTTGGGAAGGCTTTGTCATGCTGATTTTATTCGCAGGATATATGGCGTATCTTGTCTATACCGTTTAGAAATTACTGATGAGATAGTGAGACTCGCGGTCTAAAAGAAAAGGATATGTTTAGTAATGCTGATATAATGGTTTGTGACGGTAACGGCTCAGATTTCTAGTGTTGCAAAACTAATTATCCATTATCAATTATAAATTTTCAATTAAAGCCATCTTTGATGGCTTTCAGAGTGCTTGGTAACCTCTTAAAAAACAAGAAAATGAAAAGAAAATCATCTCAGGTGAGCGTGCTTTTTCTGCTTTTCAGCGTGCTCTTTTGTGTCTGTCTCATTGCATCTAATGTGTTTGAGACAAAGCAGATAGCTTTTTTCGGTCATAGTCAGACGGGAGGAGTTATAGTCTTTCCAATCTCCTATATCATCAATGATGTGGTGTGTGAGGTCTGGGGATTCCGCAAGGCAAGACTTCTCATTTGGCTTGGCTTCCTCATGAATTTCTTCTTTGTTGCTGTAGGTGCATTGTGTGACTGGCTGCCTGGTGCTGAGTATTGGGAGGGTGATGATGCCTTCCACTTTATATTCGGACTTGCCCCACGAATTGCAGCAGCCTCTTTTGTGGCATTCCTTGCAGGCTCTTTCGTCAATGCATACGTTATGAGTAAGATGAAGGTTCACGATGCAGGAAAGCATTTTTCTTGGCGTGCTATTCTCAGTACAGTCTTTGGAGAGGGCGTTGATTCCTTGCTCTTCTTCCCGCTTGCTTTGGGTGGAGTTGTACCTTCCGACGAACTTCCTTGGTTGATGCTTGCTCAGGTATGTCTCAAAACTGTCTATGAGATTATAATGCTCCCTGTCACTATCCGTGTTGTGAGTTGGGTGAAGAAACACGAACAGGAAGATGTCTATGACAATGGAGAAAAATATAATGTATTTAAGATATTTAATGTGTAGTATGCACTAATTTTCAATTATCAATTATCAATTTTCAATTGTGTAAGTATGGCAAATCGCGAAAATGATAACCTTCAGTCTCTTGGCAAGAAGACTGAATATCGTCAGGACTATGCTCCTGAAGTGCTTGAGAGTTTTGAGAATAAGCATCCAGAGAATGACTATTGGGTTCTGTTCAACTGTCCAGAGTTCACTTCTCTCTGTCCTATTACAGGTCAGCCAGACTTTGCAGAGATAAAGATTCAGTATGTGCCAGACGTGAGAATGGTTGAGAGCAAGAGTCTAAAGCTCTATCTTTTCTCTTTCCGTAATCATGGCGACTTTCATGAGGATTGCGTAAATATCATCATGAAAGATCTTATCCGTCTCATGGATCCTAAGTATATTGAGGTGACGGGCATCTTTACTCCTCGTGGCGGCATCAGCATCTATCCATACGCTAACTATGGTCGTCCAGGAACAAAGTACGAGAAACTTGCAGAGCACAGATTCATGAATCATTAGGATTCACTTATTTCGTCTGGCTTCTCTACAAAGGTGGTTGCTCCGTGTGCCCTTAGGAATTCTTTTGTGCGGAAGCCCCATAGGACGCTGATACATGGAATACCTGCATTCTTTGCTGTTTGTAAATCAACATCGCTATCTCCGATATAGACACATTCTTCTGGCGAGGCGTTCAGTTGTTTCATAGCTTTTAAGACCATGTCTGGGGCAGGTTTCTTGCTGATTCCCTCAGCCTCGTTCTCGCCCAAGGCAATGTCTATGAGATTAGGGAAATACTTGTGACAGAGAGCTTTGGTTGCAGCATCAAACTTGTTGCTGACAACGGCGATAAGTTTTCCTTGTGACTTTAATGAAGATAATAGTTCGAGGATGCCATCGTATGGACGGGTGGTATCCTCGCTATGTATCATATAGTGCTTCCTGAAAAAATCAAGTGCACGAGCAGTAGCTTCTTCGGAAGTGCCTGACGGAACGGCTCTTTTTATGAGGGTAGCCACTCCGTTACCTACCATTGAACATACCTCGTCAATAGTGTGAGTTGGGTAGTGGCATTGCTCCATAGCGTAATTGACACTTGCTGCAAGGTCACGGAGGGTGTCAAGGAGAGTGCCGTCGAGGTCGAAAAGGTAAAGCCTAACCAAGCCTTTTATAGAATTTCCAATCATTGGGGATTACTTATAAATATAAACGCAAAGATACAAAGACGCAGAGATAGTAAAACTTTGCGACTTCGTGTCTTTGCGTTTTTTAATAATTTTCAATTATCAATTAGACGAAAGATTTTCCTTCGTGATATTAATCTCATCGCCTTCCTTTATCTCACCACCGAGAATGCGCTCACAGACAGCATCTTCGATGTAGTTCTGGATGGCACGCTTCAATGGACGAGCACCAAACTGAACGTCATATCCCTTCTCGGCAACAAAGTCCTTGGCATCTTCGGAAACAGTAAGGGTATAGCCTAAATCTGATACTCGTTTATAGAGAGGTTTAAGCTCAATGTCGATAATCTTTCTGATAGCCTTGAGGTCAAGCTGATCGAAGGTAATAATCTCGTCAAGACGGTTGAGGAATTCAGGGGCAAATTGTTTGCTGAGGCTCTTCTGAATGATAGAGCGAGCATATTCCTTATCCTTCTCGTTCATATTGACTCCCAGACCGTTACCTGCATTGAAGCCTACGCCATGAGCGAATTCCTTTAACTGTCGTGTACCTGCGTTAGAGGTCATGATGATGACCGTGTTACGGAAATCCACGAGACGGCCGTTACCGTCTGTCAGACGACCTTCGTCAAGCACCTGAAGAAGCATATTGAACACGTTGCCGTGAGCCTTCTCAATCTCGTCAAGAAGTACGATGCTATAAGGCTTGCGACGAACCTGCTCTGTTAGCTGACCGCCCTCCTCATAGCCTACATATCCCGGAGGCGCACCTACAAGGCGAGAGGTGTTGAAACTCTCGGTATATTCGCTCATGTCAATACGGATGAGGGAATCAGCAGAACCGAACATGTGCTCTGCAAGTTTCTTGGCAAGATATGTCTTACCTACGCCAGTAGGACCAAGGAACATGAACACGCCAATAGGGTGGTTTGGATCACGAAGTCCTACGCGGTTACGCTGTATTGACTTAACCATTTTCTCTATGGCAGCATCCTGAGCAACAACGGCTTCCTTTAGCACAGCACCCATATTGCGAAGACGGTCGCCCTCGCTTTCTGCCATACGCTGAACAGGGATACCTGTCATCATAGATACAACATCTGCCACATCGTCAGCGGTTACTTCCTTCACGTTGTCAGAGTCTCCTGACTGCCAACGACGGTTACATTCTGCCAGTTGCTCTTCCAGTTCGCTCTGCTTGTCACGATATGCGGCTGCAAGCTCAAAGTTCTGATTCTTAACGGAATCCAGCTTTTTCTGCTTTGCCTCTGCCACCTGCTTTTCAAGCTCTACGATGTCCTGTGGAACATCTACGAACTGCAAGTGAAGGCGTGAACCAACCTCGTCAAGGGCATCAATAGCCTTATCCGGGAATGCACGATCCGTGACATAACGTTCTGTCAATTTGACACAAGCGGTCAGAGCCTCGTCAGTATAATGTACGTGATGATGTGCCTCATAGCGAGATTTCACGTTATGAAGTATCTGAAGTGTCTCCTCTGCTGTAGAAGGCTGTACGATAATCTTCTGGAAACGACGCTCAAGAGCACCATCTTTTTCGATAGTCTTGGCATATTCATCAAGGGTAGTAGCGCCGATACATTGTACCTTACCACGAGCAAGGGCTGGCTTGAGCATATTGGCAGCATCCATAGTGCCACCACCACCACCTGCACCAATGATTGTGTGTATCTCGTCGATGAAGACAATGATATCTGGATTTTCCTCTAACTCCTTGATAAGAGCCTTGATACGCTCCTCGAACTGTCCGCGGTACTTAGTGCCGGCTACCATACCAGCCATATCAAGAGCCACGAGACGCTTGTTGAAAAGGATAGGGGAGGTGCGGTTGTCGGCTATGCGTTGTGCAAGACCTTCAACAATGGCACTCTTACCCACACCTGGTTCTCCGATGAGGATAGGGTTATTCTTCTTTCTTCTGCCAAGAATCTCCGTGAGGCGCTGGATTTCCTTCTCACGACCAACACAAGGATCAAGTTTGCCTTCTGCGGCTGCCTGGGTGAGATCGGTTGAGAAATTGTCAATCACAGGGGTCTTCTTGCCACCTGCCTTAGCCTTTGGCTTTTCCGTTGTCTGGGTATTGGAAGTAGAATCCTCTACCTCTTCCTCCATATCGTCATCGGTCAGGTCAAGACCATTGGTAGGAGTCTGTGCAGGAGCATATTCCTCACAGAAATCGAGAATGTTATCGTAGTTCATGTTATTTTCCTCCATAATGTCTTTTGCCATGCTGTTCATACCATCGTGAAGCATAGCGAGAAGCAGATGCTTTACATCAACATCCTTGTCATGACTCATTCGAGCCTCAAGGTCTGCAAGACGTAAGATGCTGTTTGTCTGATCGTTGAAGAGAATGTCGTCTTCAGAAATCTCCTTAGTCTCTGTAGTTGCAGGTTCGTTGTTCTGTTCCTGACGGTTGAAAATATCCTGTATGGAGTCAAGGAGTTTCTTGGTTATTACGTCCTTATCCACGTTGAGGTGCTCCATAGCCTGATTAGGGAAGTCAAAGCGATCCTTAATCATGGTAAGGAGAATATGCTCAGGACGCACGCTCTTGCTATGCATCTGAGCTGCATAGTGACGAGTCTTCTTGAGAAGGTTTATGAGTTGATCTGTATATTGATGGTTCATTATATCAAGCCTAACCAAGCCTTCCCAAAGGGAAGGATGTTTTATACACTTAGAGCGTATATGCCTTTCATTTAAGAAGGCTTGGTGTTTATTATTATTGTTTTTACATCTTAACTACAAAACCCGTGCCAATCATTACTATCTAACATCAAGTCACATACTCCGATGTTATTAATATCGGACTACCCGTTTGGGAAGGCTTGGTTAGGCTTTTAGCTCATCGTTTATCCTCTGTACCGGCAACCCCATAACATTGAAGTAGCTGCCCTCAAGACGAGTAACGCCGATGTAGCCGATCCATTCCTGAATGCCATAGGCACCAGCCTTGTCGAATGGCTTGTATTTGTCGATGTAATAGTAAATCTCCTCGTCGGTGAGCTCGCGGAAGGTGACATTGGTACAAACGGAGAGGTGCTTCTCCTTGTCCTTGCTGAGCAGACAGACACCAGTATAGACCTGATGCGTGCGACCGCTGACGAGTCTGAGCATACGATGGGCATCCTCACGATCCTTTGGCTTTCCGAGAATCTGATCATCAACAACGACAACCGTATCGGCTGTTACTACTACCGTATCATCGGTCATCGTAATGCCTTCAGGCACAGCCTCTTTATTAGTAAACCATTCCTTGTAAGGCTCTGCCTTTTTTCTGGCTATATATTCTGCCACCTTCTTTGCTGGAAGTGTATCTGGATAACTCTCGTCAATGCCTTTTATGACATGAACTTCGTATGGTATGTCAAGTCCGCCGAGAAGCTCACGACGGCGTGGGGAGTTGCTGGCTAAAATTAAGCGAGCCCCCCATCCCCCCAAGGGGGAGTTGTTTTTTATAGTTTTGGCGTTTATTGGCTCTTTCGTAGTCTTTGTCATTGTGACTTTTTGATTTGGAAATGTATAATAAAAACTCCCCCTTGGGGGGCTGGGGGGCTTTACCACCCAAACGCTTTCGCGGAGCTTAGCCAGAGGCCTTTGCTGCGGAGAAGCTGCTCAAGGACATCGCGGGCGAAACCGTTGCCACCAGAGGCTGGAGAGACGTAGGTGGAAATGTCCTTGATATCCTGACAGGCATCGGAAGGGCTGCAAGGGCAACCTGCGACCTTCATAATCTCGTAGTCGGGAATGTCATCGCCGAGAAACATTACTTCCTCGTCCTTCAGATTGTGCAGACGACAATATTCACGATAGGTCTCAATCTTCACGGCACACCCCATGTAGATATCATTAACACCCAGTTTGCTGTAACGATATTGAATGCTGTCGCACTTGCCGCCCGTGATGATGGCAAGTCGTATGCCCTGCTTTGCAGCAAGTTGTATGGCATAGCCATCCTTCACGTTCATTGTGCGAACTGGATTGCCGTTAAGATCCATTGGAATCGTGTTTGCGCTTAGAACCCCATCGACATCAAATATTACTGTTGTTATCTTTGATAAATCGTATTTTATCATCCTCTTTTTCTTGTTTATTCTTTCTGAGTGCAAAGATACACAAAAAAAATGATTCCACCAAGAAAATCCTCCTTCGCTTTTCGAGGAAATACCTTTTTTTATCCCACGTCATGTAAAACTTACTTTTGGATATTGCGAATGTGGGGCATGAGGTCGCTTTGCCTCCGCTCTGATTCCGCTTTTTCTTAGGGGTTACTCCATCGATACTCCATCGTTACTCCATCGTTAGTCCATCGATTCGATGGACTAACGATGGAGTAACGATGGACAAACGATGGAGAAACTTAGGTGAAAGAGGAGAGGGACAAGGGATTTGCTTTGGAGGCAGAAAAGCTTTATTCCTTAATCAAAAACGATATTAAAAGGGTGTGAAAAAAATCCTATAGGGCAAAGGGAATGTTGGAAAACTTACTCTCGACTTGTGAAATTGTGCTTTTAAGTATCTGTCGTAGCATGTCATTTTTCAATTTTTTAAAATATCTCGTTAATTAATGCTTAAATTAATACTTTTTAGAAGATTGGATGATGAAAAATAAGTATTTTTTTGTACTTTTGCATCCGATTTGGCTTTACGAAAGGTGGCCGATACATAAGAATTTCAAGAATATAAGAAAATAAAACATAAATAATCATTATGGCAGAAGCTATAGACATAAGAGAATTAAATGCTCTCATTGAGCAGCAGAGTAACTTTGTTACTAATCTGACGACCGGCATGGATCGTGTGATCGTCGGTCAGAAGCATCTTGTTGAATCACTTCTCATCGGACTTCTTTCCGATGGTCACATATTGCTTGAAGGCCTTCCGGGTCTTGCTAAGACTCTCGCCATCAACACCCTCTCAAAGCTTATTGACTCTAAGTTCAGTCGTATTCAGTTTACACCAGACCTTCTCCCTGCCGATGTGATCGGTACTATGATCTATTCTCAGAAAGAGGAGAACTTCCAGGTGAAGAAAGGTCCTGTGTTTGCTAACTTCGTTCTTGCCGACGAGATCAACCGTGCTCCAGCTAAGGTACAGAGTGCTTTGCTCGAGGCTATGCAGGAGCATCAGGTAACTATCGGAGAGCAGACATTCGCTCTTCCAAAGCCTTTCCTCGTAATGGCTACCCAGAACCCAGTTGAACAGGAAGGTACCTATCCATTGCCAGAGGCACAGATGGACCGTTTCATGCTGAAGGTCGTAATCAGCTATCCAACACTTGAGGAGGAGAAGCGCATCATGCGTGAGAACCTTGCTGGAAGTCTGCCAACTGTAGTTCCTGTAAGCTCTGCAGAGGAAATCATCAAGGCTCGTGAGGTCGTTCGTCAGGTTTATATTGACGAGAAGATCGAGCAGTATATTGCTGATATCGTATTCGCTACACGTTTCCCAGAGAACTACGGTTTGAAGGAACTGAAGTCTATGATCACATTCGGTGGTAGTCCTCGTGCAAGTATCAGTCTCTGTAAGGCTGCTCGTGCATACGCCTTCATCAAGAGAAGAGGCTATGTTGTCCCAGAGGACGTGAGAGCTGTTGCCCATGACGTTCTTCGTCATCGTATCGGCCTTTCTTACGAGGCAGAGGCTAACAATATCACATCAGAGGAGATCGTTAGTCAGATAATCAATAAGGTGGAGGTGCCTTAAGCTAAATGGAAAATGAAAAGTGAAAAATTAAGAAATACAGATTAGTGATATTTGCTGATAATATTGACTGAAATGTGGTAAAATGTATTTTTCATTTTATGATTTTTCATTTTTCACTTTAAAACAAGAATTGTTTTGGAGACTTCTGAAATACTAAAAAAGGTCAGGAAGATTGAGATAAAGACCCGCGGTCTTTCTAGCAATATCTTCGCCGGACAGTATCACTCGGCTTTCAAGGGACGCGGTATGGCGTTCTCGGAGGTGAGGGAATACCAGTTCGGTGATGATGTTCGTGATATTGACTGGAACGTGACGGCGAGATTCCATCGCCCATTCGTGAAGGTGTTCGAGGAAGAACGCGAGCTTACTGTCATGCTGATGATCGACGTTTCCGGTTCGCTTGATTTCGGTACCCGCAATCAGATGAAACGAGAGATGGTAACTGAGATGGCGGCTACACTCGCATTCTCGGCTATTCAGAATAATGACAAGATTGGCGTTATCTTCTTTTCTGACCGTATAGAGAAATATATCCCACCCAAGAAGGGGAGAAAGCATGTGCTTTATATCATCCGTGAGGTGCTTGATTTCCAGCCGGAGTCAAAGAAAACTGATGTTTCGCAGGCTTTCGAGTTCCTTGGACAGGTGATGAAGAGAAAGTGCACGGCTTTCGTTATGAGTGACTTCTATGACAGGAAACCTTTCGTAAAGCCATTACAGGTGTGCCGCTCAAAGCACGACCTTATGGCTATTCAGGTTTATGACCCGATTATGAAGACTCTTCCTGATGTCGGTTTGCTCCGTGTAAGGGATGCCGAGACAGGTCACGAGATGTATATTGATACATCGAGCAAGGCACTTCGCACGGCTCACGCAAAATTCTGGCAGGAGCGTTCTGCAGCTTTGAAGCAGACATTCGCAAAGTCGAGTGTTGACTTCGTGAGCGTCGCTACTGATGGTGACTATGTAAAGTCGCTCAGGCAGATGTTTGCGATGAGAGGATGTTAAATGGTAAATGAAAAATGAAAAGTGAAAAAATAAAAATGCAGAATGGTAAGATGTATTTTTCATTATGAATTTTTCATTTTTCACTTAAAAAATAAATTAGGTTTGGCAAAGAAAGTTTACATATTGCTCTGGGCGTTGATGCTCTTGACTCTTCCTATGTCGGCACAAAATGTGAGCGTGGAGGCAAAGATTGACTCTACCGTTATTTTTGTCGGACAGCAGACGGGATTCCATCTTGGCGTGACCGTGAAGGAAGGGCAAAAGGTGCAGTTTCCTCAGTTTGAGCCTTTGCAGCATATAATTCCGGGCATCGAGGTTGTGGAGACATTACCTTCTGACACCCAGAAACTTGATGACGGATATCTTCGCGTCTCAGCTCACTATACCCTCACTTCATTCGATGATACGCTTTATTACATACCATCGGTAAAGGTGAAGGTGAACGGCAAGGATTTTGAGTCAAAGTCTCTGGCGTTGAAGGTTCTTACCGTAAAGGTAGATACCTTGCATCCTAATCAGTTCTTTGGACCTAAGGATGTTCAGGACAATCCTTTCGTATGGGAGGAATGGAGTAGGTTGCTATGGTTGAGTACTGCTTTGTTCGTTCTCTTCATCATCTCCCTCCTTATGTTCATGCGTCTGAAGAGCGAGAAACCAATCGTCTTCAAGGTTAAGATTGTGAAGAGAGTACCAGCTCACCAGAAGGCTCTCAACTCTATTGAGGAGATAAAGGCGAAGAGTACTACCGTTACGGCAGATGATGTTAAGGCATACTATACTCATCTGACTGACACTCTGCGTCGCTACATGATGGAGCGCTTCGGATTCAACGCTATGGAGATGACGAGTGCGGAGATCATCTCACGTCTTCGTCAGGAAGAGGATCAGAGTAAGATAAATGAGCTTACGATGCTCTTCGAGACAGCCGACCTCGTGAAGTTCGCAAAATACTCTGTCGGAGTTAATGAGAACGACCACAACCTTATCTCGGCTATTGACTTTATCAACACTACAAAGCAGGAGAATGCTCCTACTGAGGAACGTATAGAGCCTACAGTTACGGAACAGGATAGACAGACAATACGCAACCGCAAGATATTGAAGTGGTCTTTGTGCGTAGTCGCATTGGTAACAGTAGCACTCCTTGTCTATGTCTTCTGGGAGTTGGTTCAACTTTCAATATAGTAGAAACAAGTAAATCGTAATTAGAAATTCGTAATAATGGAATTTGCATCACCATTATACTTCATATTACTGCTATTGCTCGTACCTTATATAATATGGTACTTCCTTTTCCGCAATGCAGGTAAGAGAAAGGCGGAAACTTCCATCTGCCTGAGCGATACCAATGTCTATCGCAATGCCCCGGTTAGTTGGAGAGTGCGACTTATGGGCTTACCTATGGTGCTCAGGTGCATAGCATTCACGCTTATCGTCATAGCCTTGGCTCGTCCTCAGACTCACAATGCGTGGGATGAGAAGACTGTGGAGGGTATTGACATAATGCTGGCTATGGACGTTTCTACCAGTATGTTGGCGGAAGACCTGAAGCCAAACCGTATTGAGGCAGCAAAGGCTGTGGCAAGTGAGTTTATCTCAGATCGTCCGAATGACAACATTGGTCTTACCATCTTTGCAGGTGAGGCTTTCACGCAATGTCCAATGACAGCCGACCATACTTCCTTGCTCAATCTTCTGCAGGGAACAAGAACTGATATTGCAGCTCAGGGACTTATCTCTGACGGTACAGCTATTGGTATGGGACTCGCAAATGCCGTTTCACGTCTGAAGAGTTCAAAGGCAAAGAGCAAGGTTGTGATTCTCCTTACTGATGGTTCAAACAACATGGGTGACATTTCGCCTATGACCGCAGCTCAGATTGCAAAGAGCCTCGGAATACGTGTCTATACCATTGGTGTAGGTACTACGGGTGTTGCTCCTTATCCAATGCCTGTGGCAGGTGGCGTGCAGTATGTGAATATGCCAGTAGAGATTGATACAAAGACGCTTCAGGGCATTTCTGCTATGAGTGAAGGTAATTTCTACCGTGCTACGAACAATAAGGAGTTGGTACAGATTTATAAGGATATTGACCAGCTTGAGAAGACTCGTCTGAATGTGAAGAAATTCTCAAAGCGCTATGAGGCTTATCAGCCATTCGCTATTGCAGCCGTCCTGATTATGCTTATCGAGGTGCTTCTGAGATTGACCGTGTTTAGAAAGATATAATTATGCTTAGATTTGATTCTCCAATATATTTGTATCTCTTGCTGATGATTCCTGTGTTCATAGGACTCATGGTGTTGGCAGAGTACAAGCGCCGAAAGGCGATAAAGAAATTGGGTGATGCCCAGCTTATTGCCCAGCTTATGCCTGATGCCTCTACAAAGAGACGCTGGCTAAAGTTTGGTGCGCTCCAGTTAGGTCTTACCATGCTTATTCTCATGGTGGCTCGTCCACAGATGGGAACAAAGGTAAGTAACGAGAAACGTAATGGTATTGAATGTATCATAGCAATGGATATTTCAAACTCCATGCTTGCTGAGGATGTTCAGCCTTCTCGTCTTGACAAGAGTAAGATGCTCGTGGAGAACCTTGTGGATAAGTTCACCAATGATAAGATTGGTCTTATCGTCTTTGCCGGAGACGCTTTCGTGCAGTTGCCTATCACATCCGACTATGTTTCTGCCAAGATGTTTCTCCAGAGCATTGATCCTTCGCTCATAGAGACTCAGGGAACTGACATTGCAGAGGCTATCAAGCTCGCATCAAGCAGTTTCACACAGCAGGATAAAATCGGTAAGGCAATTATCGTCATTACTGATGGTGAGGATCATGAAGGTGGCGCTTCTGAGGCTGCTAAGGCTGCTATGAAGAAGGGCATGAACGTGTTCATTCTCGGTATTGGTGATACTAACGGAGCACCTATCCCTACTGGCAATGGCGGTTATCTGACTGACAATACTGGAAATACCGTAATGACACGCCTCAATGAGCAGATGTGTCGTGAGGTTGCAGAAGCAGGAAAGGGAACTTACATTCACGTTGATAATACCTCAGCAGCTCAGGAGCGTCTTAATGATGAACTATCAAAGCTTCAGCAGGGTTCAATGAAGAGTGTGGTTTATTCTGAATACAACGAGCAGTTCCAGGTGTTCGGAATCCTCTGCGTTCTCCTTCTGATAATCGAGATCTGCATCAATGAGACTATGAATCCTTTCTTCAAGAAGATTAGGATATTCAAAAGTGGAAAGTAAAAGGTGGAAAGTAGAAAGAATATAATGTATAGATTATTTAGCATATTGTTTATCCTGACCATTGGTAGTATGAGTCTCTTTGCTCAGACAGACAGAATGCATATCCGTAAGGGAAACCGACTTTACCGTAGCGGAGGCATTGAGCAGGCTGAAGTGGAGTATAGTAAGGCTGTTACCAAGAATGATAGGAATCCACAGGCTCTCTATAACCTTGCCTGTGCGTATATGCAGCAGAATAAGGATTCTCTTGCGCTTGTGTTCTTTGACAAGGCTTCAAATCTTGAGACTTCCAAGTTCAGAAAGTCAAAATCATTCCATAACGCTGGCGTAATCTGTCAGCGTCATCAGATGTTTGCCGAGGCAATCAAGGCTTATGAGCAGGCTCTTCGTCTTAATCCTAATGATGACGAGACAAGATACAATCTTGTGCTCTGCAAGCGTAACCAGAAGAACCAGCCTCAGGAAAACAAACAGCAGCAGAAGCAGGAGAAAAAGCAGGAAAAGCAAGAGCAGAAGCAGCAGGAACAGCCTAAGGATCAGATGAGTAAGGAAAATGCAGAGCAACTCCTCCAGGCAGCAATGCAGGAAGAGAAGAATACTCAGCACAAGCTCAAGAAGATTAAGACACAATCTCAGAGCAAGAACCTTCAGAAGAATTGGTAAACACACATCGGGGTCATGAAAAGACTAAATACTATAATATTATTGCTTGCTGTCATCATTCCGATGATGGCACAACAGATACGTGTGAGTGCTCCGCAGCATGTGGCTGTGGGAGAGCAGTTCCGTTTGCAATATACCATGTCCACGACGGATGTCAAGGGATTCCGCGCAGGAAGTATTCCTGATGGCTTTGAAGTCCTCATGGGACCGAGCACCAGCACTCAGCAGAGCTTCCAGATGATAAATGGTCGTACTTCGCAGTCAAGCTCTGTTACTTATACCTATATTCTTGCAGCCGTAAAGAATGGTACGTTCATCATCAGTGGTGCTCATGCTACTGTTGATGGAAAGTCTGCCTATTCCAGTTCCGTGAGAATCAACGTGTCTGGCAAGGCGCAGAACAACCAGTATGGAGGTGGAATGCAGCAGCAACGTGGTGCTCAGGTACGTCCTTCCGGCTCGCATATTTCTGGCAATGACCTCTTTATAAAGGTGAGTGCCAACAAGACTCGCGTTCATGAGCAGGAGCCAATCCTGCTTACGTATAAGGTTTATACTCAACTTGAGCTTACACAGCTTGAGGGTAAGATGCCTGACCTTACTGGCTTCCATACTCAGGAAGTTCCACTTTCTCAGCAGAAATCATTCCATATTGAGACGGTGAACGGCCGTCCTTACCGTTGCGTTACATGGAGTCAGTATGTAATGTACCCACAGATGACGGGTAAGCTTCAGATTCCAAGCATCACATTCAAGGGAATCGTAGTACAGGAGAACCGTAACGTAGATCCATTCGAAGCGTTCTTCAATGGTGGTAGCGGTTATGTGGAGGTAAAGAAGGATATTGTTGCACAGGGTATGACCGTGCATGTTGACCCTCTGCCACAGAAACCTGCCGATTTCTCAGGAGGTGTGGGTAAGTTCACCATAAGTGCAACTCTTGACCATAATAAGGTAAAGGCTGGCGACCCTGTGAAGGTACGTATCGTAGTAGGAGGAAACGGCAACCTCAAGCTTATCAAGCAGCCAGAACTTCAGCTTCCAAACGACTTTGACAAGTATGATGCGAAGGTTACTGACAAGACAAAGCTTACGGCAAGTGGTCTTACCGGCAACATGATCTACGACGTGCTCATTGTGCCAAGAAATCAGGGTAAGTATCAGCTTCAGCCTATTGAACTGACTTATTTCGATACATCGGCAAACAAATACAAGACCATCCGCACCAATCCAATGATTCTCGAAGTGGAGAAGGGTAGTGGCAAGGTTGGTGATGTTGCCGACTATTCACAGCGTCAGGATAAGGACATTCACTTTATCCATGATGGTGCTCCTGAGGTTGTTGATACCAATGATTACTTCTTCGGAAGTGGTCTCTACAAGACACTCATCGCAGTTGTCATTCTCATATTCATAGTTCTTCTCATTGTATTCCGCAAGCAGGCAATGGAAATGGCTAATATTGATGCCATGAGAGGCAAGAAGGCCAACAAGGTGGCTGGCAAGAGACTCAAGCTTGCTGCCAAGCTTATGGCAGAGGGCAAGTCATCAGCATTCTATGATGAAGTGTTGAGAGCACTCTGGGGCTATGTGGCTGACAAGTTGTCAATCCCAGTTTCACAGCTCTCACGTGAGAATATTGCAGAGAAACTATCTGCACGCAATGCAAGTCAGAATGACATTGACACGTTCCTTGAGGCTCTTGATGAGTGTGAGTTCGAACGTTATGCTCCTGGCGATGCGGCTGGAAATATGCAGAAGACTTACGACAAGGCTGTTTCTGCCATTACTAATATTGAGGAAGGAATGAAAAAGAAAAAATCCTCTGTGTCTGGCGTTGGATGTTGGATTATAGGTTTAGGCTTGATGCTTTTCGGAAGCAATAGTGCTATTGCAAAGGATAGCCTGAAAACACAGGAAGCAGATTCCCTGAAGGCTGTGCCTATCCAGACATTGAAGCAGAAGGCTGACGAGGCTTATTCCAAGGGTAAGTATCAGGAGGCTATCATTAATTATGAGGCTGCCCTGAAGAAAGGCAAGAGCGCTGATCTTTACTATAATCTTGGCAATGCCTATTACCGTACTGACAACATCACTCGTGCCGTGATCAATTATGAGAAGGCTCACATTCTCGCACCTGGTGATGCTGATATTACTCATAACATAGAGGTGGCACGATCAAAGACCATCGACAACATTCAGCCAGGCGAGAAGATTTTCTTCAAGGTATGGTATGAGGACATCAAGACGTCAATGGGCATTGATACTTGGGCAACCGTTTCGCTCATATCTCTTATCGTGGCATTGATTCTGTTCCTTGTATATCTGTTTGCAAAGCCTATTGCTGTCAGGAAGGCTGCATTCTATCTGAGTGTCATCCTCGTGATTTTCTTCATCTTCGGCAATGTCTTTGCATCACAGTTGAAGGAACTGGCAACAGAGCCTTCAGCAGCCATCATCGTTTCTCCTACGGTTACGGCAAAGAAAACGCCAACGGCAGAGGGTGCAGACGCATGTATTCTTCATGAGGGTACCCGTGTCGAGATTATTGACGATGCCCTGAAGGGATGGCTCGAAATACGTCTCGCTGATGGAAGGGAAGGCTGGATCTCGGATAGTGAGGTGGAAGTAATAAAATAACAGCCTACCCCGTCCCTCCCCAAGGGAGGCTCCACCCCCCTCACCCCCTCCAGGGGGAGTGGTTAGTATTTCTGATCATGGAGGATAAATACTATAAAACATCCTTCCCTTTGGGAGATTTGTCGTAAGACCCTTCGACCTAAAGGGGAGAAAAGGCTTGGTTAGGCTTTATGGATTTGTATTTCCTCGAGTTGCTCAATGGCAGTAACTCTTTATTCCTTGACCGCTTTGCGGTTGCATTCACCACAGGTTATACATGGATTCCGCTCTATGTTGCGCTTGCGGTGCTTATCATAAAGAACAACAAGACAATGGGGCAGATAATGCTTATCTTTGCCTGTGTATTTCTTGGTGTTCTCACATCAGGATTGCTCTCCGACTATATTGTTAAGCCCTACGTCATGCGTCCACGACCTTGCTACGACCCAGAGCTAAGGCATCTGGTACATACCGTTGTGGGGTATAGTGCAAGTGGGTATAGTTTCTTTTCTTCACACGCAGCCAATACGATGATGCTTTCGGTCTTTGTTACGCTTCTTGTAAGGGGAAAGGTGCTGAGTCCTGTGCTCTTTGTGTGGTCATTGACGAATGCCTGGACACGTATTTATCTCGGTGTGCATTGGTTCACGGACGTCATTGTCGGACTTGCCTGGGGAGCTACAATGGGTGCACTTGCCTATCTTTTGTACTCAAAGTTTGCACCGCGTGCCCAATACATTTCTTCCAAATACACCAGAACAGGATATGATAAGAGCGACCTCGAACTATGCCTCTGCATTGTTATGCTCACGGTAATATACTGCTTCTTCAGGGTTATTATTTAATTGAAAATTGAAAGTTGAAAATTGAAAATTTTTCATTTGCGCTTTCAGTTCTTGTTATTGTAAAAAGGTAATTCGTAATTTGTAATTCATAATTAGTTTATGGTTTCTCCCAAAAACATCCAGATAATCGACTATAACTATCCTCTGCCCGACGAGCGTATTGCGAAGTTTCCAAAGGCAGAGCGTGACCAGAGTAAGCTCCTTGTGTATGATAGGGGAGAGATAAGTGATGATACTTTCTGCAACATCACCGACCACCTTCCGAAGGGTGAGTTGATGGTGTTCAATAATACCCGTGTCATTCAGGCGCGTATCTATTTCCATAAGGCAACAGGTGCGCTTATCGAGGTTTTCCTGCTCGAACCGGCTCAGCCAACCGATTATGAGCTTATGTTCCAGACACGCGGAAAATGTTCGTGGGTGTGTATGGTGGGCAACCTGAAGAAGTGGAAGGAAGGCCGTCTGGTGCGCGAGATTATGGTTGGCGACAAGACCATAAATCTCAGCGTTGAGCGCAAGCAGGAGGTACACACAGGGCATTGGATTGACTTTGAGTGGGATGATGATTCGGTTTCCTTCGCGGAGATCATTGATGCCTGCGGAGAGCTTCCTATTCCTCCATACCTGAACCGTAAGACGGAAGAGAGCGACAAGACGACTTACCAGACGGTTTATTCCAAGATCAAGGGCTCGGTTGCTGCTCCTACTGCCGGATTGCACTTCACCGACCGTGTGCTTGCCGATATTGACGCTCACGGCATTGAGCGCGAGGAACTAACCCTTCATGTTGGAGCAGGCACCTTCAAGCCTGTCAAGGCAGAGCGTATTGAGGGGCATGAGATGCACACGGAGTTCGTGTCGGTCAGGAAGCATACCATTGAGCGACTCCTTGCCCATGAAGGCCGTTGCATTGCCGTGGGAACTACGAGTGTGCGCACTCTCGAAAGTCTCTACTACATGGGTGTGAAGCTCATTCTCAACGCTGACCTCACGGAAGAGCAGTTGCACGTGAACCAGTGGGAGCCATACGAGGGCGAAGTGGCTGAGAAGGCAAAGACCGTCTCTTCGGTCGAATCGCTCAACGCCCTGCTTGCGTGGTACGACAGGAATGGTGTCACGGTGCTCCATAGCAGTACGCAGATCATCATAGCTCCCGGGTATAGCTATCATATTGTCAAGGCATTGGTCACCAATTTCCACCAACCGCAATCCACATTGCTCTTGCTTGTCTCTGCCCTTATCGGCGAGGATTGGCACAATGTTTATGACTATGCCCTCTCGCATGATTTCCGTTTCCTGTCCTACGGTGACAGCTCCCTTCTGATGCCCCGTTGATTCCCTATGCCTCCGATGTAGGGAACGGATTTGCAACGGATTTGGTACGGACTTGCAAGGGAGTGAAGAGTTAAGAGTGAAGAGTTAAGAATTTGAGTTACTACCTTTGGCGCTGGCCATGTGCCGAATGGGTATTCTTCGCTCTTTGTTCTTCAGTCGCTTCCCGCTCGTGGCCTTTTGATTGGGAGTGACTTTCATTCTTCGCTCTTAAGTCGTTCCCCGCTCGTGGTCTTTGATTGGAAAACGTGACTTAAATTCTTCACTCTTCACTCTTCGTTCTTCACTTATCTTGGCTGCAAAGTTACAACATTCTCATTGCGGTTCACGAATGTTTTGTCAACTTTTTTTCAAAATTTTTTTCGAGCTCCACATTTTGTTGCAGTGTTGCAGTGTTGCAGTTCTCGCGAACCATTTCCCATACCCAAAAAATACTTCTATATTTATATATAAATATAGAGATTAATTTTGACTTTTATATAATCTATTTTGGAACTGCAACACTGCAACAGTGCAACAGTTTTTTTGTGTAACTCTCTGTTATTGAGTGCGTTTATGTTTTTATGTTAAGTTGGTTGTGGTGATAGAATCATAAAAAGTGGGTAAAAATGCCTCAAAAATTGAGTAATTTCTCTTATTTTTATGCGAAATAGCGTTTATTTTTCGATTAAAAAATTAAGGAAAAAGGCTAAAAACTACGTAAAAAACGGGTGTTTTACTTTAATTTATGAAGATTTTCGAGCTGTTATTCAAGAAAAATAAGTATCTTTGCATCGTAAATAAAATAGGCAAAAATGAAAATCGGAGATAAAGTTAGATTCCTCTCAACTACGGGAGGTGGTAAGATAGCAGGCTTCCAGAAGGGTAATATTGTGCTTGTGGAAGACGAAGACGGATTTCAGATTCCTACGTTGGCATCTGAGGTCGTGGTCATTGCAGAGGGCGGTGACGACTATAATATGTTCAAGACTTCCTCTTTCCAGAGCAAGAACGGAGAGGAGACTAAGAAGCATGAATCTGGTCGCTCTGTGCGCTCAATAATGAACGAAGTGGATGACGATGAGGACATTTCGGCTTCTATCGTTGATGATGATCCTTCGCTCGGCAACATCACTTTCCGTGCTCCTGTTGAGGAAAGGAAAGGCGGTGATCGCCTTAGTGCGTATCTCGCTTTCGTGCCTGTAGATGCGTCGATGATAACGAATACACGCTTTGAAGTGTATCTTGTAAACGATTGTAACTACTACTTCCGCTACACTATTCTTCAGGCAGAAGGACAGGCGTGGAGCCTCAGAAACGAGGGTGAGGTGGAGCCAAACACCAAGCTCTTCATTGAGGAAATAGGTCGTGAGGATCTGGAGGAAATACAGCATCTCGGCATTCAGATGATTGCTTTCAAGAAGGAGAAATCATTCGTGATAAAGCCAACGATTGACGTGCAGTTGCGCATAGACGGCGTTAAGTTCTACAAGCTTCACACCTTCCAGCCAAACGATTTCTTTGAGCAGAATGTGCTTCTCTACACGATAATTGAGAACGACAAGGCGGCTCGTCCTTTGGTGGTTGATGCCAAGACCTTGAAGCAGGAAATGTATGCCGATGCAAAGCCTTCTCAGGTGTCGGCAGAGGGTGAGCTTAACACCGAGCGCATTGACAACTATGTGCGCCGATACGAGAAGCCAGGGCAGAAGAAAGGCAATCCGTTTGCCAAGAAGCAGGATGATAAGGATGCTCCCCTCGTAATCGACCTCCACGCAGATGCTCTTCTCGAAACCACTCAGGGAATGTCGAGTGCCGACATCCTTCAGTATCAGTTGGATACATTCAAGAAGACTCTCGAAGCCAACAAGAAGGAGCGTGGCAAGAAGATTGTCTTCATTCACGGTAAGGGCGAGGGCGTTCTTCGTCGTGCCCTCATTCACGAACTGACTTACAGATACAAGAATCTTCGTTATCAGGATGCTTCATTCCAGGAATACGGGTATGGGGCGACGCAGGTGACGATGTAAGGATAAATTAGGAAATGAAAAATGAACAATGAAAAATACAGTATGGTTTTTTTAGTGAATAGTGAATAACGAATAGATAATAATACTTAATACTGGCTAACGCCTTTATGCGAACCACGTTCTGGTGGCTGCCAGTATTAAATATTATTCACTATTAACTATTCACTTACAAGTGTAATCTGTATTTTTCATTTTTCATTATTCATTTTTCATTAAAAAAATATATGGAAAATAATGTAACTTTTTCCTCGCCCCTTGGGGAGAGGATGCCCGAAGGGCAGGTGAGGGGCCGTTTCGGCTACATAAAGGTAGCGTCCGCCATTCCTGGTGTGAAGGTGGGCGACGTGAGCTATAACCTCCAGCAGGCAGAAGAAATAATCGCTAAGGCGGAAGCCAAGGGCGTTGAGATAATCGTGTTCCCAGAGCTTTCGCTTACGGGCTATACTTGTCAGGATCTGTTCCGTCAGCAACTCCTTATAGATGCCGCAGAACAGGCGGTTGTGCAGCTTCTCGACTTCACCCGTCAGCTCGACATTATTGCCGTTGTGGGATTGCCTGTGATGGCTGGCAACATACTGCTCAACTGTGCTGCCGTTATTCAGCAGGGTAGGGTGCTCGGTCTTATTCCGAAGACCTATCTGCCTAACTACTCCGAGTTCTACGAGAAGCGTTGGTTCGCCTCTTCTCAGGATCTCAACCCAACCGACGTACTCTTCGCCGGCAGTACCATTCGCATCACTTCGCAGCCAACGATTTTCCGCACTTCTACAGGCGCTACATTCGGCATAGAGCTTTGTGAAGATGTTTGGGCACCAGAGCCACCAAGCACGCGCCTTGCGCTCTCTGGGGCTGATATTATCTGCAATCTCTCCGCTTCCGACGAGCTCATTGGCAAACACAGCTACCTATGCTCTTTGCTTGCCCAGCAGAGTGCGCGAACCATGAGCGGTTACATTTATAGCAGTAGCGGTTTCGGCGAATCAACTCAGGATGTGGTTTATGGTGGTAATGCGCTCGTTTACGAGAATGGCAAGTGCATCGCCGAGAGTGCGCGTTTCTCATTCGAGCCACAGCTTGTAATCACCCAGATTGACTGCGAGAAACTGCGTGCAGAGCGTCGTAACAACACCACGTTCATCAACGCCCAGCGACCATTGAATGCGCAGTTGTCTATCAGTAACTATCAGACGGTGCGCTTTGTTGATTGCCAGACACCTCTAAACTCTAATCTCTCAACTCTAAACTTTATTCTAGAACGCGAGGTCAATCCAACGCCGTTCATCCCTTCTTCTGCCGATATGAAGGCTTCGTGCGAGGAAATCTTCAATATTCAGGTTGCAGGACTTGCCAAGCGACTCGTACACACCAACTGCAAGACGGTTGTCGTTGGCATCAGCGGCGGACTTGACTCCACTCTTGCGCTGCTCGTTTGCGTCAAGACATTCGACAAGCTCAAGTATCCTCGTAAGGGAATCGTGGGTGTCACTATGCCAGGCTTCGGAACTACCGACCGCACCTACAACAACGCCCTTTCGCTAATGCAGCACCTCGGCATCACCATCAAGGAGATTAGCATCAAGGACGCTTGCATTCAGCATTTTAAGGACATTGAGCACGACATCAACGTGCACGATGTGACCTATGAGAATGGTCAGGCACGAGAGCGTACCCAGATTCTTATGGATCTCAGCAATAAGCTCAACGGAATGGTGATTGGAACAGGCGACCTCTCAGAGCTGGCTCTCGGTTGGGCAACATACAACGGCGACCACATGTCAATGTATGCCGTAAACGTATCAATTCCAAAGACGCTCATCAAGTACCTCGTTCACTATGTTGCTGATAATGAGGTGGAAGAGGCTTGTCGTGACGTGCTCGTTGACATCATCGACACTCCGATTTCTCCAGAGCTTATTCCTGCCGATGAGAACGGAAACATCAAACAAAAGACGGAAGATCTCGTAGGTCCGTACATCCTTCATGATTTCTTCCTCTACTACGTTCTCCGTCACGGCTTTAGACCAGAAAAGATATTTATGCTTGCCCGCAAGGCATTCGCACCGGGAAGCGAGTACGAGTTTGATGATGCCACCATCGAGAAGTGGCTCAGAACCTTCCTCCGTCGCTTCTTCAATCAGCAGTTCAAGCGTTCTTGCTTGCCAGATGGTCCGAAGGTGGGAAGTGTCAGCCTCTCTCCACGTGGCGACTGGCGTATGCCGAGTGACGCATCATCAGCTCTGTGGCTTGAGGCAATTGAAAATTGAAAATGGAAAATTGAAAATTAGAACGCTAAGACGCAAAGTTGCAAAGGTTATTATCTTGTGGCTTTGCGTTTTTACGTTTTGAATAAAGAAAAAGAGAAAAATACAAATAAATTTGGAGTTGTCAGAAAGATTGTGTAAATTTGCACACAAGAAATATCTGATGATTATGACAGCAATAAAGTATAATACAAGAGAAGAGGCTATTGCAGCCGTGAAGCTTGCGATTGCCAAGAAGCGTGAGTGGATGGCTCGCGTAGAGAGAGAATGGGCAGAGGAAGAGGTTGCTAAACTGTCTGCAAGATGAACGCTCTGCCTGTTCTATACCTGAAAACGCATTCACCATACGATGTAGATGTTATGCAAAATGGCGATCTGCAATTTACTACGGAGTATGGTGTAGAGTATCGTGTGAGTTTTATGGAGGACTATTCTATCTGGCCAGAAAACGCATATCAGTTTCTTATAAACAACAAAAATAAGAAATCGTCTCCAAGTGATATAAAGCTGAAGGAAACGATAATGGCTATTATTGAAGCTTTTTTTATCAGCAATCCTTATATCTTGCTATACATTTGTGAGACTGGCGATGATAAACAAGCTGCAAGAAACCGTTTATTCGTGAGATGGTTTAATGATGCAAAGCATCAGAAGAAATACTATTTTCGCAATGTCAATATAAAGCAGAGGGAATAGACAATTTCGCAGCAATCATCGTGCAGAAATCAAATCCTGAGATAGAGACGATAATCTCTCAATTCGATGAATTTGTTAATCTTATGAGCGATAAGCCAGAATAGATATTGGCACTTTATTTTGTTGTGCCTGTTTTTAATGTCACTTCGTACTTCTTTTGGCTTTCGGAGGTAACTCCAAACCTTCACCCTTAAAAAAACTTAAAATTCAGCATTTCCTTTGAAAATTGCGGAAATAATAGTAATTTTGTAACCTATTATGAACAATATACGTAATTTCTGCATCATAGCTCATATAGACCACGGAAAAAGTACCATAGCCGATCGTCTTCTGGAAAAGACTAATACTATCCAGATTACTGAGGGCCAGATGCTTGATGATATGGATCTTGAGAAGGAGAGGGGCATTACGATTAAGAGCCACGCCATACAGATGGAGTATGAGCGCAATGGTCAGAAGTATATCCTGAACCTTATCGATACTCCGGGACACGTGGATTTCTCTTACGAGGTAAGCCGAAGCATTGCCGCGTGTGAGGGTGCTTTGCTTGTGGTGGATGCTACGCAGGGCGTTCAGGCTCAGACAATTTCCAACCTCTACATGGCTATTGACCACGACTTGGAGATTATCCCTGTCATAAACAAGATTGATATGCCGGCTGCAATGCCTGATGAGGTGGAGGATGAAATCATCGAACTCATCGGTTGCGACCGTTCTGATATTCTTCGTGCCAGCGGTAGAACTGGTGAAGGCGTGCAGGAGATTCTTGATGCCGTAGTTGACCGTATTCCTTGTCCTAAGGGCGATACAGAAGCTCCGCTACAGGCTTTGATCTTCGACTCGGTTTTCAATTCGTTCCGTGGCATCATAGCATACTATAAGATTCTGAATGGATCTATCAAGAAGGGCGACAAGGTGAAGTTCTTCAATACTGGTATGGAGTATGATGCCGATGAAATCGGTGTGCTAAAGATGGATATGGTGCCTCGCAATGAGATGAAGACAGGTGAGGTAGGTTATATCATTTCAGGCATTAAGGATGCGAAGGAAGTGAAGGTGGGTGATACTATCACTCATGTGGATGCTCCTTGCGACAAGGCTATTGCGGGCTTCCAGGAAGTGAAGCCAATGGTGTTTGCCGGTGTCTATCCTATTGATCCTGCCGACTATGAGAACCTTCGTGCATCGCTTGAGAAACTTCAGCTCAATGATGCGTCGCTCACGTTCATGCCTGAGTCTTCGGTTGCACTCGGCTTCGGATTCCGTTGCGGATTCCTCGGTTTGCTCCACATGGAAATCGTTCAGGAACGTCTTGACCGTGAGTTTGATATGGACGTAATCACCACTGTGCCTAACGTATCATACATGGTGTATGACAAGCAGGGTGGGGCGAAGGAGGTCCATAACCCATCTGGATTGCCAGATCCGACGTTTATCGACCATATTGAGGAGCCTTACATCAAGGCTACCATCATTACAGATGCCAACTACATAGGTCCGATAATGAAGCTCTGTCTCGACAAGCGAGGCGAACTTGTTAATCAGGAATACGTTAGTGGCAATCGTGTAGAACTGCATTTCATGATTCCTCTCGGTGAGATTGTCATCGACTTCTACGACAAGCTGAAATCCATTTCGAAGGGTTATGCTTCGTTCGACTATCACGTGGATTGTTTCCGACTCTCCCGTCTGGCAAAGCTTGACATCCTGCTCAATGGTGAGCCTGTGGATGCGCTCTCTACGCTTACTCACTACGACAATGCCGTTACGTTCGGTCGTCGTATGTGCGAAAAGCTGAAGGAACTGATTCCACGTCAGCAGTTTGATATTGCGATTCAGGCTGCCATAGGTGGAAAGATCGTTGCCCGTGAAACTATCAAGTGCGTTCGTAAGGACGTTACGGCGAAGTGTTATGGAGGTGACGTGAGCCGAAAGCGTAAGTTGCTTGAGAAGCAGAAGAAGGGCAAGAAGCGCATGAAGCAGATCGGTAACGTGGAAGTGCCTCAGAAGGCATTCCTCGCAGTATTGAAACTTGACTAAAAATATGTAAAATGGAGTACTGGGAGCAATGCTCCTTCATACTTCAAAATAATAAAAACAAATAAGATCCTCAACCGCAAATCTTATGAAAGACCTTAACATTCCTGTTCGTGACATAGCTCGAGAGCTTGCACGACGTTATAGCACGATGACTCACGAGGAACTTGATGTTCTCGAGAGCATTCTTGTACCGCTGAAGTTCTCCAAGGGTGAGAAGATTCTGGCGGAGGACGAGATTTGTCAGAACTTCTACTACCTGCATAAAGGTCTCGTGCGTCAGTATTACTATAAGAATGACAAGGAAGTCACAGAGAACCTTGCTGTGGATGGCGACATGTTCTTCTGTATAGAGAGTCTTTTCACCGAGACACCTACCAAGCTGATGTGCGAGGCACTTGAGCCAACGTATGTGTATGCTATTCCGAGAAAGAGACTTGAGGAGGTTGCACTTCATAATCAGAATATCCAGATTCTGTATCGTAAGATATTGGAGGAGAGCCTTATCAAGAGTCAGAAGCACTCAGATATGGTGCGTTTCGAGAGTGCACAGAACAGGTACCGCCGTATCTGCAAGTCAGCTCCACAGGTAGTGCTCCGTGCACCGCTGGTTTATATCGCATCATTCTTGCAGATGACTCCAGAGACATTGAGCCGCGTGAGGTCATCAACGCTGATTGACTAAGCCTAACCAAGCCTTTTCTCCCCTTTAGGTCGAAGGGTCTTACGACAAATCTCCCAAAGGGAAGGATGTTAGATAGTATTTGAACGCAAAGACGCTAAGGCACAGAGAAATAAAAACTCTGCGACTTTGCGGCTTTTGTGTTTTTGATAAGTAAATATAATAATGTATGATTTCTTTTAGCATCAATAATGTTAAGAAACTCCCTGTGGGACTTCTACTGCTTTTGGCGGTAGGAGGAGGATTATCTTCCTGCCAAGAGTCATTGGAGGATAAGGCAGCACGACAGGCGAAGGAATATACGGAGCGTTATTGTCCTACTCCTGTGGTGAATTACAGTAGGACGGATAGTATCGTTTTTGATAAGAAAAGAAATGTGTATATCTATTATCTCTCGTTCTGTGATTTGCTCGATGATCCGAAGATAATAGAAGAAAACAGGGATAGGATTACGGATATGCTTACCCAATCGGTAAGGGAATCAACAGGCTTGAAGAATTTCGTAGAGGCAGGCTTCAAGTTCGAGTATGTCTGCCATTCGGCAAAAGAGCCGAAGAAGGTGCTGTTTAGGGTTAATATATAAAAGACCCACCCCCTTACCCCTCCCTTTATGGGAGGGGCAAGGGGGTGGGTCTTTTGGGGGCACTTTACCCTCTATCAATCACGTAGGCATACACTACGGCAAGTGATACGAGTATTGCGATAGTGATAGTAGTAATAGAAATGATACGTCTGATAAGTCTTACACGCTTAACGTGACTAGACATTCTTCTTCTGAAGGCACCAGTATCATCTTTGTGTTCACTATGGTGGTGATGATGGTGGTGATGATGGGTTTCATTATTAGTTGTATTCATATCTTTTTTGATTATTTATCTATTTCCTTTATAATTTTCCCATTAGTTTTTTCTAACTAACAGTACTACATTCTCTACATGTGGGGTATGTGGGAACATATCTACTGGCTGTACCTCCATAACCTTGTAATCAACGTCAAGCAACTGCAAGTCACGTGCCTGAGTGGCAGGGTTACAACTTACATATACTATACGCTGTGGCTTAGCTCTGAGGATAGTGTCGATTACATCCTGATGCATACCAGCACGAGGTGGGTCGGTGATGATAACGTCTGGCTGACCATGCTGGGCAATGAAATCATCGGTAAGGATATCCTTCATGTCGCCAGCATAGAAATCGGTGTTGCCGATGCCGTTAAGCTCAGAGTTTACCTTTGCATCCTCAATAGCCTCTGGAACATATTCTATACCCACAACCTTCTTTGCCTTGCGAGCCACGAAGTTGGCGATAGTACCAGTACCAGTGTAGAGGTCATAGACAACCTCATTGCCTGTAAGCTGTGCAAATTCGCGTGCAACGGAATATAAGTGGTAAGCCTGCTCGGTATTTGTCTGGTAGAATGATTTAGGACCAACCTTAAACTTCAGGTCTTCCATCAACAAGAGCATGTGATCCTTACCCTTGAATACGTGAATATCCTGATCGCCGATTGTATCGTTGCATTTCTGATTGTCGAGCCAGAGTAGGGAAGTGATCTGCGGGAACTTGTCAGCAACGAACTGCAAGAGTCCCATTGTCTGCTCCTCGCTCTGCTTCAAAGCCTCGTCAGATGTACGGTCGAAGTGCATCTGGAGAATAACCATCCATTCACCGCTATTACTGCAACGAATGATGATGTCACGAAGCAGACCTACCTGCTGACGGAGGTCGAAAAAAGAAAGCCCGTTCTCAAGGGCATAGTCGCGAATAGAGTTGCGTATGTCATTGTGCAGATCGTCCATCAGCCAACACTTATCCACAGGCAGAATCTTATCGAATGCACCTGTGATATGGAAACCGATAGCAGGAGAGAAAGGAATCTGCGCCTTCATCTGCTCCTGAGTTAGCCACTGCTTGTTACTGCAACCATAGTCGAGCTTGTTGCGATACTCCTGAGTCTTCACGCTACCGAGAATAGGACGGAACTCAGGTAACTCTATCTTGCCTATTCTATGTAACTGGTCGCTCACCTGCTTCTGCTTAGCCTTGATCTGTGCCTCATAAGGCAGGTTTTGCCACTTACATCCACCACATATACCGAAATGCTCACAGAAAGGAACTGCACGCACATCGCTCAGTTTATGAAATTTGATAACCTCAGCCTCTGCGTATGAATGCTTCTTACGCTTGATCTGCAAGTCAACCACGTCTCCAGGGACGCAGAAAGGTACGAATACCACGAGATCATTAACGCGCACAACGCATTTTCCCTCGGCGGCGATGTCCTGAATTGTTATATTTTCAAGTATAGGTAATGGTTTCTTTTTTCTTGCCATTTTTAAAAATTCGAATTTGGCACAAAGGTACTAATTTTTTTTTGATAAATAGTAAAAAAAATATTAAAAGTGATTAAAGCAACAAAATGTGTGAAAAAAAACATCAAAAATTTGCATATAACTTTTTATTTTCATACATTTGCAATCCCTAATGACTAAAAGCAATTGACAATTTATAATTGAAAATTGATAATTTAGTGGAAAACAATTTAAATAGTAATAACCTAAAACTATAAACACTCATTAAAAGAAAATGACACAAAAAAGAGTTTACACCTTCGGCAATGGACAGGCAGAAGGTAACGCACAGATGCGTGAAGCACTTGGTGGCAAGGGTGCCAACCTTGCAGAGATGAATCTTATCGGAGTACCTGTACCTCCTGGTTTCACTATTACAACTGACACATGTAATGAATATTATAAGGTGGGTCAGGAGAAGATAGTAGAACTCCTGAATGACGATGTAAATGCTGCCGTTAAGCATATCGAGAACCTTATGAACTGCAAGTTCGGTGACGTCAACAATCCTCTCCTTGTTTCCGTTCGTTCTGGTGCACGTGCATCAATGCCAGGTATGATGGACACCATCCTCAATCTCGGTCTTAACGATGAGGTTGCAGCTGGCATGGCTAAGAAGACAAACAATCCACACTTCGTTTACGACTCATACCGCCGCTTCGTGCAGATGTATGGTGACGTGGTTCTCGGCATGAAGCCTGAGAACAAGGAAGATATTGACCCATTTGAGAAGATTATTGATGAGGTGAAGAAGGAGCAGGGAGTGGAGCTTGACAAGGATCTCTCCGTTGAGTCACTCCAGAAACTCGTAAAACTCTTCAAGGCTGCCATCAAGGAGCAGACAGGCTCTGACTTCCCTGACGATCCTATCACACAGCTCTGGGGCGCTATCTGTGCCGTGTTCCGTTCTTGGATGAACGAGCGTGCCATTCTCTATCGTAAGATGGAAGGTATTCCTGACGAGTGGGGTACAGCCGTATCAGTTATGGCTATGGTATTCGGTAACATGGGCGATACGTCGGCTACTGGCGTTTGCTTCTCTCGCGATGCAGGAAATGGTGAGAACCTCTTCAATGGTGAATATCTCGTCAACGCACAGGGTGAGGACGTTGTGGCTGGTATCCGCACACCACAGCAGATCACTAAGATCGGTTCTCAGCGTTGGGCAGAGCGTGCAGGCATTTCTGAGGCAGAACGTGCAGCCAAGTACCCTTCAATGGAAGAGGCAATGCCAGAGATCTATCAGCAGCTTAATCAGATTCAGGATGCCCTTGAGCATCACTATCACGATATGCAGGATATGGAGTTCACCGTTCAGGAGGGTAAGTTATGGTTCCTCCAGACTCGTAACGGTAAGCGCACAGGTACTGCTATGGTGAAGATTGCTATGGATCTGATGCACGAAGGTCTTATCGATGAGAAGACAGCTATCCTTCGTTGTGAGCCTCAGAAGCTCGACGAGCTCCTTCACCCTGTATTCGACAAGCTCGCTCTCTCTAAGGCGAAGGTAATCACACAGGGACTCCCTGCTTCTCCTGGTGCTGCTTGCGGTCAGATCGTGTTCCATGCTGATGATGCAGAGAAATGGCACGACGACGGCCATAAGGTTATCATGGTTCGTATCGAGACCTCTCCTGAAGACCTCGCAGGTATGGCATCGGCTGAAGGTATTCTCACCGCTCGTGGCGGTATGACCTCTCACGCAGCCGTTGTGGCTCGTGGTATGGGTAAGTGCTGCGTATCAGGTGCAGGAGCTATCAATGTTGACTATAAGGCAAAGACCGTGGAGATCGACGGCACAGTATATAAGGAGGGCGACTTCATCTCGCTCAATGGTACTACTGGTCAGGTTTATGCCGGACAGATTGAGACAAAGGCTGCGGAGCTTTCTGGCGACTTCAAGGAGCTTATGGATCTCTGCGACAAATATACCCAGATGGAGGTTCGTACCAATGCCGACACTCCACACGATGCTCAGGTGGCACGTGCATTCGGTGCAAAGGGTATCGGACTTACCCGTACCGAGCACATGTTCTTCGACGACCAGAAGATCGTGGCTATGCGTGAGATGATTCTTGCCGACACCGTTGAAGGTCGTGAGAAGGCACTTGCCAAGCTCCTTCCTTATCAGAAGGCTGACTTCTACGGAATCCTCAAGGCAATGGACGGACTTCACGTCAACATCCGTCTGCTCGACCCACCATTGCATGAGTTCGTGCCACACGATGCTGCTGGTCAGGAGACTATGGCGAAGGAGATGGGCGTAAGCGTTGAGGAGATACGCCGTCGTGTAAACTCTCTCGCAGAGAACAATCCAATGCTCGGACATCGTGGTTGCCGTCTCGGTATCACATTCCCAGAGATCACCGCAATGCAGACACGCGCCATCCTCGGTGCAGCTTGTCAGTTGAAGAAGGAAGGTTTCGACCCACATCCAGAGATCATGGTTCCGCTCATCGGTACTGTCAACGAGCTTAAGCAGCAGAAGGCTATCATCAAGGCTAATGCAGAGGCAGTATTTGCAGAGGAAGGCGTAACCCTCGACTTCGAGATTGGTACAATGATTGAGATTCCTCGTGCAGCCCTCACTGCAGGTCTCATTGCCGAGGAGGCAGAGTACTTCTCATTTGGTACTAACGACCTCACACAGATGACCTTCGGCTATTCTCGTGACGACATCGCTTCATTCCTCCCAGCATACATGGAGAAGAAGATTCTGAAGGTTGACCCATTCCAGGTACTCGATCAGGAGGGTGTAGGTCAGCTCATCAAGATGGCTGTTGATAATGGTCGCAAGACCCGTCCAGGACTCCGCACTGGTATCTGTGGCGAGCATGGTGGCGAACCATCATCAGTCAAGTTCTGCGCAAAGGTAGGCATGAACTATGCTTCCTGCTCACCATTCCGCGTGCCTATCGCACGACTCGCAGCCGCGCAGGGTGCTCTGGAAGAATAAGACAACATAAAATAGAACTTTAACTAATTGGGGTAAGTCTTTAATTATAAAAGGCTTATCCCAATTTTATTTATTTTTCAAAAAATC